>Ga0256829_1000611_pt1 | contig 34659 bp, 37 predicted proteins | sample 131447metaG_FD_185979 | JGI IMG/M metagenome (GOLD analysis project Ga0256829, IMG submission 185979) | Hydrothermal vent microbial communities from Lau Basin, Pacific Ocean - 131-447 | ecosystem: Environmental > Aquatic > Marine > Hydrothermal vents | place: Pacific Ocean: Lau Basin | collected... | reverse complement strand
TTTACTACTTTTGTTATATTTGATGCTTTCATTAAAACCTTCTCAATAATAAATGTCGTGACGAACGCCCTTGTAAGCCATATTTTTTGCATACTTGCAAAAAATATGTAGCGTTTCGAGAGTCACGACGCTTTTTTGCTTCGTTTTTTCTAAAAAAATGAAGAGAATAACAACGCCACAAATATGATGTGAGGAAATTAATCAAATTATAGCAGTTTTAAAACTTGCACAGCTTTTTTATCATAATCTAACACTGTCTCATACCCCTTGATGAGTATAGGATTCTTCGCCAACTCATTTTGTAATCTCGTATCCACTTTGAGAATATCTAAAATATCCAAAGGGATAGAAGGATTTGATGCCATGCCTCTTTGTATCTCCAAGTCATCTTTCTCAAAAAGTGCACGGAGTATAGGCTCTGGGGTACTAGGATTATGGGCTAATGCCAACTGTACGTCCTTCTCTTCATAGCTACTGTAAAACTTTTCTAACAGTGATACAGGCATAGCAGCATTCATAGCCAAACATACTAGCGTAGCGTTCATGCCTTTTTCATAGATGGCTTCGAGTTGTTCGGTACTCAGTGTTCTATTTTGTGCAAGGTTACATAAAAGTGTCTCATGTTCTCTTTGTATTAGAGTATCTATCACTTCTGCATCTAAATGCTCATTGGCACCTATCGTCGATAACAGTGCTTCATCCAATGCTTGAGCATCTATAAAAGTTAAATGTTCTACATCTATCTTCTGAGAAAGTAGTAAGAGTTGTACCACTTTGTCTTCTTTTGTGAGCAGTGTTTTAAATATTTTATTATCTATATTCGCATTGGTAGCAAGTGCTTCGTTTATCTGCTCGTTCTCTTTTTCTAGGAGTGTTTGGAGAAGTGCTGTCTCTACGGTGGCATTTCCTGCCAGTGAAACATCTACTCTTTTATCTCTAAGACTAACAAGCTTGGTGATGACCTCTTTATCGAGGTAGGCATTACGTGCGATGGTCTCACGCAGTGTCACCTTCTCTTTTCCTCGTATAAGAAACTCAAAATTCTGAAAACCAATAAGCGCTAGTAAGAGCTTAGGATTTGTAGCTTCCGTAGCCAAACGGCGTAATGTTAGGTAGCTGTAGTGCAAGTCTGCTTCATTTGGCTTGATGTCAATATAACGCTTTAGTGTGTACATAATGGTATCACGGTCTTCTCTATTATCCTCTTCATCATCATTCCACTGATACATCATAAGAAGTTTTACAAAGAGCTCTTCAGAGATATTTTCATTACCTAGCAGTCTAAACACTCTATCTTGGTCATTGGTAAGCTTTATCGCCATAAGTAGTTCATCATCGTTGATACTCTCTGAGAGCAGTTTTTCAAATGCGTCCAGGCTAAATGAGGGTATCTTAGCATCATAGGCATCGTTAGAGATGTCCTTTTCTACAGGATTTAAATTAAGTGGTTCTATGATAGCAACAACATCCTCTTCCAAGTATTTGGTCATAGTGATGTCATACTTTTTCAAAAAACGTGCTATCTCATCTTGCGTAAAAAGCCCAACTCTGCCAAGAAAAAGAAACTTCATATTTGCAGCTGATACTAAGTGTTCAGGTAATGTTTGTTTTGTCATACTTTAGTATAACATAGAGGGTTTTAAATAGGAGTTAATTAGTCTGATTTGTTAATTAGTCTGATCGTATAATGCTCTCCCATCAAAGAGTTTGTACTCTTTTTCTTTAGGTTTAGATGCTTTTATCTCTTTGTCCGTGAGTGGTCTAACCATTCGTGCCATCGAGAATCTCCTTACTTTTAGGGATAACTTTTTTTGATTACTTCTTATATTCTAGCAGCTATCCCTAAAGTTATCCCCATAATATCTGGAGATAGGTAGATTGTAGTGGATGCTATTGGATGATTAAAATGTATTAAAGCTCGTATTTAAGAGGTCTAGTTGGGTTTTAATGGATTGTATGGGATAGTGAAGTGGTGGGCTCTCGGGGACTCGAACCCCGGACCACTCGGTTATGAGGGGGTTTTTCATCTACTTTTAAAGATTCACTTAGTTAAGAAAAGATACGCAAACAATGGCACATAAGTCTTTTTATGGATGTGTAGTAAAAACAGAGTAGCGCAAACTTTCCCAAACAAAAGTACAGATTAGCATAAAATGTGTAGCAATGAAGTAGCAAAATTTAGATATTACTATATTGTGATTTGAGTCTCAAATACGAAAATTATATTTAATCATTTTCGAGTTAATTACATAACTATATTTTTAAAAGATGAGCCTTCATCCTCTTCATTGCTCAGGCTAATACAAAGTACTTGTGGTAATAATATATGGCAATATAGTGAGATTTCATTGACAATTTGTATGAAGCCTATATTTTATGGCTTTTTCAAAAACACACAGACGTAAGAGCCACTTGCAGTCAATCCCCATTCTGTAACGTAACCAATATCGTCTAAGCACTACTTTTTCATATTTAAAAAAAGCTTCCAACGATTTTTCCTGCATTTCACTTATTTTCTATCAAATTTACTAAAATCCATTTTTGCGACATCCTTCATACTTTAGTTCTTTTTTGTCCCTTTATTAGTGAGTGTTATAGCAACTTTAAACTCTGATGGATGTAGATAGATAAAATTCAAAATGCAAGAACAGAAGCTACTTTGGTAGCTCCTTGATAATAGATCTTTGTTACATACAAAGTCATCTTTAAGATATTTGTTTACTCTCTCAACCATACGTAGTTGGTTGTAATGGTGGATATCAGAAGAAGGGGTGAAGTTAAAGTACTTGAACTTATCTTTCTCTTCCTTAATCAGAGCTAGAGCACTATCATGCACATTAACACCTGAGTAAAAGACAGAAATAGGGATATCTCCCTCAACAACGCTAATATGGAGTTTACCTCCTGATCTATACTTCTCTATTACCTTTAGAGTTTTATTTGACTCCTGTGCCACAATCTGTTGAAGCAAGTCTAAGCATCTCTTGGACACTATCCATTTGCTGTTGTTGCTGTAAAACAGTGATTTTCACAGGTTCTTGAACTTCACCTTTTTTAGGTCTTCCATGTTTAGCTTTAGTCTTTTTCACTTTTTTAACTTTAACAGGCTTTTGGCGTAATGGTATTTTTGCGCAAACTATCTCTTCTCTATACTCCTTGATATTGCCAATGTTGACCACTAAGCAGTTTTTTTGTAATCATCTCTGAGTATGTATGCTATTATTGAATGAATCGGATACATAACGGCACCTTTTCCTCCAGGAGTATCATTTTTTGAATACTCAGGACCCATTCCTTCACCCCTCATAGTATCCAGTGTTTTAACACTTTTACCTATAAGCTTTGCTGTTTCTACTCTTTTGAATGATAATTTTTTATATTCATTGAAGATTAATTCATACATTATTCTTTCCATATCGTTCATTTAATATTCCTCTATCCTTGAATTATTTAAGTTACTAAACACACTTTTCAATGTTCTACTCATAACAAATTTCCGATCTCATCAAATACTTCTTTTGTTAATTCATATCTCTTGTCGGGAATTAAGTGACTGTATCGTTCTGTCATTTCCAAAGTTCTATGACCTAGTTGCACCTGTATATGCCTTATATCCATTCCAGATATCGCAAGCCAACTTGCATGTGTATGTCTAAGACTATGAGTTGTTAAACGATATTTTCCGGCACCAATATTATTCGGAACAATCTTATCAACAATTGTTTGCCACTGTTTCGGCATTGCCGGTGATTGTACGCCAAATCTTCCTGCAATAACAAGATTATTTTTTTTACTTTTATAGAGCTCATTTATTAATTTTATTAAAGGACTAGTCATAACTATATGCCGGGCATTGCCGTCTTTTGTTTCCTTAAAATAAATAAGATTATTATCAAAATTTATATCATTCCAAGTCAAAGAAGCAACTTCGCTAAATCGTGCACCAGTATGCAGTAATAATAATGTAAGATTATATTTTAGAGGTGATCTTTCTTTTTTTAATTCAAAAAATACTTTTTCAATCTGTTCAAAGGTAAAAAAACCTAACTTTTTATTGTTGACTTTTGGCATTTTTACTTTTCCGTCACTAATCGGGTTTATAAAATTTTTTATTTTATTAGTGCGTATAATATAATTAAATATCTGTCTTGCGGTAGCTAATATACCCCTTACAGTAGCATTCGCAAAACCTTCACTCATTTTTTTAGACTTTATAAATTCAAAATCTATACTTTCTAAAGAACTTACTTCGCGAGTACCCAAATGAGGTGCAAGATGTATTTCAAAACATACTTTATCGTTCCTCCAAGTTTTTTTTTCTAACTTTACCCATTCTATATAATCTTGATAAGCCTCTTTAAAAATATATGACTTATTTTTTTTATTTTTTATTGGTATGTCTTCACCAAGTTTTACTTTTAACATTATTTCATTTCTTTTGTTATGACAAAATGCCTCATTGACTCCATGACTTTTCTTCCCAATTTTTAACCATATTTTTTTACCATATTCATCATTGTATGCAATATAGTAACTAGCATCACCATTTTGAAGTTTATTTTGATAAACACCATCATATTTTTTACTTTTTTGTCTTGCCATTCTTCAGCCTTTAATTAATAATAGGAATATATTTCATATTTAATACATATAAGAGGAAGTATAGTATAAAAATATTTTATTGTCAACAGTATAGGAATAAAATTCCTTTTTATGTTATAATTAGGGAAGGAAAGTTATGAAAAAAGTCACTCAAGAAGAAATCGCACATAAAATAAATGTAACCTCAAGAACCATTAGAAACTGGGAGAATGAGAAACCTGAGCTACTAAGATTAGTGCGCTTTGCCATGGCCAATGAAAGATTACATATAGATTTTTGGAATTTATTTGGAGATATCAAAGATTTTACTCTAATGCATAATTTTTTTATTGATTTCTACTTCAAATTTTTAAACTTTTTTAGAAAAAATATAACTATGCCTTCTAATAATGATGATATTTTTTCTACTAATATTATCAAAACTTTTATGATATATATGATCCAACATAATAAAGAAGAATTGATTGATAGTGAATTCAGATTAACCGATATAGATATTGAGAACTTTACACGTGATGAATTTATTAATTTTATTTTTCTAAAATGCAATAAAGAACTAAGTGAATATGTTCTTCGCAATACCATAGATGATTTTGAGACCTTAGTTCAAGATTCATTTGGTAACAATCGACAGTTTATTCAAGCACTAAAATTTTCCGCTCTTTATATGGTTTTCAAATATGAAGATAAACAAAAGTTTTCAGACAAAATGGCTATATATACTAACTTAAAGAAAACCTTAGATTTAAAAACAACGAAAGATAATAAATATTTACTAAAAACTTATTTAAAAGTAAAAGATGAGTTTCTTCTCAAGCATATTGACTTACTTGATGCTGAGCCAAATTACAAATCTAATCTATTTTACGTTCCCTATATGATAAAAAGACTAAAAAAGGAAATACACTCCTAAACTTGAGAAGTATAAAAGTTTCATCTTTTCCTCCTCTTCTGCAAATTTTTCTGTAATTCGCAAGATTACTGATGTTCTACCCCAAATGAAGACACATATACTCCCTCATCTAGTTCTCAAAATATCAGAAATTATATATCTTTTATCATATTCCAAATTCACTGTACACTCTCCAATCGAACGCATTCCTAACTATCCACATGAAACTAAAACCTATTAAGCTATAATCTAATAACTAAATAAATGGACTTATATGATAATCATAGGCATAGGAAACGTACTTCAAAAAGATGATGGATTAGGTGTGTATGCAGCTACTTATCTGAATGAAAATTATACTTTTGATACAAATATCCAAATCATCAATGGTGGCGTTGAAGGAATTCATCTTCTTAATGTACTTGAAGAAAATGATCATATCGTCATACTGGACTGCCTACAGCTTGACGATACCCCTGCTTCTATTTATGCTATTCCTGCACAAGAAATCTCAGGGTATGGTCTTAACAATGGTGGTGCCCATGAGATAGGGATACTACAATGTATGGATATGATGGAACTTCAAGGTAAAGAGGTTCCAGAGGCTATCGTTATAGGTATAGTCCCTGCCGAAGTCACCTTTACTTTTGGGTTGAGTGACGAAATTGTGGGTGCTTTTGAGGGGTATGTCTCTGTGGTATTGCAGTACCTTGCTAAGCATGGCATACGCTATACACAAAAAAAGAACACTACCCCACTCACAGAGATTATCGATAGAGCTAAAGATCCACGAGGGGTTATGATTTAACTACACTCGTTTCCCAGCCATCATACTGTGCATCATGTGCTTCAGCAATGTCTATAAGACTGAGTGTAATAGCATCTATGTCATGATAAAAAGGTTTGTCCAAACGATAAAAGTCCAAGCCTTTGATACCATCTTCATTTTCTATCTCTGTTTTTATCTTAAACCCTTTGGCAAGAAGTGCTTCTTGCAGTGCTTCTTTTTTTTCTACAGAGGGCATAAATATTTTATGCTCTATCGCACGTGCCAAGTGTAGGCTGTCACCTTGTTGTTTGAGGTTGTCACAGACTTTATGGTTTTGTATGAGCTGCCACTCTCTGGCTGTAGGGTAAAGTAATTTTTTGTAGTAGTTCCACTCAGTATCTTCACTGTGTCCATTTATCACCTCATATGAGCCATGTTCATTCAGTGCAAATTCGATGAAGTCAGGCCAGTTGTAGGTAAACTGCACATAATACAAAAAGGTCACATAGTCATCACTTATCACACGCCCCACATACTTTCCTATACGAAACTTTATCATCGCTGCTTCAAGCTTGTCTTCCATAAAAAGTATCTCTGGTTCTTCATTTTCCGAAAGTAATCCATTCTCTTTAGGGTCTTTGAGCTTCGCTTTGACAAATGCAACTATAGGGTAAGTGTATTGTAACTCATCAACCTCCATAGAGATACCTGCATTAAATTGTATAGAGGCTGGTTTTCCCTCTAAATTTTTCATATATAATTCCCAATATTCTTGCATACTTATTCCTTTAATTCATTTCTAAACTCATGAGGTACATATCTTCCCCATCGAGTACTTTGACCCTAAGACTCTCACACTCGACGCAAAAATAACGCACTTCATCCACCTCAAATACATTGCCACACTCTTTACACTCAAGCTTGAGTTTCTGTATGTTCTGTATAAACTCAGCCTCTGCACAAATCGTCCCTTCTTTAAAAGTATCAAAAGCAGTTTGTAGCAAATGTGTTTCTATACCTGACATAACCCCTATCTTGGTAATGACTTTGGTGACCTTGGTCGCATCATTTTGTGCTGCTACCTCTTCACACTGATTTAAAAGTGCTTGTACTACACTATATTCATGCATAGACTTTATCCTTTTGTATTTTTACTTTGAGTCTGTTGGGAGTCTCTCTTGGGCAGACTTTATAGACAAATTCTTGTCGTAAAGTATGAAAGTCACTCTTCTCATCCCAAAATTCTGGGTGCATCACTTCAAGTTCTTTCTCTTTGAGTGCTTCTATCTTGTCTCTGTTCTCTTCTAAGTAATCTTGTTTGTCCCAGATGAAGTCATCATCATATTTACTTTTAGCATAGGTATGCAATGCCTCATAATAATCCTTACTAGCAAAGACTTCATCTACCATGCCTAAAGACTTCGCTTTTGTCACAGAAAGTGGTAAACAGTCATCTAAAAGTGCTTGTGCCGCTTCTTCTCCCACACGTTTAGGGAGTGTATAGGTGTGGTATTCACTTCCACTAAGCCCCAAAGTTTTATAGTGAGGGTTCAGCACCACACCTTCACGTCCTACCACATAGTCACAAGCAAGCCCCATAAAGACTCCCCCTGCTCCTGCATTACGAGCAAAAGAGGCAATAGTCACTACTTCATCTGCATAGAGTATGGCAGAGACTAGGTCATTCATCGCGTTAATGTTTGCCCAACCATCTTCACCCTGCTTTGCTGAGTCTTCTAGTATATTGAGGTGTATGCCATTTGAAAAAAAGTCCATACCACCGATGAGTACCAACACTTCACATTGTGTTTTTAGATACTCCACTGCATACTTGAGTCGTATGCACTGAGCTGTACTCATTGCCCCATTATGAAAATTAAAACTTAGGTAGGCTACATTATCCCGTTTCTCCATACTTACTTCATAAAAGGTTTCATAACTTTTATCAAAAATAAGAGGTAAACGTTCTTCTTTTATGCCTTGCAGTTTCTCTTTCAATACATAGGTAGCAGGAAGTTTAAACCCTCCTACCTCTTTAAGATGTGTTATCCACACTGCACCATCTATGCACCCTAGACAGATAGCACCATCACGCTTGGCAAGTATCTCTTTGGGATTGCCTTTAAACTTCTCTTCTTTGTGTACACCATAGAGATAGCAGGGAACCCCAAGTATCTCATCTAGCACACCAGGCAGAGAGTCAGAGAGGTAGATTTTATCGATGATGGTCTGTGTGGTATCATTCTGCCAGTCTATGACTCTTTTAGCTTGTGTAAAATGCTCATGTATGGGGTTAAGCTTTTGAGGTACACACTTCTCTTTCTCTATGTTTTCAAACAATCCATCTAAAGCATCTAACGAAGCTTGAACTATCTCCTGTCTATAGAGTGAAGCTTTGTACGTATCACGTACTATAAGGTCTTGCTCTGCATAGATGTCTCCACCATCATACTCACTATTGGCACGAAGCACCACAAGCCCCCACTCTTTTTTTGTATGACTTTGTAAGGCATACTCCAAGGCATTAGGTCCTCTGTCCCCTCTGGGTCCTGGGTGAAAGATGTATGTTGGGTAGTTATCGTAGATACTTGCAGGCAAATAGGCTTTTAGAAATGGACAGAGTATCAACTCTGGCTCGTAAGCTTCTATCTCCTCTAACATCTGAACTTCAGAGATGGCAAAGCATACAGACATCTCATGTCCCTTATCTTGCAGTCTTGTATAGACTGCTTGGGTTTGGGAGTTGAAGGCGGTGACTAGGAGGAGGAGTTTCAATTAAAGACTCTTTCTGAAAGCATTATATTATTTACATCAAAGGCACTTTTATCTTTTTTATAAAATTGAGATAATGCTTTTTTCCTAAGGAAAAAAATTCTTCCATTTGACAAAAATAATTTGATTATATAATCTTCATAACTTATCTTAGTATCTGTTTTTTCTATTTTATTAATTGGAAAATGTTGTAAAACCGCATATTCAATCAACAACTCTTTAAATTGTCCTTCATCTGAAACACCATCAAAACAATTTAAAAAAAGAAAAATGAGTTCATATGCTGAAAGTTGTGCTCTCAAAATATTTGCATAGTTTTGAAGATTTTTACCTAATAAATCTTCTTGATTTTTGATGAATTTTAGTATTTGATATAAGTTTCTAAAGTATTGTCCAAGAATATGATTATTCTTATTTTGAATCCTCTTAATGTATGGATTAAGTGGGTCTATTTCGGTTCCCATATTTGAATATAAAAACTTAAAAACCAATTCAAAAACTTCTCTGCCATTAGCTTTCTCATCATATGCTTCATAATTGTGCCGTGACATAGGGACAGTATATTTGAACTTTAAATTTTCAACAATATTATTATGTAATTCAAGCATTTTAAAAAAAGTATTTTCAAAAGTTTGGATTTGTATATGCTGTTCTTGTTTACTTAAAGCATCTGCTGTTCTACTAAATTCTACTCTTGACTCTTTTAATTCTATTTGTTGAAGTATGATAGTTATCATTAGCCCAACAAATGTTAAAAAAGTTAATATGGGATTGAGTACTCCACCAAAGAAATCACCCCATTGTCCAAAATCTTTCACATTCTGGTGAACTAGGAATATATCCCAAAAAGAAAAAACAATAATTGTCCATACTGCAATTTCTATGAGAATGAATAAATTTGTAGTTATTTGTAAATGCTCATCATTATCTGAAAAAATTGAATTAAATTTATCTTTAAATTTTTTACGACCGTTCAATTTATAATATAGTAGAATAGGTATAAATAAAAATAGTACTTTACCAACACTATCATAATTTAATATACTATCCATTTGTACCAGCTATGCTAATATCCAAACTAACAAACCCCTTATCATTAGTCACAATCAAGTCAGCATCCACTTTTTTAGCACATACATACTGCATAGCATCTTCATAATCTTTATGAGGTGTAGAACCATCAGCACATAACGCTAATGCCATGACAACATCTTCAGATTCAATAGACACTAATGTAAAAATATCATTTACAAACATCATTTTATCTAGCACTTCAACCTCATTTAGCGTAGAACGATTAGACAGAACATAAAATACATTTGCAAGCGTATCACTATTGATAAAAATCTCACAGTTATCTTGTTCCAAATAGTTTGTAATACATGAAAAACTATTCTCATGTAGTGCTCTGCTGTTGTCACACATATCTATGACGATATTCGTATCTACAAAGATATTATTCTGCATGTTTTAACGCTTTTTCTATACGTATTTGTCGTATATCAATATCACCTATATTCGCGGCTGGTGAATTCTTTAGCTTTTTTAGAGCATCCAGACTTCTTTTTTTTCGTATCTGTCTATATCTCTCTTCTGTCATCTCTTGCACTATCTGTGTTTGTGTCTTACCCTCTGTTTTAGCCAACTCTTCAAGATGTTTTGCTATTTCTTGTTCAAATAAAAAGTTTTTACGTATAGTCATTATATATCCTTTTATACATATTATTTATATGTATAATACCATATACATACAAATTTAGCAAATCCGAGGTAATAACTCACCCGTAGGCAAATCCAAAAACCGTTTTGTTCCCCAAGAGGAGTTTAGTATGACTCTGCCTTTGTGTTGTTGGCTTACTGTAGCGATGACGGCTGATGTTGTATGTGTTTGCTGCAACACCTCCAAAGCTTTAGGCTCATCTTCTTTATTCACACACAGTACAAATGTACCCTCATTGGCAAGGTCAACGGCTTCAAATCCAAGCATCTCACAGATACCTCTGACCTCTTCTTGTACAGGGATGCTCTCTTCTCTTACTTCTACACAAACGTCTGAAGTTTTTGCCCATTCATTGAGTACAGCACTTACTCCTCCACGGGTAGCATCACGTAAGGCTACAATGTTGATACCTGAGTCCATGAGGGCTCTTACTTGTGGGTATAGTGATGCACAATCTGTTTGAAGTGAGCTTGCCAACTCTATGCCTTCACGTGCAGCAAAGATAGTTGCTCCATGTGCACCTACATCACGAGAGACTAAGATACTCATGCCCTCTTTTAGTCCTGAGGCCGTGATACCTTTATGTTCTATGGTACCTATGCCTGTGGTGTTGATGAAGAGTTTATCGACTGCACCTTTGGGTACTACTTTGGTGTCTCCACTCACAACGATGGCTCCGTTTATCTCTAGTTCTGTTTTCATAGACTTGACTATTTTTTCTAACTCTCTTGTAGAAAAGCCCTCTTCTATGATGACTGAACAAGTCATATACTTAGGTTTTGCACCCATCATGGCTAAGTCATTACAGGTACCACAGACTGCAAGCTTACCTATATCTCCACCAGGAAAAAAGAGAGGACTCACGGTAAATGAGTCAGTAGTAAAGGCAAGTTTTCCATCTTCTATGACAGCTGCATCTTCACTCTTGGCTAAAATATCATTTTCAAAGTTTTTATAGAAGATTTTTTTGATAAGTTCATTATTCTCTTCTCCACCATTTCCATGAGCGATTGTAATTGTTTTTGTCATATGAGATTTCCGTATTTATAATATGCAGCACAAGCCCCCTCAGAACTCACCATACAAGAGCCTATAGGGGTTGTAGGCTTACAGGCTGTTCCAAAAATAGTACACTCTTGTGGCTTTGCCATGCCACGAAGTATATCACCACAAATGCAAAGTTTATGGTCTTCTATCTCTGCTATGGGTAGTACATCTTTGTAAAGTACCTCGGCATCATAGGCTTTATATGCCTCTCTTAGTTTGAGTCCAGAATCTGGTACATTCCCAAGTCCACGCCATCTAAAAAGACTCATCTTTTCAAAGTACTGTTCTATGAGTGCCTGAGCTTTGAGGTTTCCATCATGGTTTACTACACGTTTGTACTGCACTTCAAGTTCACAGCGCTCTTCGACAAACTGTTTAACTATCATGCTAATGCCTTGCATGGCATCCACTGGTTCAAACCCTGTGACTACTACAGGACGACCATAGTCTCTAGGAAACTTATCGTAAATTTTAGAACCACTTATGACACTCACATGGCTAGGCCCTAAAAAAGCATCTATTTGGTTGTTATAACTATCAACATGCACATCACGACTGTCGATGAGTTCTACCATCACTTCTGGTACTGTCACATGGTTAATATGAAAGAAAATGTTGGGAATATTTAGCTTGATGACTTGGTCTACAAGTACAGCAGTCATGGGAGTGGTTGTCTCAAAACCTATGGCAAAAAAGATAACTTTTTTCTCAGGATTTTCCTCTGCTATCTTGATACATTCCATAGGAGAGTAAACAAAACGTACATCTGCCCCTTTAGCTCTAGCATCTTGAAGACTACCGTTACTTCCTGGTACTTTTATCATGTCTCCAAGTGTCACGAGTATCACATCTGCTTGCATAGCCAAGACATAGGCATGATCAATACGCTCTTTAGGCATTATACACACAGGACAGCCAGGTCCATGGATGAAATTGACATTTGCAGGCAAAAGCTGTGGTAATCCAAACTTCATAATAGTATGTGTATGCCCACCACACACTTCCATGATGCTAATAGGCTTTTTTAACTTCTTTGCATCTTCAGCGATAATCTTCGCATAGGCTTTGATGGTATCACCATCACGAAAGTCATCATAAAGATTTTTGAGTTCTAAACCCATAATATTCTCCTCGCCATTAGCTTTTTATCTCTTCAACATACTGCTGACTGCGAGCCTTACATTCATCATCTTCCAATATGGCTCGTTTCCTATCTTCTTCATCCATGACTTCCAGTATCTCTTTGTATGTCTCTATGGAAGAGAGTGCCTCATCTTCATCTATCTTGTTCATTACAAAACCAATATGCAAAAGTACATAGTCACCTATTTTGACATCATCGTCATCCATCATCATAAGATTTGCATCACGCTGTACTCCCATGGTATCAACCGTACACATGGTTTTATCGTCTGAGACTTTTACTACTTTACTTGGGATTGATAAACACATATATTTCCTTCTTTTTACTTTCGTAGGGTGTTGTCCCACGACAACACCATTTTATTAGACATCTCAAATTATTGGTGTTGTAAGGGTACAACACCCTACATGCGCATCTTTCGCTTAAACTCTATCCATTCAGCCACAGCTTTCACCGAATCTATATCATTTACATTTACTTCTAAAATATCCACATTGGGCTTGATACGTCTGGCATCAGCTTTTTCCTGTTCCATATCGTATTTAAAGTGAGGTAACAGGTCTGTTTTAGTAATGAGTATGAGGTCTGCTTGACGGAACATCACTGGGTACTTTGCAATCTTATCTTCACCTTCTGGTATGGAGACAAGTACGATGTTGAGATGTGTCCCCACATCATAACTCGCAGGACAGACAAGGTTTCCTACATTTTCTACAAAACATATATCTATCTCATCTAAAGGCATATGGTGTAGTCCCTTGTGTACCATAAAAGCATCTAAATGGCAGGCAGTACCTGTTTGTATCTGCTCTGCGTGTATGCCTTTGGCTCTTAGGCGATTGGCATCACGTTCTGTCTCAAGATCACCTTCTACGACAGCAAACTTGAAGTTTGCAACATCCGCCAAATACTCCAAAAGTGTTGTCTTACCTGAACCTGGACTAGACATAAGGTTAATACCCAAAATTCCATGTTCCTCAAGGTGTGTTCTGTTATGGTTAGCCTCTTGATCATTTTTGTCGAGTATCTTCTGTATCACAGAGATGGTCTTTGCATCATTGAGCTGGGGGTTATGATTTAGGTGCTCATGTGCTTTTTGATGTTCGTGCGAATGCTCATGTTCATGTGAATGAAATGTTTTTCCACCATCATGACTATGCTCACCTGCATGTCCACTTTCACTTGCATGCTCTTGCATACCTCTAATACTACACCCACAATCTGTACACATATAACTCTCCTATCCTAATAAAATATTTGTTCCAACCACAAGTGACACTACACCTGCAGCCGTAAAAGCACGTCTAACATTGCTAAGTGAGCTAAGAAAGTGATTGTTAAAGTAAAGTATGACGAAACCAAACCCTACAAAAATTAATAGTACCCCAGCAGTAAACGCACCTATCATTGTAAAATCAACATTTCCACTCCCTACAGCACCCAAAGTGACAAGCATACCACGTACACCACCTGCACCCATAAGAAGACCCATGGTAAAAGATGAACTTTTTACGATAGCATCTTCATGGTTATGTGATTTTCCAAACCAGATATGTGTATGTTCTTTGCCTTCATGCACGTGTGTTCTAAGTTGTATACGATGTGTTGCTACCATAAAAAGCAGATAGACTCCCATGGCTATAATCACAGATGCAGAAATTAAATCACCGTAGGCAAGTAACTCATGGGAAATATGCAACCCTTCTAAAAGTTTTGCAAAGAGAAAAAGACTCAATCCATGCCCAATGGCAAAAAGAATAGTAATCATCATGGTTTTGCGTTTGTTTTTACCTATCGAAAAGTCTGCGATAGCAGTAAGATGGTCAGGACCAAAGGCATGAAGTATCCCATACCAAAAGATAACAATTAGTGACAATTCCATGCTTCCTCCTAAAAAAGTGAATATCTATTCACTATAATAGTATTTAATCATTAAGTATTCATTAAAAAATAGTTTTCTACTCTATTTTAAGGACTAAAAAGTATACTAAAGTATGAAATGTATCTATTGTGAACACCCATATACCTATCTATTGGCAGATAAACAACGTAAATGCAGTAAGTGTAAAAGAAAATTTAGTCCCCAAAAGATAGCACGTGAAAAAAGACTTGAAACTCTTTTTGTAGAAGGAGTCAATGCCACAGAAGCGTCAAAACAAACAGGGATGCATTTTGCTACTGCACAAAAGTACTATGAAAACTTTAGAAAAAACCTTACGTACTACGCAGATGAAATGTACCAACACAACAGCCATAGAGTCACAGGGTACGATGAGTATCTTTATCTACCAAAAAGCTTGAAGGTTGAAAATAATATATACAAACTACAACACTTTCTTACTATGAGTTATGACAATAAAGTCTACAATATCATGATGCCAAGAGCCAAACGCTCATTACTTCAAAATGAAGAAGTACAATCAGAGAAACTCCTACTTAAATATCTCACCTTCAACAAGATTGCCAAACTCACAAAAGCCCAAAGTACCATCACGCAGTTTTGGGACTATTTTGAAACCTTTATATGTAAATTTAAAGGAGTGAGTGATGAACAGTTTGTCTTTTACCTAAAAGAAGCAGAGTGGCGGTTTAACAGTAATTTTAAGCAAAATACCAAAGTATAAAAAGTACACTATATCCAAAGGATACACCATGAAACACCCCGTAAAAGTCTACTTAGAAAAAGGAAAGACCTATCACTTCTGTACTTGTGGTAAAAGTGCCGATGGAGTGCTCTGTGATGGAAGTCATAAGGGAAGCGAGTTTACACCAAAAGAGTTTATCGCGACACGTAATTCTGAGTTTTTACTCTGTCTCTGTAAGAAAAGTACTTGTACCCCTTATTGTGATGGGACACATGCAAAACATGAAAAACTTGATTTGGATTTTTTATTAGATTAAATGCTACTATTCCCAGAATGTCATAACATTAGGTTTTTGAAAAGTATAATTCAATAAGATTTCGATTCCTTTGGCATCCAATGCTTTTCCCTTTGCAATGTTTTCTGTAAAATTTGTCTTTTCAAAACCAAAAACTTCACTATTTTTTGTATATATATCTTTTTTTGTAGACTGTACGGGAGCCACAACATTTAATATTTTTGCTTTTAGTCTCTGGTCTATCACACTCTCTATGATGCCAACTACATCATCACGATGAACATAATTTGTCTCCCCATCTTCTACAGTTTTTCCTGCTGTGTATTTACCTGCTATTCTATCGTATCCCATCAAACCACCAAGTCTTAAAATGACAGTATCTGGGTCTTTTATTTTTGCTAATTCTTCTGCTTCAACTATGATTTTCTTGGCGTCATAAAAAGAGGTAGAACTTAACAGTATCATTTGTGTATCGAGTGCTTCATTTAGTGAGACAGAGAAATAAGCGTCTTCTATAACATCTACGTACTCTTCTGATGGAGGCACTGCGATAATAAGTGCATCGCAAGCATAAAATCCTACGAGTGTATCCATATTTACATCGCGTGAGAGGCAATTTACTTCATTTCCTCGTGATTCTAGTTTTTCTTTTAACGCACTGCCTACCCAGCCACAACCTAGTATGGCTATCTTTTTTTTCTTTCTAGTCATCTTTTTCCTTATTTTTTAAATCATATACTTTAACTTTCTTGTCTTCAGTAACTGCATAAATAGTTTGACCATCTTCCATTAAATCCATCATTTCGTAGGGAAAGGTAGCAATAGGCACAGATCGTATAGGGAAACGTACATCTTTGGTGCTAATTTCTGTACCTCCATCAACAGTTTCATACGTGTAGAATGTTACATTCTCAAACTTATACGTTTTAAGATATTTACTATTTCCAAACGAAAGTCCTATTTGAACAATGGCAAAAACCCCCAAATACGAAAGCAGTAAAAATGTGTACGCAGCACTTTTGTATAGGTTTCTTTTTTTCTGAGTTACATACAATTTTTTGACAATAAGATAAACCAAATATCCTGCTAGAACAAAAAATCCTACGATACTAAAATTTACAATATTTTCAATCACCCATGAAGGTTTCCATGGAATAATATGCAAGATTAAACTTAGCAATAGTAACAGTGTAATCTGAAAAAATTTAGTCAATATATACATATCTTACGCTCCTGTAGTAACATTTAAATTACTTGCCACCTGCCCCAAAGCAATCCCACCATCATTCGGAGGAATAGCATTAGAAATGATGGCTTTAGGAAATCTCTCGTAAATCAACGCTAAAAACACTCTATTTTGAAATACTCCACCACTCAGAACCAAAGGTAAATCATAAGGGGCATACACAACAGCTATCATCTCTACTAATGTATGAAAGAACTTTGAGACAGCAACAGAAGTATTGTCCTCAGCTAATAATGCTTCTATCATTGGAAGAAAATCTATCTTCCCCTCTTTGTATCCAAAACTATAATGTCCTTCTACTGAACTATCATACAACTCTTCAAGTAACATCCCACTCTCACCCTCAAAGCTCATTATTTGACAGATGCCAAGTAATGAAGCAACAGCATCAAAAAGTCTCCCTACTGAGGAGCTTAAGGGTGCATTGAGTCCTTTTTGCCATGCTGTGAAGTAAGTACGTAGTTCTACTTCTGAAAAAGCTTTTGTTATAGGGTTTTTTAAAGTAAGTACTTCTTTACCATAAAGGTCAAAGAGTATAGAAAGTGCCACACGTCTAGGCTCTTTGATGGCTTTGGCTCCGCCTAAGAGTTTGAAGTACTTTAAATGTGCTACTCTCTCATACCATTCATAGTCACACACCATAAACTCTCCACCCCATAAGTTGCCATCGTCACCATACCCCGTACCATCAAACGCCACACCAAAAACTTTATCTTTTATCTGTTTTTCTGCCATGACTCCTAAAATGTGTGCGTAATGATGCTGGACTTCATGTAGGGTACTGTTGCCACAGCATCTTTTAGCATATTTTGTTGATTCATACTTTGGATGCTTGTCATGCACTATCACATTAGCTTTAAAATCATACATACGCTCTAGTGTCTTTATATTTTTTTCATAATACTCCACAGAACCTATACTATCCAAGTCTCCTATGTGGGGAGACAAAATAGCCTGATTATCAAACCCTATGGCGATGGTACTCTTTTGGTTTGCTCCCATAGCCAATACATGATGTTTTAGTGCAAAAGGCAGTTTAATGCTCACAGGTGCATACCCTCTAGCACGTCTAAGTATGACTTCCTGTTCACCTACTACCATCACCACGGAATCATCACAGCCATTGACAATGTCACGGTTATGTTCTAACACATAGTCGTACACCCCTTGTAATTTTTCCAAGTCTTCTAAGTTGGTACAAATAGGCTCATCTGTTACATTCGCAGAAGTAGCTACCAATGGGCGATTGAGCTTGTTTAGAATGAGTAGATGTAAAGGAGTGTAAGGTAAAAACAGTCCAATACGAGAAAGATTAGGAGCAATGCCCGTAGGTAGAGGTCTACTCTCTCGGACAATTACAATAGGACGTTCTTTTGAAATCAACAGCTTCTCTTCAAGTGCATTAATCTCACCTAACTCCCTAGCCATCCCCATATCTTTCACCATCACTGCAAAGGGTTTGGTAGGTCGTTGTTTTCTCTCTCTTAACCTTAAAACAGCCTCTTCATTTGTCGCGTCACACATTAAATGATAGCCACCTACTCCCTTGACTGCAAGGATATTTCCTTTTTCTAAAAGGCGGACAGCTTTCTCTACCATAGTCTCTTGGGTAGCCACGAGGGCTACCCCTACATTATCAAACAACAATAATGCGGGTCCACACTCCCAACAGCCAATGGGTTGGGCATGGTAGCGTCTGTCCAGAGGATTGGTGTATTCCTCTTTACAGGCTTTACACATTTCAAAAAACTTCATAGAAGTATTTACCCTGTCATAAGGCAAATCATAAATGATGGAGTAGCGTACCCCACAATGGGTACAGGTAATAAACGGATAGCCATAGCGACGATTTTCAGAGTCAAATAACTCTCTTTCACATTCACTACAAATGCTTACATCAGGAGGAATGTTTACTGTCACATCTCCTACTTCTTGTGTCTCTATGATTTGAAAATCATTAAAAGATTTGTAGAATATTTCTTCATGGGTTATGTTATCTATCGATGCAAGTGGTGGGTACTCATACTCTAGGGCTATGAGAAATTGTTTTAGCGTGATGGTATCGGTGTTAAGGAATATTTCTACTCCTTTAGCGTTGTTACTCACTGTTCCAGTACACAAATACCTCTGAGATAAAGCATAAACAAAAGGACGAAATCCAACACCCTGTACTGTACCTGTAATGTTTACTTTATAAGTACAAAGCTCCATATACCGCATTCTCCTTGCCTATAGGGAAATTTTGATTCATTAGAGGATTTTTCTGCCCCAGTGTTCTTTGTATTCTACCATAGAGCGACTGATTGGCAAAGGTTTCACCTGTAAGTACAACGATATTACTACCCACTTTGTCACACAATTGAGGCACTATCTCACCGATGTAGTCTCCAAAAGACTCATAGATACTGTAACACATGAAGTTGTTCTCCACATCCCCTAACTGATAAGACATGATGCTTGTTAAAAAGGCATAGTTATCAAAACGGTTGTCTTTGACTCTGGTATCTATCTGTAGTCCACCTTTACCTAAAAAGCTAAGTGCCTCAGCAGAGATACCCTCAAAGCTTTCATCTTCAAGCCCAAGCGTAATAGCAGTCACTTCAAAGATATCCATATCACCTTTTAGGTTATCTAAACGCTCCCAGACTTCAGGGTAGGCTTTTTGATAATTCTCTACCAACCTGTCTGAACCTTCTCTTAGTGTGGATATTTTATCCCACAGGTTATCGGACTCGAAAGGGATAGGTGGTACAGCATCAATCACGTTTTTCCCATTATAATATAAAAAATGCAGACTCCCATCAAAATGAACCCCAATGGCTTTTTGACCTACCTTATGATGTTCGGCAAGCACTGACATCATTGAGGCTTTGTACTGTTCAAAACGATGTTCGTTTGAGTGTCCACCTTCAAAATCTTCGCCTTCTAACACATAGAGTTCTTGTGTATCTACACTGTCAAATACTCCCAGTGAGTCAACGATACTTTTATTGTCTATCTTCACGCAAGCCAAGTCATGTGCAACCGTGACCCTGTCTTTATTGCTCTGCACCTCTGTTGGATAAAGGATCCGCTCACCAGAGACAAAAAGTTTTGTATCTTGATTAATGAATACTTTGGTGTCTTTTTGGGTATTGATAGGCATATCAAAATCCACCAAGAAGTCCGCCTCTTCATTCCCATCACATTCTATATAGGCGATATAGTCAAGCCCTGAAGTAACTACTTCTTTAGCCAATAGCATCGTCAACCCATCATCAGGGTACTTAACCAATACCGATGAACCATACAGTGCTTTTACTTCATCACTTTTTGTTGCCACTCTGAGAAGGGGACGTTCAATACTAAGTAACGCATTAAACTCTTGCTCAACCATCATAAGATGGGTATTAAATCCTTCTGCTCTTGCCATAAGCAGTGTAGAGAGCCCAATATGTTTGATGTCACTATTGTTGGGATTAAAAAACTTTCTGTACCCATGCATTGTTTTCATCAGTAGTGTTTTTCCTGAAGCAATGGCACGTCCTGCTACTTCAAAAAGTTTGCGGTAGTCACCTTTGTTCAGTGCCATATGTTCACTTTCTTTGTCCAGCATACGCAACCCGATTCCACATTCAATACAAGATATAAGCGGATAATCTTTACGTAAAGCATTTAAATTCAATTCGTTCTTACACGCTTCACAGGGAACAAGAAACTTCATTGTAGTATGGAGTCGTTCATACGGGTACTTTGTAAGAAACTGGTGTTGAGAACCACAGTAATTACAAGAAGTAAACGGATAATAATAACGCCTTGAACTCACATCAAACATCTCTTTTTGGCAAGTAGGACATGGTGCAATGTTGACAGGTAAATTACTTTTACTCACGGGCATAAGCGCAGGCTTATTATCTGAAAAATAGTGTTTACCTTTGCCTAAAAAGAGTGAAGCAGGAAGTATATCTTCAAGTCCCAATAAAAACGTTTCTAGTTTTTCATCTTCTTTGTTGAATGTCATAATAATTTTATCTGTGGTTTGAAGTACATCAACTTCTATCTGTTTTTGTTCCCCATACGCTCGTATAAGATTGGCGATATAATTTTTAGGTGAAGAGAATGCTATCTCTAAGATAAAATACATAATTTTCCTTGTTTTCATGTTTACTATACAACCAGATAGAAGCTTATTTCCATGCAAATAGGAGGTATGCATTTTAACTCAATAAATCAAACTTTAGAATTAAAACAATAATACTCAAAATCTGGCTGTATACTAAACAATACTATCTTAAATAAATCACAGTTGCCTAAATTGTTTAGTCTACAGCCAGCAAAAAAAGCTATGCAAATTCAAGGAGGAATGCAATACTCTGGACAAGGTAAAAATCAACTCATCTGGCTGTAGACTAAACAATTATAAGAATATATATACTACAACATCTAAAGTAATATATTTAAAACCAACGCGGACATATCATGAAAATCAGATATTTTTGGATTTGCATAGGCATGAATAATCTTTGCAAAACTCACTTCATCTGATACTTTTCGTTTCAAGCTAATCCCAGAATTTTTCAATTCAGATAACGTACTTTCTACCAACTTTGGCATATGTACCAATGTTTCAGGCGTCATTGCATTTTTAACTTCTATGATATCATGAGGTACCATTGTAATAAGCTGTACTTCTCCCATATCCTCATGAAAGGAGCATATCTCTATCATCATTGTAATCTCGACTTCATTGGCAGTTTTACGTGTAGCAGATTCATTTGCCATCACTTGCTCAGCATTTTCAGAAGCTATCGTACCAACAGGTCCTTCTTTAGAACCTGTACCCACTACGATAATCTTGTCATACTCCTGATAGTATGTCATTAAAGTAAATCCTAAAGTTCCCCCTTCAACAATCGTTAGATTGGGATGTGCTTCATAATTTTCTTCAATATACTTCACTAAGTATGCACCTAGTCCCTCATCGTGAAACATAATATTTCCTATACCGATAAGTGCTATTTTTTCTACTGCCAATGTATGCCTTTAGAAAGAAGAAGCTTTATGCTTCTTCTTCGCCTTCTTTTATTTTGACATATTTACTACCACCAACGATAATAGAAATGTCTCCTTCTTTCCAGAAGATTGTTCTCCATACTTGATAATAAATATGAAAAACAACCCATGTAATAAGTAACCACATTGTAATATGATGCGAAATACGTACATCCATTAGCGAAGCAGTTGGTCCACCACCGACCATCCATCCACTCACAGGAATCGTCCAGTCAGTGACAGCATGCAACATCCATGGCCACCATTCTCCAATGCTACTTAGCCCAGATTCTAATCCATGCACATACATTTGAAGACCTGTCAACAACATCCAAATCATAAGGAAATGAAAAATAAAGAAGTAGACAATATTAAAACTATCATTATGCGTTGAATCAAACTTTTTACGCTTATTCAGTGTAATGAGATTCAAAAATACTTCAACAAACTCTGAGAGGTTTTCCTTATTAGGAATCGCCTTTTTCCACGGGCGATCCACACGTGAGAAAAATGTCAAATATGCTATTACTATCGATGTAACATCAAAAATAATCGCCATAATAAAATGTCCCCAACGGTTCCATGCCATTACATACTTATCGACTGCACCCTCCGCAATGAGGGTTTGATAATAAGGTTCAGCAATGTAAAGACCGGTAGCGATTGAAACCATCATAGCTACCACATTGGTCCAGTGAATAATTCTAAGGGCACCTGTTCTTCGCTTAACCTGTCTATATCCTGGTTTTGCTTTCATAATCAAGCCCTCCTAGAATGCACAGGTAGGGTCGACTTTATATGTAGCCAACTCCTTACCTTTTGTATCCACCACATGCACTGCACAAGCAATACAAGGGTCAAAGCTATGAACAGTTCGTATGATTTCCAATGGTTCTTCAGGGTTTGCTACTTTTGTACCAATAAGTGATGCTTCATAAGCACCTATCTCACCATTTGGTCCTCTCGGACCTGCATTCCATGTAGAAGGAACAACAGCTTGGTAGTTTTTAACTTTACCATCTTTAATGACAACCCAGTGTCCTAAAGATCCTCTAGGTGCTTCAGCAAGTCCTCTACCTTTACAGTCTTTACTCACTTCATCAAAATCAAATTCAGTCCATGTACTTAAGTCACCAGAAGCTGCATTTTTAGCAAGCTCTGCTGCCCAGTCTTTCATACCATCTGCAATCATCTCCGTCTCAATAGCACGTGCTGCAGTTCTACCCACAGTAGAGAAAAGTACTGTAATTGGAAGACCAGAACGTTTCAAGAAATCACCTACGTATTTAGTGATAGTTTTATCACCTTTTACATATCCAACTACCATACGTGCGAGTGGTCCTACTTCAACTTTTCGTCCATTATAGAGTGGAGATTTAATCCATGAATATTTCTCATCTGTTTTAAGATACGCATATCCATCTTCTTTTTTCTCTAATCCTGTATATTTAGGAATAGTTGTACCTACGTACGGATGCTCAGGGGCACCTGTACCTTCATACCATGAGTGTGTTACATCTTCAGTAATCTTTGCTTCATCCAATTCATGTACTTTAGTAATATCACCATCAAGTACAAGTCCTCTAGGGAGGAAAAGTTCAGAACTATAAAATCCTGTATCATCAAGTCTAAAGTCACCATAAGACATGTAAGAGAGTAGTCCCCCACCAGAACCACCAACACCTTTACCTAGAGTACCTTTATGTGACGTACCATGGAAAGACTGTGCGTTATCTGTTGCTTCTTTTGCATACGCCGTTCCTGCCATATAGATATCTGGCAAATAGGCTTTTTTCACAAATTCAGTTGTCTCACGAAGTAACTCTTGGAACAATGCAATACGTGCAGGATTTTGAATATCTTGAACACAAGTTACTCCACCAACAACAATAGATTGAGGGTGAGGACTTTTCCCACCAAAGAGTGCATGCATCTTAGACATACGTCTTTGTACATCAAGTCCTTTAAGGTAATGTGCTACACCAATAAGATTTTGTTCAGGTGTTAGTTTATAACCATTATTTCCCCAGTATCCATTTCCAAAGATACCAAGACGACCTTCTTTTACAAACTTAATGATACGGTCTTGAATCTCTTTATAGGCTGTAGCCCCAGAGATATATGGTGTTGTACCTGCTACTTTTGCCCACTTAACTGCTTCTGCTGCAGTCGCTTCTGGGTCTGCTTTAGTTGCGTCAACAACATCCACAAAGTCAAGTGCATGAAGATGATAAAAATGTACAAAGTGATCATGTACTTGCAGTGAGCCCTGAATAAGGTTCCGTACAATACGTGCATTTTTAGGAATGGTAATTTTAAATGCATCTTCAACTGCTTCTATACTTCTTTGATAATGCGTTCCTGTACATACACCACAAATACGCATTGCCATTAAACCACAGTCTCTTGGGTCTCTACCTTTTAAGATAGTTTCAATCCCTCTAAACATCGTTGAAGAACTCCATGCATCTACAATGACATTATCAGAGTTAATCACTGCTTCAATTCTAAGGTGTCCTTCAATTCTTGTAATGGGATCCACAATAATATGTTTGTTTCCATTTGCATCTGTCTTATGAAAACCTTTTTCCTCTACAGTTTCTGTTACTTCAGCTCCACCACCTGTTGCTTGGGCTTCTGCTTGTTCATTTAATTCTGGCATTAGTATTCTCCTCCATCTTCTCTTTTACCTGCTATTGCACTTGCTGCTGCATGGATACCAATTCCGATACCTGCTGCTGTCAACAATCCTAAACCAAATTCATCAACGGTTTTTTCAACCCCACCTGTAGGTGCTTTAATGTTGGCATTTGCCATTGGTCTTTCATAGGCATACTTGTCCCAGAAATCTGGTTCAGAACAACCGATACATCCACGTCCTACACCAATAGGCCAGTTCACCCCTTCGTTATAACGAATGATAGAACAGTTATTGAATGTCATAGGACCCTTACATCCCATTTTGTAGAGACAGAAGTTATTTTTCGCACCTTCATCACCCCACTCTTCTACATATTCACCCGCATCAAAGTGTGCACGTCTTTCACAGTTGTCATGGATACGATATCCAAAGGCAAACTTAGGACGTAAAAGTGAATCGAGTTCAGGGATAGTTCCAGTGAGTACAAAGTGTAAAATCACCCCTACCATATTAGAAGGGTTTGCTGGACATGCTGGGATGTTGATAATTGGCTTACCTTTTACTACGTCCATAACCCCAACAGCATCTGTCGGGTTTGGTGCAGCAGCAGGAATACCACCATACGTAGCACATGAACCAACCGCAACAACTGCAGCTGCTCCTTCTTGTACACGTTGTAAGTGATCTACAAAAGTTTCACCTTTTGCTCCAATCGTTCCATATTGTCCATTCATACCTAGTGGAATTGCACCCTCAACAAAGAGAAGATATTTCCCTTTAAAGTGCTCCATCGCTTCTTCCATTTGCTTCTCAGCCTGGTGACCAGAAGCTGCTTGAAGGGTTTCATGGAATTCCAAAGAGATGATGTCTAATACAATTTCATCAATCTTAGGTCCGTCTGAACGTAAAAGAGCTTCAGAGTTACCTGCACAATCACTTAGTTCCATCCAAATGACAGGCACCCTGTTCATGAGTGTTGCAGCTTCAGCCACAAGAGGCGTAAATGACGCAGGAAGCATCAGCATAGCAGTCGTTGCAGAAGACCACTTAAGAAAGTCTCTTCTCTCAAGCCCTTCTTCTGTTACTGTCTCCATAAAATCTCTTCTATTGTTGAGAGGTTCTAATTTTTTTAAATCCTCAATTCTCTTTTGACATTGAATATATAATTCATCGTAGTAGCCATCACCTTTGTTGGTGTCTACCTGTGCACTTTCAGCCGTAAAGAGTTTTTTTACGGATTCTTCTTTATCTATACTCATTCTACTCTCCTCTTTTAGTGTAATTGAATAGTCATTCACTATGATAAGAAAAATAAGCTTAAATAAAAATGAATAACTATTCAATTTTCATAAAATATGTAATTTTGTTGATTTTTAAACATTATAAAAAGTAATATTATATTATTGTGCTGTGCAAACAGAACAAACATCAAAAGTACGGAATATAAAAGTGGCTTCTTCTATACTTTTAGAACCTACCATTGCTTCAATGGCTATCCCCTGTTCTTCTTTGCTACCATGACTGAGATTCCACTGTGTGGGTGTAATGATGTCGTAGTTTGTGATAAGCCCTTCCCTGACTGTTGTTTTATGTATAAGTGAACCACGTGCCGCTTCTACCACACCTGTACCTTCAAATTCATACAGTTTTACATTGGATTCAAGTGTGCAGGAAGGTTCATCCAATTGGAGGTTATGTAAAAGTGTTTTTGAATAGTCAAGTAAAAGTGCTACTTCATTGATGCGTGAAAACACACGCGTAAGTAGTGAATCTTTATACCGTTTATGTAAATTTTTAATGATAGGCGTTTTTGCTACCATACCACGTGCCAACGGTCCTACTTCATAAAGTCTATTTTTATAGGTGACTGCTTTGGCTACTGTACCCTTTTGCTTACTTTCTTCTACATAACGTGTATCTACATTAGAAACATTGGTAACGATGGATTTTCCAGATTGTGAGAGTATACAATCTCCAAAAACGATAAACTTGTCATGACTTTGCCCAATCTCTGCCAATCCATGACTACCCATTAGGTGCAACATTTTTCCAAAGTCACCTTGAATTTGATGGAGATTAGAAACTGAATCTATAGATAAATAGGTATCTAAACTAAGCCCTGTCACAACTTGTTCAAAAAACTTAATACTCTCATCTACAAGACTTTGTGCCTGCATCACATCTAAATGTGTAGGATCACAGGTGACCCCTCCTGGTACGGCATAGCTAGAGTGTGGCCATTGCCCTGAAAAGATAGCCATCGCTTTAGTAATAGTAGATGACAAGTACGTAGCTTTAATGGCATAGTTCTCTTCACTTCGTTGATTCACATAAGCTTCTAGTTGTGGGAGTATGGTGATGTAGAGCCACTTAATATGATTTTGTATCAGTTCACAGGCAAGGGTAAATTCGCGTATATCATTGGCTTTGGAAGAGAGTGCTATCTTTACGCCACTATTTTCATAACCATTTTCTATGGCTCGTACAGCTGAGAGTAGATGGGCATGGTTACATATGCCACAAACTCTTGGGGTTATGACCAATGCATCACGTGCAGCTTTACCTCTGAGTATCTCTTCTATCCCTCTGTAAAATCCAAAGTTTATTTTGACATCTTCTATTAGACCATCATTGAATGTGAAGTCCAGTTCTGCTTCACCTTCTATTTTTTCTATGAGTTGTTTTATCTGTATTTTTTTCATTTGTCATACTCCAGTAACTTTTCAGAGAAACGTTTGATCTTAAAACTTTTCACCACACCCGTCAGTGTTAAGTAAGCACGTCTAGGGATACCCAAAGGCATCTTAGCTGGTATCCCCATATTAGTCTTCGTAGCAAACAAAGAGGTTTGAGGAAAGTGTGGTTCCGTACAGCCAAAACATGGTGTACCTGCACGTGTTTTAGAGCTTACATCATTCCAAAGTATTTTGTTACAAGAGCCGCGCGTGTAAGGACCTTGACATCCTTGTTCGTAAAAAAGGCAACCCTCTTTGAGACCGAAGTTTTTCACGTCAATCTTCCATTCAAAGTATTCATTACGTGTACATCCTGTATGTACTGTATAACCATAGAGTTCAACTGGCCGATGCAAATTATCAACCTCTATCTTCTTTTGATTGACTATCATCAGTAAAACATAGGACATCCACTTAGGATGCATAGGACACCCTGGTAACGAAATAAGTTTAGAAGCATAAGCACTATATCTTGATGTTTTTTCTTCTAAATCAAAACAAAAACCTGAAATTTCATCTGGGTTATTTTGTTTAAAAATACCCCCAAATGTAGCACAAGTCCCAGCAGAAATGATATGTTTTGCTTTTCCAGCATAGAGATGAATAAGCGCAGATACTTCTACTCCACCTTTCTTGAGTCCTTCTTCTATAAATGAACCTTCCAATATGAGTATATCACATGGCACACTCCCTGAAATAACATCTTCCATAGTATACGCTCCCTCTAGGGTAGGATGATGTACTATTTCAAAATGAGACAATATAGAAAAAAGGTCTGGATGATTTAAAAATGAGTGGGTATTGCCATTGCAGGTAATAGACTGTAGCCAAAGCAGTTTTGGTTTGTTTTGGCTAGGCACAAGTTATACTTTTAGTGCATTATAGATATTTCGGGAAATATCATCTATGTAGAACTCTATCTCTTTCGGTAAGACCTCTTCGCCCTTAAGAAACACCATGCCTCCCAAATACCCCATAAAGAGTCCAAAAGCAGAAAAAAAGTCTTGATTACGAAGTTCGCCAGAACTTACACAGTCATCAAAGAAAATCATAATCTCTGTAATAAACCCAGACACACATACCATCCCCTCACAACCATCAGAAAAAACCTCACGGTTAGAAAGATAGACCCGTAAAAAATACTCTATCATCTCAGGCTTCTCTTTTGCCATTGTAAAGTAGATAGTAACGATTTGGTGTATCTTCTCTTCAGCCGTAGCCTCCATCATATTCACCTCACGTATCTTCTCACCCAAAGCTTCAGAAGTGTATTTGATAATCTCCTGAGCCAATATATCTTTAGAGGAAAAGTAGTTATATAAATTTCCCACTGACATCTGAAGTTTTGTAGCGATGTCAGGTATGGTAGTTCTATGAAATCCATTGGTAGAGAAAAGCTGTAAAGCTGTTTGTATAATGGATTCTCGTTTAAGCGCTTTTTTGTCTGCTATTTTCATATTGTTCCCTGAATATTGTTAGGTTTATTTTAGCATAAAAATAACCATAGTACCTATTCCTTGTCAGACATAAATACCGATTTTACCCATTAACCACACGCACCACTATCTTTTATACTCTTTTTAAGATTCTCAAATTTTCTATTTTCTTTATAGAGTTCCAACCAAGATTCTACCCAATTTGGTATGGACTGTGTCGCCCTTCCCCAATTAACAACGCCTCCATAAGACACATCTACTAAACGTGCGAACTCTTTCTTTGTTAACTCAATCTCTTTTAATATTTTTTCAAATTCTTCATTGGTCATATTGGTGTCCTAACTCATACTTTATGTATGAATTATACAAAAAGTTCATAAAAGATGGACTAAAGACTTGACATAATACATATTATATGGATATAATTCATTTACAAGTTCATAATATATGGACTTTATAGTAAGAAACAACATTATAAATAAACGAAAAGGACTCCATTATGTACAAAGAAAGAGAAAGAAAATCACTAAAACGACGAATTAAAAAGTTTGTCCAACTAGGGGAAGAAAAATACGGGAAAGGCACTTACGACTATTCCATTGCAAAAAAAGAGTATTCAAATAACCGTACTCCCGTGCGCTTGATATGTAATACCTGCAAAGCTAATGGGGTCGAAGAGTACACTTTTTTGGTCTATCCTTTTGCCCATACCTCTCATGGAGATAATGATAAAGGTACTTGCCCCATCTGCTATGAGCAAAAACAAACCGTACAGGAAACCAGATGGAATCCAAACCTTCCAGAAAGGATAGATGAGTTTGAAAATATAGTCAATAAGAAGTATCAGGGTTCTCTTTGTCTTCCTCATGTAAAAGCTGAGTACAAAAATGAATCTTCAAAAATTACGGTTATTTGCAAACAATGCAAATCAAAACCATTCACCATATTGGCAAGATCCCTAAAAGCAAAAGATCGTATAGGTGGTTGTGAAGTATGCAACAAACAACAAAACCAAAAAAAGACCAATAAAATACTCAGCCAAAGGCAACATAGAAACCACACCACAAAAGATAAGCCTCAACCCTATGGTTGCATTTACAAGATAACCAATACAAAAAACAACAAAATTTATATTGGCTACACCAATATGACTGCAAAAAGAAGGTTTAAGGCACATACAGATGAAACAAGAAGAATGCAAAGAGGTATAAAAGGAAGGAGCAGCTATTTGCATAATGCCATGAACTATCATGGTTTTGAATCTTTTAAAATAGAAATTCTAGAAGAGCACACAGATGTAACACCTCATTTTCTTGCAGCACTGGAAATGGAATATATGGACACACAAAATCCACACTACAATCTTTCCCCTGGTGGGGAGATTGGTAGATCAAAGATCCATCTAAAAAAAGCTTGTTAAATACGCAGAGCATCATCCACCTGCACAGCCCTCCTCTTGAGGGTCTTGAACACTCACTAAAAATACCAAAAAAGGAATTACCCATGTCAACACAAACCAAAATCAGCTGTCCCAACTGTGGCACACAAGTCAATGTCAACGAGATCCTCTATCATCAGATGGAAGACGACATGAAAAAGAAGTTTCAAGGGGAAGTTGCAGAACATCGACAGAAATACAAAACTGCCATCGAACAACTCAAAGCCAAAGAAGTCTCCTTTAAAAAGCAGCAAGAAGACTTTGATGAAAAGCTCAAAGAGAGTTTACAGCAACAGCTTAAAGCTGAACGTATCAAGCTTAGTGAATCTATCAAGACAGAAATACTCGATGAACAGCAGGAGCAGATGACACTGATGCAGAATGAACTTGCAAGAAAGTCAGAGCAGGTAAAAGAACTTAACCGCTCAAAGGCGCAGATAGAACAACTCAAGCGGGAGAATTCTGAAATAGAAGAGAGAGCTAAGCTTGAAGCTCAAAAAGCATTAAGTCTACAACTGGAAACAGAACGTGAGAAAATACAAAAAGTTGTACATGAAAAATCTGAGCTTAAACTCAAAGAGAAAGAGATGCAGCTAAATGACCTGAGACATAAGCTTGAAGAAGCTAGACGTAAAGCTGAACAAGGAAGCCAGCAATCACAAGGGGAAGTACAGGAACTGGCTATAGAAGAGTGGTTACGTTCACAATTCCCGTTTGATACAATAGAAGAAATAAAAAAAGGCATCAAGGGTGCTGATTGTATCCAAACTGTCAATACCCGAGAAATACAGAACTGCGGTACTATCTACTATGAATCTAAGCGTACCAAAGAGTTTCAAAAGAGCTGGATAGAGAAGTTCAAGACTGACATTAGAGATAAGAGTGCTGATCTTGGAGTCCTAGTGACAGAAATACTGCCAAAGAATATGGAACGCATGGGATTGGTCGATGGTGTATGGATTTGTACCTACGAAGAGTTTAAAGCACTTTCCTTTGTTTTACGGGAACATATTGTCAGACTGTCACATACTATGCAGTCTCAAGAGAATAAAAGTGACAAAATGAGTATTCTTTATGGCTATCTTACCTCCACTGAGTTCCGCATGCAGATAGAAGCAATCGTTGAGGGCTTTACCCAGATGCAAAGTGATCTTGATGTCGAGAAACGCGCTATGGGACGTATCTGGAAACAAAGGGAGAAGCAGATATCGAAAGTCTTGGATAATACTGTTGGGATGTATGGGTCTATACGTGGGATTGCGGGTTCCGCTGTTGGGAGCATTCAAGCGTTGGAATTACCTTATACTGAAGAAGTAGCTAGTTAAATTATCCAAAAAAACCTTATATTCTTATATATTAAGCCCTTTACAAATTCAACATAAAGAAGTAACCAATTTCCTATGCCTTCTACTCAATCAACAACCCAGACCTAGAATGTGGGGCATGAATCGAATTAAATTTATTGGCGAGACTTGACTCACGACAAATCGTTATCAAGGTCGATATTGAATTAACTAGGGTCGGGGAACTATTCCAGATTAGATTAAACTGCACTCTGCCCTTTGATAAATACTACGATCTATGCTACCAAATATTTCAGTGCTATTGATATGAGTATATAAATTTAATCACTTATCGAATGCCCTTCTTTAATTTTAGACTCTTTTTATTTTTTACAAGCTCATGAAACATCTCTCAAAATACTGTCTTAATTTTCCATATAATGTTTCTTCTGTATTCGAATATTCATACGATATAAAATTTACACTCCCACACACTTTACTTAAAGCGTTTGTTGTATAATATCCATACTGCACCATCTTTTTTCTTTTAACTTTTAGTGATTAAAGAACGATAATAGCACAGTGGCCCAAAGCTGCTAAACATTGGGAGTCCACCAATAGAACTACTAGTTTACTTAGGAAAATTACAGCTTTTAGGTTTTTCTATAGCAATAGGGTATAAAAATTTAAATTAATAAATCTATATGACATTAAACAAATGGGTAATATTACGCTGAAAGCGTTGTTTGTAAGTGGTGGGCTCTCGGGGACTCGAACCCCGGACCACTCGGTTATGAGCCGAGTGCTCTAACCAGCTGAGCTAAGAGCCCTGATTAGAATCTAAAGTATTAATGAAAATCTTTTGTTTGCATCGTTACTTTTGAGTCAGAATTATAGCGACTGTAATCTTTAAAAGCAATAAGATTTTGCAAAATTCCAAAAATAACGGCAAAGATGATAAATGAGGTACCACCATGGCTAAAAAGTGGTAGAGGAAGTCCCACGACAGGGGCTAGTCCTATGACCATATAAATGTTCACTCCCATATAGACAAAAATCAGAAAAGCCAAGCCAGAGGCAAAGGCTTTTATAAGGTAATCACTAGGGTATTTGGCAGAGATGTAGAGGAGATTGAAAATGAGTAAGATGTATAATCCTATGACTACCATCATGCCTTTAAAGCCCAATCTTTCTCCTAAATATGCAAAGATAAAATCTGTTGAAGACACAGGTAAGAACTTCAACTGTGTTTGCGTAGAGTCTTCTTTCGTCTTACCTTCCAACCCACCTGAACCTATGGCGATGAGTGCTTGTTTGACATGGTAACTCGGTTTCCCTATAAAATCGGTAACACGTTTCTTTTGGTATGGTTTTAACTGTCCGTAAAGTAAAGGTGTAGTGAGTCCTAAAACTATAACTATCGTTGTCCATATCTTCCAATTTATGCCTATGACAAAAAGTACTCCATACCCTGTGATAAGCAACACCAATGCCGTACCCAAGTCTGGTTCTTTTGCTATAAGTAAAAAAGGCACTACGATGACAATAGAAAGTTTGATAAACTGAAAAAGTCCATAGCCTCTTTCAGGAGGTGGATTACGCGTAATGAGGTAGCCTAGCATCATGATGACCGATACTTTGATGAATTCTGAGGGTTGTATAGTGACACCTGTACCAGGAAGTTCTATCCACCGTTGTGCCCCAAGTATACTCTTACCTATGAACTCCACAGCCACCAATAAAACAAGGTTTCCTACATAAAAAATAGGTACAAACCACCAGATAATCTGTCGCCACGGCATAAAAGCAGAAACAAGAAAAACCACAAAAGAGATAAAATAATAAATCATTTGTTTGTTAAAAAGGTGAGGATTTATCTCATTGACAAGATACGAAGAGATAATAAAAAGAGGAATGAGTTGCACCATGAGCAAATAAGAAAAATGCTTAAAAATGCGTTTGTCAAAATCAAACCATGATTCCATAAGATGCCTCTCTCTTTGTAATAATTTTGGTATTATACCAAAAAGGGACTAAGGAGTTTCATGCTTGATTTTTATAGGTTTAAACATTTTCAAAAGTACAACACACTCTTACATGCAGTCACAACCAAATCAACCTTATATCCCTACACCTTTAGCCTTGCGCTACACACTGGTGAAGACGAGAAAAGCATCATCACAAACAGACAGACCTTAGCCACACACCTTAAAAGTCACAACCCTTTACACTTTGTTGTGGCACAACAAACCCATAGCAGCCATGTTAAAGTCATCTCTGCTAAAAAAACACAGGGGTGGACAAGCCTTACCGATGCCATAGAAGACTGTGATGCGCTCGTGACCAATGTTCCCCATGTCGTCCTTAACATCTTGACAGCAGACTGTGTACCCATCTTGCTTTTTGACCCAGTACAACGCGTAGTAGCAGCCGTTCATGCAGGGTGGAAAGGAACACAGGAAAACATCGTACAAAAAACTGTGGAAAAAATGCAAGTTACTTTTGGGGTAAACACTAAAGACATCCTAGTAGGTATAGCCCCATCTATAGGTGGATGTTGTTACGAAGTAGGCGAAGATGTTGCAGAACATTTTTTTGACTACCCAGAGAGTTTTACAAAAAAAGGAGAAAAGTATATGTTGGATTTACCCACTATCAACAAAATGCAACTCTTACAGTCTAGTATCCAAGAAAAGCATATAGAAATGTCAAATATGTGTACAGCCTGTGAAGTCGCACGCTTCTTTTCTTACCGAAAAGAGCATAGGTGTAGTGGTAGGTTTATGAGTATGATAACACTTGATTAATGGAATGATCCGCTACTTTCTAATTCAGTAACAACCCCAGTTTTAGACATCTTAATATTATACCTTATTTCAAATTCATTTGGTGAAATATCCCAAATCACGAAATAGAGATTCCTCCCTCTAAATAATCAACCAAAAACCAAACACTTGATAAAAATGGAGATATTGTTTTGGACATATATATGTAAATCTTGAAAAATATTATTGAAGTAGGTA
>Ga0256829_1000610_pt1 | contig 34739 bp, 33 predicted proteins | sample 131447metaG_FD_185979 | JGI IMG/M metagenome (GOLD analysis project Ga0256829, IMG submission 185979) | Hydrothermal vent microbial communities from Lau Basin, Pacific Ocean - 131-447 | ecosystem: Environmental > Aquatic > Marine > Hydrothermal vents | place: Pacific Ocean: Lau Basin | collected... | reverse complement strand
TCACGGCTTGGAGAGTAGAATTGCTCATGGCGTATCCGTCCTATGTTGGTTGTGATCTGGCGAGATCAATCAACAGGATACGCCACCCTCTCTACTGCCCTCCATACACAAGAACTGAGCTTAACTCGTGAAACAAAAGCTTCATTGAAAACATTCAGCAAAAACCCGGCCACCAGGGCCGGGTTGCATGCGTTTACAAGGAGAGGCTTACTGGGGTAGCTGAGAAATATCCGCGACTTCGAGGAAAAGCGCTTGCAGGCTGGCGAGCAGAGCAAGGCGGTTGCGACGCACGGCCTCGTCATCGGCCATGACCATGACCTGATCGAAGAATGTATCGACCGGCTCACGCAGCGTTGCCAGGGTGTCCAGGGCCTGTTGGTACTCACCGGCGGCAAATAACGGCGCTACCTGCTGCTGGCAGTGGATGACGGCCTCCGCCAGTGTCTGCTCGGGGCTCTCCTGAAGCAGTGTGGTATCGACTTGCGTGCTGCCATCGTGCGCCTGCTTGCTCAGGATATTGGAAACACGCTTGTTGGCAGCCGCCAGAGCGGTGGCTTCCTCACGCTGAGCAAAGGCTTTGACGGCACGTAACCGACGCGCAAAGTCCAGCGGCTTGCTGACGGGACGAGCACGCACAGCCAGGTACATCTCGGCGGTAATGCCTTCGTCCTGCCCCCAGGCGCGGAAGCGGTCGAGCATATACGTCAGTACGTCTTCTACTAGGCCGTCGGCTTTTGGCAGATTCTGGTGCTGATCAGCCGCCACTTGCAGCAGTTCACGCAAGTCGAGATTCAGCTCGCCTTTCACCAGAATGTTCAGCACGCCAATGGAGGCGCGGCGCAGGGCGAAGGGGTCTTTTGCGCCCGTGGGGCGCTGGCCGATACCGAAGATGCCCACCAGGGTATCTAAACGATCAGCTAGTGCCAGCGCTTGGCCGGTCAAACTTTGCGGAATCGCATCGCTGGCAAAGCGGGGCAGGTATTGCTCTTCTAACGCCTGGGCGACTTCCGCCGGTTCGCCATCCTGCTCGGCGTAGTAGCGGCCCATAATGCCCTGCAGCTCGGGGAATTCGAGTACCATTTCGGTAACGAGATCACATTTGGCCAGGGCCACGGCGCGTTGTGCATGAGCCACGTCACCCTGGATGCGCTCAGCGATGAAAGTGGCGATGGCCGTGCTGCGGCGGGCTTTATCCGCCAGCGTGCCCAGCTGCTGCTGGAAGACCACGCTTTCTAATTGCGGAATGCGCGAGGCCAGCGTGTGCTTGCGGTCGGTATCGTAGAAGAACGCCGCATCCGCCAAGCGTGGGCGAATGACCTTTTCATTGCCGGAGATGACCTGATCAGGGTCTTGGCTCTCGATGTTCGAGATAGTGATGAACAACGGCTTCAGCTTGCCCTGATCATCCAGCAGGTGGAAGTACTTCTGGTTGGCCTTCATGGAGGAGATCAGACACTCCGCGGGCACTTCCAAAAAGCGCTCGTCGAAGCTGCCGGTCAGTGCGACGGGCCACTCCACCAAACCGCTGACCTCTACCAGCAGGTCCTCGTCGATGACGGCGTTGGCTTCCTGGACTTCGGCCTCGGCGAGCACCTGCTCACGAATACGCTCCCGGCGACGCTGGCGGTCTGCCAATACGTAGGCATTTTCCAGTGCCGCAAGGTAGTCGTCGGCATGCTCAAGTTGAATTGCATCCGGCGCGTGGAAGCGATGGCCGTAGGTGGTACGGCTGGCTTGAAGGCCAAGGGCTTCGGCGGCAATCACCTCGTTGCCATACAGCGCCACCAGCCAGTGAACCGGGCGCGAGAACTCAACGCGGGACGCACCCCAGCGCATGTTCTTGGGCACCGGCAGCGACTGTAGTGTTTTACGCACCATCTCAGGCAGTAGCGCTTGAACGCTGTCGCCCTGCTGCTGTTCGCGGTAGCCAAGCCAGGTGCCCTTATCGGTTTCCAGGTGGATCAGATCATCCACGCTGACACCGCAGGAGCGGGCAAAACCTTCTGCCGCTTTGGTGGGGGCACCGTCTTTAAACGCGGCGGCCAGGGCAGGGCCTCGGCGCTCTACTTCACGGTCTGGCTGCTTGTCGGCAAGCCCGGTGACTTGTACGGCTAAGCGGCGCGGCGTGGCGTAGGCGGTCACCGCTTGGAAGGGAATTTCGGCTTCCTGTAGGCCTTTTTCAATGCCGGCAGCAAACGCGTCTGAGAGCGCGTCCAGCGCGGTTGGCGGAAGTTCTTCTGCGCCCAGTTCTAATAAAAGCGTATCAACGGCCATTATGCGTCTCCCTGCTCGGCGAGCTCTTCTTGTAACAGTTCACGGCGTAATGCTTCCGGTGCCATGGGGAAGCCTGCTGCTTTACGAGACTCGAAGTAGGCGGTAGCGACGTCACGCGCCATGGTGCGTACGCGCAGGATGAAGCGCTGACGTTCCGTGACGGAGATCGCGTGGCGTGCGTCCAGCAGGTTAAACGTATGGGACGCTTTCAGCACCTGCTCGTAAGCGGGCAGCGGCAGGCTTGCGGCCAAGAGTTTGCTGCACTCTTTTTCCTGGTGATCAAACGCCGCGAAGAGCTGATCCACATCTGCGTGCTCAAAGTTATACGCAGACTGCTCGCGCTCGTTTTGCAGGTAGACATCGCCATAACTCACTTTGCTGCCGTCCGGCGCGATGGCCCATACCAGGTCGTAAACGCTATCGACGTTCTGCAGGTACATGGCGATACGCTCAAGCCCATAGGTCAGCTCGCCGGTGACGGGGTAGCACTCGATGCCGCCCGCCTGCTGGAAGTAGGTGAACTGAGTCACTTCCATGCCGTTGAGCCATACTTCCCAACCAAGGCCCCAGGCACCTAACGTGGGGGATTCCCAGTTGTCTTCCACGAAGCGCACGTCGTGGATCAGCGGGTCGAGCCCCAAACGCTTCAACGAGCCTAGGTAAAGATCCTGTAGGTTGCTGGGGGAGGGCTTCATCACCACCTGAAACTGGTAGTAGTGCTGCAGGCGGTTGGGGTTTTCGCCGTAGCGGCCGTCGGTTGGACGGCGGGAAGGCTGAACGTAGGCAGCGTTCCAAGTTTCTGGGCCAATCGCCCGCAGGAAGGTGGCGGGGTGGAAGGTGCCCGCGCCGACTTCCATATCGAGGGGCTGGAGGATGACGCAGCCCTGTTCTGCCCAGTACTGTTGCAGAGCAAGGATCAAGCCTTGAAAGGTCGACACATCGGGTGTCGATTGGTTTGTCGAAACACTCATCGCGGAAAGCACCGTTGGCCATGAATTCATAAGCCGTCAAGTATACAATCACAGGCAGATGGGTTATAGGCACGTTAGCCAAAGAGCCGCTTTTGGTAAGGAGAACGAGATGATCGTGGTAACAGGCGGTGCCGGGTTTATCGGCGCCAATATTGTCAAAGCGCTAAATGCTCGCGGCCGTGACGATGTGATGGTGGTCGACGACCTGCGCGATGGCACCAAATTCGTCAATTTGGCGGACTGCACGCTGGCTGACTACTTGGATAAAGACGATTTCATCGCCCGCGTGAAAGCCGCGCTACGTGGTGAAACGGTGGACTTGCCCACCATCGATGCGATTTTCCATGAAGGGGCCTGTTCGGATACAACCGAGTGGGATGGGCACTATATGATGGAGAATAACTTCGAGTACTCCAAAGTGTTGCTCAACTACTGTGAAAAACTGGGTATTCCTTTTCTGTACGCGTCGTCAGCGGCGACCTACGGCGGCAGCGAGGTGTTCAAGGAAGCGCCAGAGTATGAAAAGCCGCTCAACGTCTACGGCTACTCCAAACTGCTGTTCGATCAGCACGTTCGCTCGCGCTGGAACGAGCTGACCACGCAGGTGGTAGGTTTCCGCTACTTCAACGTTTACGGGCCGCGAGAGCAGCATAAAGGCAAGATGGCCAGCGTGGCGTACCACAACCACCTGCAGATCCGTAACGGCGAAACGCTGAAGCTGTTCGGTGCTTACGGCGGCTATGAGGCGGGCATGCAGAGCCGCGATTTTGTCTACGTAGGCGATGTGGTCGATGTAAATCTCTGGTTCCTGGACAACCCCAGCGCCTCGGGCATCTTCAATTTGGGCACTGGCCGTGCGGAGCCGTTCAAGGCGATTGGCGAAGCGGTCATCGACTTCTATGGCCAGGGCGAAATCGACTACATTCCCTTCCCCCAAGAGCTGAAAGGGCGCTACCAAAGCTACACGCGTGCCGATATTAGCCAACTGCGTGCGGCAGGTTGTGATGTGGAATTCAAAACCGTCGCCCAGGGCGTTAAGGCGTACTTGGAGTGGCTAAATGGCTAACTCTGCCAAGCGACTGCTGGTAGTAGGCCCCTCCTGGGTAGGCGATATGGTCATGGCACAGAGCCTATTTATGACCTTAAAAGCACGCTACCCAGGTGCCACCTTAGGGGTGGTCGCCCCCGCTTGGTCTCAGCCGATTCTTGAGCGAATGCCGGAAGTGGATGAAGTACTGCCATTGGCGGTGGGCCACGGTGAGTTTGGGCTGGCAAGCCGCCGCGAGCTGGCGGCCAGATTGCGCGGCCGCTTTGACCGCGCCATCGTGCTGCCGCGCTCCTGGAAAGCGGCGCTGGTGCCCTTTATGGCACGCATTCCTGAACGGGTGGGCTTTCTAGGAGAGCATCGCTACGGCTTATTAAAAGAGCGCCGCAAATTAGACAAGCAGGTGCTGGACCAAACCGTCAAACGGTTTGTATCGCTGGGGCTGCCGTTGGAGGAGGCACAAAGCGGGCAGTTCACGATTCCCAAGCCGCGGCTCACCATCGACCGCGATAATTTGGTGAACTTGCGCCTGACCCATGCGCTTTCGTCGCGCCCTGCGATTGGCATGATGCCCGGCGCAGAGTATGGCCCCGCCAAGCAGTGGCCGCTGGCGTACTTTCATCAACTGGCAGCAAGGCTGATCAAAGAGGGCTTTGAAGTAAGGGTGCTGGGCGGAGCCAAAGATCAGGCGGCGGGGCAAGTCATTGTGCAAGGCTTACCCCACGCGCATAATCTATGTGGAAAAACGCAGCTAGCGGATGCGGTGGATTTGCTGGCCGACTGTCGCCAAGTTGTAACCAACGATTCGGGCCTGATGCACGTTGCGGCTGCCGTGGGCGTAAGAATCCATGCACTTTATGGCTCCTCGTCACCGGCTTACACGCCACCGCTCACGGACAATGCGGTGATTCACTACCTGGGGCTTTCCTGCTCGCCATGCTTTCAGCGGACTTGTCCCTTGGGCCACACTAACTGTTTAAACGAACTAGACGTTGAGCGGGTCTATCAGGCGATGCGTGCTGATCGACACGACGCTAACGGCGTCATCGTCAACGCATAATTTCCACCTCTGTGGCCTGATCAGCGGGTGTCTCGGTGACCTGCTCTGTGATGCTCTCTGCTGGTTCACGTCGTTGCGGTGCAAGGCCTTCCCAGAGGCGGTGCTGCAGAGCGGTCTCTTCCCGCAGCCGCTCGTTCAGTGCCTCAAGCCCGTGGATCTCCACTAGGGTGGGCTGGCTGCTGAGCAGTGATGCGCCTAACCCGGCGCGGTTATCATTCAGTGGCAGGCCCATGGCATCCAGAATTGTGGGAAACACATCTAGCATGGTGGCGCCTCTACGCACCCGCTGTGGTCGAATGCCATCACCTAGCATGATAAGCGTATTGTCGCGATCCAGCGCGGTGAGCTGATCCCATACCGATACGCGCATGGTGAGATGATCACTTAACACCACGACCAGCGTATTCTCCAGCAGCCCCTCTTGCTCTAACTGTTCGATAAAATCACGCGCTTGGCGCGCAGAGCACTCCACCGAGTAAAGAATATCCTGACCATCGAATTCGCCCTGGCGGTCCTGGCAGGTTTGTGAGGGGAACCCACTAGGCGCGTGCCCCGCGATGCTCAAGTTCACCACCGCCCAGGGGCCGTTATCTTCTTCGTTCAGGCGGCGTATTTCGTCAGCAGTAAAGTCGTATAGCGTATCGTCATACAGCCCCCAGCTATTCACATACTCTGGGTCATCGAGTTCAGGCAGCAGCTCCTCTTTGCCTTTCACGGTATTGAACTGGTGGCCGCGATAGAAAAGCCCCTTCCCGGCAAACTGCGTGCTGGCACCGCCCAAAAAGCTAAGCCGATAGCCTTGTTCAGCCAGCACATCTCCCAAGCAGTCAACGCCAGGTACTACCTTGGAAAGCGGTTCAAACTGGCTATCGTGTAGCAGGCCTGCGGGCATAAGCGGCACGCCGCACTGGCTGGCGATCATCCCGGCCATGGTCCAGCCGGTATTCTCCATTTGGTGAATGCCTTCAAATACCAGACCGCGCTCACCTAACGCGGTTAAATCAGCGTAAGCGTCGCCAAATATCTCATTGCTATAAGTGCGCTCTATGCTCTCTAAATACATTAGTAGCAGGTTGGGCGCTTCTGGTTGGTCGCCGGTAGGCGGCGGCACGTAGCGGCGATCTAGCCAGGCACCATCATCAGTCACAATCGCGGCACTGCGCTGGCCAATACCGTACAGCAGCGGGTTGGCCGCCAGCAGCGCAATGGCAAAGAAGCGCTCGGTTAAGCGCCAGCGCTGATCGTGGCGCGACAGCCACGTTACGGATGCCAGCACCGCCAGTACGGCGAGCGTGTAGGACAGTGCCAGCAGCATTTTACCTGCCCCGCCATGCTCCGCCATGCCCGCCTGTAAATGAAAAAACACCGCCCCGAGGTCGACGTTTCCGAAGCTGTCGGCCAAATAAACATAGATGCTAAATAGGCTAAGTGGCGCAAGCGACCACGGCCACATAGCCCGGTAGCGAGCATTGAGCGGTGCACCCCAACGCAGTTTTAGGCCGACCCCAATCCATACGGCTGCGGTCAAAAAGAGTGTCCACCAGGGCAGGCGAGTTAGCACAGTGACGGCATAGCCGAGGCTGAGGCCAATCACAACCAGAGGCAGCCAGGGGGTAAGCTTGAGTGACCTTAAGGCGGGCATGCCGTATCCTTGGTTCATTAAGAAATTAAGTATGAATACAGTTTGCGAAAAAAATATCTTTTAACTCATGGTGTGATTATGGATGATAAGATATTTTGCGTCCAGCTACCCACATAGACACTTATTAATTACTAGGTATTTCCTATGGAAAATATTGAAGTTTCTTTTATAACAATTAATTATAATTCATCAAATTATACAAAATCTTTGGTGAGCAGTATTTTATTAAATACGAAGGATGTTTCTTATGAAGTTATAATTATAGATAATGCCTCAGAGGAGAAGGATTTTGAAAATTTGAATGTCGACTTTTTTAGTGGTGAAAATATTAAAATAATCAGAAGCCCTATAAATCTTGGTTTTGCCGGTGGAAATATGCTTGGTGTGTCTGCTGCGAAGGGGCGTTACTATTTTTTTATAAATAATGATTGTGAAGTTCTTAATGATGCGGCGAGCATTTTTAAAAAATTTTTGATTACCCATCCAACAACAGCGTTGGTAACAGGGAGTGTACTAGATAAAGAGAATCGGTTCTCGTCTTCTTACAAGCAGTTTCCGCATATAGCAAAGCAGTTGTTTGGAAATAGCATACAGAGGATTTTTTCAAAGAGAAAATTTCCTAGCAACAAAGTGAAGCTTGAGCACCCTGCAAAAGTTGAAGTTGTTAGTGGAGCCTGCATGTTTTTTGATGCTAAAGTTTTTTGCAAAATTGGTGGTTTTGATACAGTTTTCTTTCTTTACTGTGAGGAAGAGGATATTTCTAAGAGAGTGTGGGATCAAGGTAGTGAGGTTTATTTTGTTCCTTCTGCACGGGTTTTTCACGCTTCAGGCGGGAGCTCTAGTCAAGAAGCTTCTTTAGAAAAAGAGTACTACATATCGTATTTTCACTTGCTAGATAAGCATTATAATAGGCTGGGAAGAGGGCTGCTAAAGTTAGCTCTCTTTTTCAAGCTGTTCTTTAGAGTGTTTAAACGTAGAAATGGATTAAGGGTTTTTTCGTCTATGTTGGGTGGGTTTGCTAAAAAGGATAGCTTGAGGTACAAGCAGGTAATAAAAAAAGATTGATTTTAAGTGCTGGCATGAGAGAGAGGCGTGATTTTATAGACGGCTTAATTTTATTTGTTTTTGATAGGACTTTTTATGTCTATTTCCGCTGTGTTAATTGTCAAAAACGAAGCGCACCATTTACGTGAGTGCCTGGAAACGCTGACCTGGGCCGACGAAATCGTGGTGCTGGATGCGGGTAGCCAGGATGACACCTGCGCGATTGCGCGTGAATTTACCGACCATGTGAGCGTTAATGCCGATTGGCAAGGCTTTGGTATTCAGCGCCAGAGGGCGGAAGCCCTGGCAAGCAGTGAGTGGATTTTGATGGTTGATGCTGATGAGCGCGTAACGCCTGAACTGCGCGACAGCATTAAAGATGCTGTTCAGCAGCCGCCTGCTGCCTATAGCGTGAGCCGCCTGTCGTGGTGCTTTGGCCGCTTTATTCGCCACTCTGGCTGGTACCCAGACCGCGTGCTGCGCCTCTACCCGAAACACCAGGCGGGCTATAACGCTGCGCTGGTGCATGAAAAGCTGGTGGTAGAAGCCGGGCTGGCTGAAAAGCCGTTATCCGGCGACCTGCTTCACTACACCTACCGCGACCTGCGCCACTATCTTGAAAAATCTGCGCATTACGCCCAGGCCTGGGCAGAGCAGCGCGCCGCACAGGGGAAAACGGCCACGCTGTGGCAGGGCATTAGCCACGGGCTGGCCTGCTTTCTCAAAATGTATGTGCTTAAGGCGGGGTTTAAAGATGGCAAGCAGGGGCTGTTGTTAGCCTTGCTGTCCGCTCACTCAACCTTCGCTAAGTACGCGGATCTCTGGGTTCGTACGCAGACCTCCGAGAAGCAGCGCTGAGATCTGGTGGGCTGCCGCGTCGAGATCGATGGCGGTCATGTCCTGTGTGTCAGCGCCTGAAGGTGGGCTAAACGCCAGGCGCTTTTCCGCCCGGTTGCAGGTTTGCCAGCGCAGCGGCGTGGCTGAGCGCTTGGCGGGATAAAAGCCCGCCGTGGCAATGTCCAGGCAGCCTGCGATATGCAGCGGCCCGGTTGAGCCGGCAATCAGCATATCCGCTCCGCCAAGCTGTAGGGCAAAGTCGTCGACACCTGCGGTGTCGGGGAAGTGGTCTGCTACAACACCATTTGTGGCAAGCTGCTCCCTCAACTCTTGTGCCTGGGGCTGCTCACTGGGGCCAGCGCTGATCAGCCAGCGTAGTGGTAGGTGCTGGCACTGCTGGTGCACTTGAGTGATCAGCGCGGCGTACTGCGCTACCGATAGATTCACAGCCGAGCCGCCGCTGCCAGGATGAACCACCACCACGTGCTCTGAAGCGTCGTTGACCAACGTTTGTCGCTGTTCATAACGCTGCGCGAAATCCATCGGCCAGAAGGGGGGCGAGGGCAGGGTGGAAAGCGTTAGCGAAAGGCGAGCCAGCAGTTCACAGGCCAAATCGACGTTGTACTGGTACTCCGGCTTTGCTGATTGCGAGCGGCGCTGGCGTACCCGTACGTTATAGAACACCTGCGCCCACTTGGTCGCCGGGGCAACGCGCAGCGGAATGCCTGCTTTCATGCCTAGCCAACCAATGCGCGGTGTCGAGAACAGCGTTAGCAGTGCATCGAATTTCGATTGTTTCACGTGAAACAATAGCGCCTGCTGCGCTGCTTTATCGGCCTGGCTGCCAGGGTCGATAATGACCTCATCTACCCATGGGCACGCCTTGGCCAAGGGAGCTGTATAGGCAGGAACCAGCACAGTGACGTGGGGTTCAGGTGTTGCCTGCTTCAAACATGCTAGGGCTGGCCAAGCCAGCATGAAATCTCCAATCTTGTCATTGCGGACCACTAAAATACGAGGTTGCGCAGTCTGGGGATGATTCATGAAGGCTCCTTGGGTGATAATGGTCAACCGTGTCAACGTCATGGCAGAGAGGTATTAGTGGCTCACCATATTATGCAGGTCTGTATGTCCAAAGGGTGGGGCGGACTGGAGATGTACCCGTCGCGTATTATGCCTGAATTGCAGCGCCTGGGAGTGGTGAACCATGGCCTTGCCATCGCCGGGTCGCGTGTCGCCAGCAGTATAGAGGGAACTGGGGCAAGTGTGTTCACGGTGCCGAGTAACGCCCGAGCACTCCTTTCACTACCCGCGTTGCTGGGTTACATAGACCGACACTGTATCGATATCGTGCACTGCCATAAGTCAAGTGACCTGCGTGTTGCGGCACTGCTCAGCCTCTTTCGTCCTCGCTTAAAGCTGTTTTTTACCGAGCATATGGGAGTGACACGGCCCAAGAAAGGTGTGTATCACCGTTTGGCCTATTCGCGGGTAACCAGAGTCTTTTCGATCAGTCGGGCGACCTATCAACGTAACAAGCAGGCATTGCCCGTCTCGGAGGCGCGCCTTCACTGCCTTGGGCTGGGCGTGAACGTGGATGCCTACCAAGGGGCGGTGCACGCCAAATCAGCGCTCGGCCTTCCTGAGGACGGATGTTTGATTGCACTGCCAGGACGTCTGACGCCCGGCAAAGGGCATGAGGTGTGGCTGGAAGCATTGGCATCGTTGGATCGCCAAGCGTTGTGGTATGGCTTGATCATTGGCGGTGTCACTGCCGATGAAGGGGCTGACGAATCATTTGTGGCGGCGATCAAGCAAAAGGTCGCAGCACTTGGTTTGCAAGAGCGCGTCCACTTTCTCGGATTTCGCCAGGACTTACCCGCGCTGCTCCAGGCCATCGATATCGCGTGTATCCCTTCGCGTAATGAAGCCTTTGGGCTGACCGTCATCGAGGCCATGGCTGCCCAATGTGCTGTCGTGGGGGCCAATAGCGGTGCTATCCCTGAATTGATAGACCAGCAAAGAGGTCGCCTGGCCGACCCGCTATCGGCTGAAGAGTGGTCCGTTGCCCTGAAAGAACTGATCGATGCGCCGGAGACCAGGCGGGTGCTGGGTGAAGAGGCGCGTCGATGGGTGGTCGCGCATATGGCGCTCGATGTGCACGCGAAAAAACTGCTGCGTGAATATCAACTGCCCGAGTGATAGCCCGCCACGATGTGAGTGTGCGGGCGTGCACTGGCAAACTTCACCACAGACCGTTCCAGCCGCTGCAAGTTGCCCGCTTGCCATTTGCCTGGCGGGCGCAGTCGGCAGCGGTCGAGATCGATGAGCCAGGGCTTGCCTGCTTCATCCACCAGAATGTTGCGGGCGTTGAGGTCCACGTGGTCCAGGCCTGCCTGGTGAAACCGCTTGATCATGGCGCCTACGCGCATCAACAGCGCCTCGTCTGCCTCTTCGGCGCTCAGTAAGGAGGCGAGCGCTCGGGCGCCCGGGATGCGTACGGTCAGCAGGGCCGCCTCATAGGTCAAACCGAACCGAGTGACGCAGCAGGCCACTGGGCGAGGCACGGGAAGCCCTTGCTCATACAGCGCGGCGGTCAAGCGCACTTCACGAAACGCTCGTGTGCGCTCTGCCCCCAGCCAGACATAGCGTTGCTTGCTGACCTTGGCGATGAGCCCGCCGCGCTGGTAAGGGCGCAGCACCCACTGCTCGTGGTCGCGTGCTTGCAGGAACAAACTGCTACCACGCCCCGGCGCTTCGCCGACTACCAGGCCTCGCGATTGCCAGTAATCTGCCTCGAATAGCACCGTGTTCAGTGGGTGAGTCGGGGAGGACAGTTGGTGTGATGCACAGGCGTCACTTAAACTGTCTACATCATGTAAAATCAGCCCATTTGTCTGCTGGAGTGCCGCTAAGCGCATGAAGCCCTCTCTGCCTGCTCAACCAAACCATATTGCCATTTTGCGCCTCTCCGCATTGGGAGACGTATGCAATCTCGTGCCCACGGTGCGAGCGTTGCAGCGCCAGTGGCCGAACGCGCGCATTACCTGGATTATCGGCAAGGGGGAGCACAGTTTACTGGCCGGGCTTTCCGGGGTCGAGTTCGTCGTGTACGACAAATCGACGGGGCTCTCCGGTATGCGTGCTATCTGGCGCGAGCTGGCGGATACCCGCTTCGATGTGCTGCTGCATATGCAGCAGGCCATTCGCGCCAGCGTGCTCTCGCTCGGGCTTAAAGCCAATGTGCGCGTCGGCTATGACAAAGCCCGCGCCAAAGATGCCCAGCACTGGTTTACCCAACACCAGCTAGCCCCCCACGAGAACGCCCATGTGCTGGAGTCGTTCATGGATTTTGCGCGTCTGCTGGGCGTCGAAGACGACCGCCTAGAGTGGAATCTCGCGGTGCCCGCAGTGGCCTATGAGGAAGCCCGCGCTATTAGTGGCGATGCGCCTTATTTGGTGATTAACCCTTGTAGCAACGCGCGGTTGCGCAACTTCCGCAACTGGTCGGTGGAAGGCTACGCCAGCGTGATTGAACACGCGTGGGTGCAGCACGGTCTTAAGAGCGTACTCACCGGTGGCGGCAGCCCGCTTGAGCGGGAAATGGGTGACCATATCGAAGCGCTCTGCCAGTCAGGTAGCGTGATCAACGCCATTGGCGGCACCTCGTTGAAAGGCGTATTGGCGCTGATCGATAACGCCCGCGCGGTGATCGCCCCGGATACGGGGCCTGCGCATATGGGCAACGCCATGGGCACGCCGACGCTTGGCCTCTATGCCACCACCAACCCTCAGCGGGCCGCCCCCTACTTGTGGCGCGATTTTGCCGTCAATGCTTACCCCGATGCGGTACGCACCTACCTGCATAAATCGGTGGACGAGGTGAGCTGGGGACAGCGAGTACGCCATGCCGATGCCATGGACTTGATCAAGGCTGACGATGTGATTGCCAAGCTAGACGCGCTGTTGGCGCACACCGCAGCGCAGACCACAACAGGACCCTCGGATGAAAGTTGATTTAACCGCCCTGGAACATGCCCGCGTACTGGTGGTAGGCGACGTCATGCTCGACCGCTACTGGCACGGCGACACCTCGCGGATCTCCCCAGAAGCGCCGGTGCCCGTGGTACGCGTGGAAGATGCCGACGACCGCCCCGGTGGCGCAGCCAACGTAGCGCTCAACGTGGCGTCATTAGGCGGCCATGCGGCACTGGCGGGCGTGGTGGGCGAGGATGACAATGCCGAGCTGCTCACCAAACGCCTGGCTGCATCTGATGTAAGCACTCACTTTCAGCGCAGTGCCGAGATTCCCACGATCACCAAGCTGCGAGTGATGAGCCGTAACCAGCAGTTGCTGCGCTTGGACTTTGAGCAGCGCCTCGACAGTGTGGATACCAGCGGCCTGCTGACACAGGTTGAGCAAGCCCTGCCTGAGTGTGACGTGGTGATTTTATCGGACTACGGCAAGGGCACGCTCAACCAAGTGGAGCGGCTGATCGAGATGGCTCGCTACCACGGCAAGCGAGTGCTGATCGACCCCAAGGGCCAAGACTTCACCAAGTACCGGGGGGCCAGCTTGATTACCCCCAACTTAACCGAGTTTGAAGCCGTGGCGGGCCCATGCGCCACCGACGCCATACTGGCCGAGCGAGGCGAAGCGCTGCGTGCTGAACTTGAGTTAGAAGCGCTGCTGATTACCCGCAGTGAGAAGGGCATGACGCTGATTCGTGAAGGCCAAGCACCACTGCACCTGCCCACCCGTGCCCAGGAAGTGTTTGATGTCACGGGGGCCGGCGATACCGTGATTGGCCTGATGGGTCTGGCCCTGGCCGCTAACCATGCGCTGCCGGAAGCCATGATGTTGGCCAACTTGGGCGCGGGCCTGGTGGTGGCCAAGCCGGGTACCGCCACGCTCTCCATTGCCGAGCTTTACACCGCGCTGCATGGCGACAAGCTGGCCGAGTTCGGCGTGATCGAGCCAGCGCCTCTGGTCGATGCCGTTCGCGCTGCGCAGCTGCGCGGTGAGCGGGTGGTGATGACCAATGGCTGCTTCGATATTCTCCACGCAGGCCATGTGGCCTACCTGGAGCAGGCCAAGCGCCTGGGTGACCGGCTGGTCGTGGCGGTGAACGATGATGCGTCCATTGGCCGGTTGAAAGGGCCGAAGCGCCCCATCAACCCGTTGAACCGACGGATGCAAGTGCTGGCCGGGCTCGGTGCGGTGGATTGGGTGGTGCCGTTCAGTGACGACACGCCCGCCGCCCTGATTGAGCAAGTACTGCCGGATATCCTGGTTAAAGGCGGCGACTACCGCCCCGAGGATATCGCTGGAGGCAGCGCCGTGATTGCCAACGGTGGCGAGGTGAAAGTGCTGGGCTTTGAAGATGGCGTTTCCACCACGGCGATGATCAGCTCCATTCTGGACCGCGAAAGTTAATGGCAGCCCCCCGCTGGCCACGGCTGGCCTACTCAGCGGCGCTGTATGGCTTAGCGCCGCTGATTGGCTGGCGCATCTGGCGTGAGCAAGTGCCCACTTACTCACGGCTCCAGCGGCTGGGGTTGTGCCTCGAACCGCTGCCGCCCCCACCGCGCATTTGGTTGCACTGTGCCTCGGTAGGCGAGGTACGCGCTGCCCGCCCGCTGATCGAAGGGCTGCTGGCGCGCTTTCCCCACTATAGCCTGCTGTTGACCACCATGACCGCCACCGGTGCCCAGCAGGCGTTGGCGCTGATAGCAGAACAGGGCGCTACCGATCAGCCTCGTCTTGCCCACCGTTTGCTTCCGCTGGATTTCCCCGGCGCGGCCAAGCGCTTTGTGGCCCGCGTACAGCCTGAGCTTGCCATCCTGTTTGAAACCGAGCTGTGGCCCAATCTGCTTCACGCCTGCCACCGGCAGGCGGTGCCTGTTGCAGTGGTCAACGGCCGACTATCGCCCCGCGCGTTTGCCCGCTACCAGCGTCTTCGCCCGCTGATGCAGAGCGCGTTAGCCAACGTGACGTGGCTTGCCGCCAAATCGTCAGAGGACGCTGAGCGCTTTCAAGCACTGGGGTGTGCGGCTGAATCCACCACCGTGGTGGGGTCGCTGAAGTTTGAACAGGTACTGCCTGAAGAGGCGTTGGCGGAAAGTGAGCACTTACTTCAAGCTTGGGGAGAGCGACCCGTCTGGGTCGCGGGCTCGACCCGCGATGGGGAAGAAGCGCTGCTGCTTACGGCCCACCGGCAGTTGCTCAAACGCTTTCCAGACGCACTGCTGGTGCTGGTGCCTCGCCACCCTCAGCGCTTTGACGAGGTGGCGGCACTGTGCGAGCGCGAGGGCTGGAAGGTCAGTCGCCGTAGCCAGCAGCAACCCGTTACACCCGCCACCCAGATTTACCTGGGCGATACGCTGGGCGAGCTGGCGGCGCTGTACGGCGCGGGGAGCGTGGCCTATGTGGGTGGCAGCTTGGTGCCGCTGGGCGGGCATAATGTGTTGGAGCCTGCCGCACTGGGTAAGCCCGTGCTGTGTGGGCCGTCGCTGGAGAACTTCAGTGATGTTGCCGAGCCGCTGCTGGCGGCCAAGGCGCTGACCGTGGTTGATTCCCCAGAGGCGCTTGCAGGCACCTTGGCAGAGCATATCGCTTGCCCTCAGCGTGCTCGGCAGGCGGGTGAGGCAGGGCAGGCGGTGATCGAAGCCCATCGCGGGGCGCTGTCGCGCACCCTGGATGGGCTTGGCCGCTACTTATAGCGCCGTCCGCTCTACGCCATCAGTCTTGCCCAGCAGCAGTATGTCGGCGCCGCGTGCGGCAAACAGACCGTTGGTCACGACACCGACGATAGCATTAATGCGCGCTTCCATGGCGACCGGATCATCAATCATAAAATTAAAGCAGTCGATAATATGGTTACCGTTATCAGTCAGCACCCCTTGGCGATACACGGGCTCTGCCCCCAGCTTGACCAGCTCCCGCGCTACGTAGGAGCGCGCCATGGGAATCACCTCCACCGGCAGCGGAAAGTGGCCTAGCTGTGCCACGTATTTGGAACCATCGGCGATACAGATGAAGCGTTTGGCGCAAGCGGCCACAATCTTTTCACGGGTCAGCGCTGCGCCGCCGCCTTTGATCATATGTAAGTGAGCATTTACTTCGTCTGCACCATCGATGTAGAAAGGCACGTCGCCCACATGGTTCAGTTCAAACACCTCGATACCCAGGCCTTTCAGCCGTTCGGCACTGGCTTCCGAGCTGGCAACAGCACCTTTAAACCGGTCGCGTAGAGGGCCTAAGCGGTCGATAAATAGGTTGGCCGTCGAGCCGGTACCGATGCCCAGCACCGTGTCTTTATCCAGGTGAGGCTCTATTTCGCGAATGGCGGCATCCGCCACGGCAGCTTTTAGTTCATCTTGTGTCATGATGGTTCCAGTATCAGGAGAGGCAGTCGCCCTTAGTATAACGACCTAATCGCTGGCTGCCGATGGAAACGCCGCTAGACGTTGCCAGTCGTAATCTGCTACCAATAAAGGTTTTGTTCGCACCCGTCAGGGTCACGTCATTTTTCTGGGATGTCAGCATGCTCGAAGCAACCGTCAAAAAGATCCTCCAAGCCCGCGTTTATGAAGCCGCTTGTGAGACGCCTATTTCTCCCGCTCCCTTTTTGTCGCGTCGTTTCAACAACCAGATTTTGATTAAACGCGAAGATTTGCAGCCGGTCTTTTCGTTCAAAATTCGCGGGGCCTACAACAAAATGGCTCAGCTAACAGAAGAGCAGAAAGCCAAAGGCGTTATCGCTGCCTCGGCGGGCAACCACGCCCAGGGCCTGGCCATGGCGGCTAAGCTGATGGGCGTGAAAGCGGTGATTGTCATGCCGCGCATTACGCCGGACATCAAAGTGCAGGCGGTGCGTGCCCGTGGCGCGAAAGTGGTGCTAAAAGGCGATGCCTTTGCCGCCGCCGCCGAGCATGCCCAGGAGCTGATCAAAGAGCACGGCTACACCTATATTCCGCCGTTTGACGATATCGACGTAGTGGCAGGCCAAGGCACCATTGGCGTTGAGATTCTGCGCCAGCATAGTGGCCGGTTAGATGCGATTTTTATCCCCGTAGGCGGTGGCGGGCTGATTGCCGGGGTGGCTGCCTATGTGAAGTACCTTCGCCCGGATATCAAAATCATCGGTGTGGAAGCGGAGGATAGCGCCTGCTTGAAAGCTGCACTGGAAGGCGGTGAACGCGTGGTGCTGGATCAGGTAGGCGTCTTTGCCGAGGGTGTGGCGGTGGCGCAAATTGGCGAGGTCCCGTTCTCGCTGGTGCGTGACCTTGTTGACGATGTGATCACTGTTAACACCGATGAGATGTGTGCCGCGGTGAAAGATATTTTTGAAGATACCCGCGCGGTGGCAGAAACATCAGGGGCGCTGTCGCTGGCGGGTCTCAAAAAATACGTTCAGCAAACCGGGGCGGAAGGCGAGACGCTGCTGTGTATTAACTCTGGCGCCAACACCAACTTCGACCGCTTGCAGCATATTGCCGAGCGCACCGAGTTGGGTGAGCAGCGCGAAGCCATTCTGGCCGTCACCATTGCAGAAAAACCCGGCAGCTTTAAGAAATTCTGTCGCACGCTGGGCAAGCGTATGGTTACCGAGTTTAGCTACCGCTACGCTGATGATAGCGAAGCGCATATCTTTGTGGGTGTGCAGGTCAAGCCTGGTGGGGAAGATCGCCAAGCAGTAATTGATAAACTGCGTGAGGGTGGTTATCAGGTAGAAGACTTAACCGATAACGAGTTGGCGAAACTGCATATTCGTCACTTAAGCGGTGGCCGCCCCAGCGAACGTTTTGAAGAGGAGCTTTATCGCTTCGAGTTTCCTGAGCGCCCTGGCGCATTGATGAACTTCTTAACTCAGCTGCCACACGACTGGAACATTTCGCTGTTTCACTATCGTAACCACGGGGCTGCCTATGGCCGCGTTCTGGTGGGCATGCAGGTGCCCAGTGAAGATCGTACCCATGTTGCGGAGTATTTAGACGCGATTGGCTACCGCTACTGGCAAGAGAGTGATAACCCCGCTTACCGGCTCTTTATGGCGTAACACTATGTAAGTGCTTACTAACGGTGCATGCCAGAGCTGCTAGGCAGAGAGGTGTTTGTTGAAACGTTTAATTAAGGGGTCAAAATAGTGCTATTAGCAGTTGTCATTGAGCCCCTTATGGCCCTATAGTCGTGAGCGAAATTAGTGAAGTGGGTCATCTCCTCAAAATGAAAAACTTGGTGACGCACTAAGGGCATTTGGCAACTGTTAAACACGTTGGAGAAGAAGCATGCGGCGTAGAAAGCCTGATATGGTGATGGCGTTAACAGTGGTGTTTTTACTCGGCGTATTAGCCACTGGATATGCGCAAGCGCTGTCGGGGAGTTAACCAACGGTTAACAACAGCGCTAACGGTATCGACGCTGCACCTGCTAGGTGAATCAATAAAACGGGCTGATCATAGCGATCAGCCCGTTTTTGTTGGCCCTGCATTGGTTGGCCGTACAATAGCAGTATCGCTGACTACCGCGTTGAGCGGGATATCCCAGGGTTCGATTGGCAGGGCATCCACCTGTTGGCAGGCATGGGCCACGCCAATCAGCGAGGGCGCAGGCCCAGGGCGACGCATAAAGGCCAAGCTGCGGTCATAGAAGCCGCCCCCCATGCCCATCCGGTTAGCGTATTGATCAAACCCTACCAGCGGCACAATCAGCGTATCCAGCGCCCAGGCAGGCAGCCGATTGTGCCGGTGAGCAGCAAAGCGCGGGCAAGGTTCAGCAATGCCAAAGCGGTTTTTGACCATAGGCGTGGTATCGCCGTAGGCCACAAACCAAAGGCTGTTATCGCTAAAAGGGCGTAAAACAGGCAAGTAGATCGCCACCCGGCGCTGGCGCAGCCAAGGAATTAACGGCGTGGGGTCGATCTCACCGTTGACCGGCAGATAAAGACTAATACGCTTGGTGCGGCGGATTTCAGGAAGCTGTTTTAAACGCTGGCAAAGTGCCAGAGCCGCCTGCTTTTGCTGTTCGGCGGTGAGAGTGCGGCGTCGGCGTTTTAATTCTCGACGTAGTGCAGGCTTATCGCTAGGCGTGGTGTGGGTCATAACGCGGTAGGCCATTAAAAGAGTGTTCCCCAGAATGCCGCTGTCGTTCTGGCCCTGAACCTACTGGTTCAGGTGGGTGGCCGCAGCCAAACCGTCAGGCTTTCCGACGCACGGACATGCACACGGGTCTGGCTAGCATTTGGCCCCCTGGGTACTGCGCATAGGCTCGAGGGACTATAACGACTGGCGTACACCCCAGAGAACACCGCTATCCTAACAGAGCCACCGCTAATGCCAAAGTATCGGTTGAAGATGTTGAAGGGCTTAAGGCTCTTTGCGCGGCCGGGTGCCTGCCAGTGCTCGCTCAAGCCGATCATTTAAACGGCTGAGATTGGCTTCCCCCGCGCGGTGCTCATCCAGCGCTTCCAGCAGTTCGTGGGTAATATTTAGCGCCGCCATAATCGCGATACGCTCGCTGCCCAGCGCGCTGCTTTGGGCATGAATGCCGTGCATGGCGCGGTCCAAATAGCGAGCAGCGCGTTCAAGCTGGACTTCTTCGCCCGTGTCGCAGGCAATCATATAACTGCGACCCAGTAGGGTGATCTCTTTCGTTGGCCGCTTTGCGTTACTCATCAATGGCTCCAGCACGGGCCAGCAAGGGGCCCGATGCGTTAACATCACTACATAGGAAGGATAGACGGGGTTCACTATAAGAGAGCCGCTTGTGCGGGGTCAACGCGCAGGCTCGCCCGCCTATCCTCGTGGTCTTATCTTTACACTGTATAAAGCGAGCATGAATCATGTCATTGATTGACGAGCGCCAGGACTTTTCTGACATAGCGGATGTATTTTTACTTCACGGTAGTATGCAGTCTCCTGCGTTTTTGGATGGACGGCTGTGCGGCTTATTGGCTCTGCGCGACGTGACGGCCGAGGCGTGGCTGGAAGAAGTGTGTATCAGTTTGGGGGTAGAGCAACCCCGTGACCCGGCCAGCGCCGAGCGGCTGCTAGGCTGGCGTCGTCAAACCCTAGAAGCGCTGAGCGCTAGCGACCTGAACTACGCGCCATTACTTCCCGATGAGCTGTTCTCTTTGGCAGAACAGGCCCAAGGGCTGAAAGAGTGGACACTTGGCTTTATGGAAGTAGTGGATGAGGTGGCCGATGACACCCTTCGGGAGCGTTGGTCGCAAACGCTGAAAGAAGCGATTGATGATCTGGAGGGTCTTGGCCAGATGGAGACCGACATCGACGATAGCACGGAAAACGAGAACGACCTGTTTGCTTTAACCGAGCATGCCCGAATGGCGGCCATGTTGCTGTACACCGAACAGCACCCGGGTAAGCCACAGGTAGAGCAAACCGACGCCCCCGTTCATTGAACCCACTTCACGCTTGCATAGGAGCCGTTATGCTCACGCCACTGCCTCGCCCTGCTGCTATTCAACCAGACGAGTATCGTCGGCGCCGAGAGGCGCTGATGGCACAGCTGCCAACCAGCGCCGCGCTGGTGGTGCCTGGGGCGTCGCTCGTCACCCGCTCCCACGACAGCGAATACCCTTTTCGCCAGCAGAGCGACTTCTACTATCTAACGGGCATTCAAGAGCCTGACGCGCTGCTGATACTGCTACCAGGCCGCGCTGAAGGGCAAAGTGTAGTGTTCTGCCAAGACCGCGACCCCACCATGGAAGCCTGGACCGGCCGACGACTAGGAGCGCAGGGCGTTGTCAGCCTGCATGGTATCGACCAAGCGTTCGAGAACGCTGAGCGCGACGACCTGCTGGCAGAGCTGTTGGATGGCCGTGAGCTGCTCTATGCGCCGCTGGATAACCCCGACGCGGTTAGCATCGCTGAAGAGGCGCTTGCCCATGCCCAAGCGGGCATGCGCCGAGGCAGGCCCGCACTAAAAGGCTGGCTGGATAGCCGCCCACTGATTCACGAGATGCGCCTCATCAAAAGCCCCGCTGAAATTGCTTTGCTGCGTCACGCAGCAGCCATTTCAGCTCAGGCCCACGTACGCGCTATGCGCACCTGCCAAGCCGGGCTAAGTGAGTACCAGCTTCAGGCCGAGCTGGAGCACACTTTTGTGTGGCACGGCGCTAGCGGGCCTGCCTACGGCACGATTGTGGGCGGCGGCGCCAATGCCTGTGTGCTGCACTATATTGAGAACAGTGATGTGCTGGAGGAGGACACGCTGGTACTGATTGACGCCGGTGCAGAGTTTGATCTCTATGCGGGCGACATCACGCGCACCTTCCCGGTGAGTGGGCGCTTTAATGATGCTCAACGGGCGCTTTACCAAGTGGTGTTAGATGCCCAGGTGCGTGCGGTGGATGCCATTGCGCCTGGCGCTACGCTAGCGGATATCCATCAGGGCGTGGTGCATGACCTAACGGCTGGCCTGATTGAGCTGGGGCTTTTAGAGGGAGACGTTCAGGCGCGCATTGATGACGAAAGCTATCGGCGCTTTTACCTCCATTCCACTTCTCACTGGTTAGGGTTGGATGTACACGATGTGGGCACCTACCGCTTGGACGAAGCGACGCCGCGCCTGCTTGCCCCAGGCATGGTGCTTACCGTAGAACCTGGGCTCTATATCCCTGATGAAGACGATATTCCCGCTGCCTATCGCGGTATTGGCATTCGTATTGAAGATAACGTTGTGGTCACCGAACAGGGGCATGACATTCTCACTGATGGAGTGCCTAAGCAGATAGACGAAATAGAGCAGTTGATGGTTAAAAAATAACCAGCAAAAACGGTCTGTTTTTTTGTTTATGTAAACTACGTTACGAAATTACGTTTAGCCAAGGTGCTTATAATGTAAGTGCGTTATATAAGCGCGTATTGTGATGAGGAGAAGCCAATGCATGGGGCAGAACAGGTAACGCCTGCACAGCAGCAGTCGCCCACCCATGACATCGTGATTGTGGGCGGTGGGCTGGTAGGTGCCAGCTTGGGCTGTGCATTGGCACCGCTGATTGAGCGCTATGGCTGGCGAGTCGCCATCATTGAGGCCAATGCGCTACCGCAGAGCGCCGAGGAAACGACGTGGCAGCCAAGCTTTGATGCCCGCGCCAGCGCCATTGCTGAAGGCTCGGCGCAGCGCTTTCGACAGCTAGGCGTGTGGGAAGCGATGCAGGTCGAGGCCACACCGATTAATCGTATTCATATCAGCGAGCGGGGCCGTTTGGGCGCGACGCGTCTTAATGCACAAGAGCTAGGCGTCGCTGCCTTGGGTCACGTGATACCCAACGCTTGGATGGGACGCGTGTTGCATCAGAAGCTGCAGCAATTACCCATTGAGTGGCACTGCCCAGCCACGGTGGCACAGATGACTCCCACGGCCAGCGGCCACCATTTGCGGCTTTCCGATGGCAGCGAGCTAACGGCGGTGTTGACCATTTTGGCCGATGGCGGCCGCTCGGGGCTGAAGGAACAGCTAGGGATTGCTAGCCGCCGTCACTCCTATGAGCAGACGGCGGTCATTGCCCATGTGGGCATTAGCCAGCCCCATCAAGGGATTGCTTACGAACGCTTTACCTCCGAGGGACCCATCGCGCTGCTGCCACTGCCGGGGCAGGCTATGGAGCTGGTCTGGACCCATGCCAGCGGTAGCGAGCAGGCACGATTATCGCTACCGGATCATGCCTTCTTGAGCCAGCTTCAGCAGGCGTTTGGCGACCGAGTCGGGCGCTTTACCCGCATTGGCCAGCGGTTTAGCTATCCGCTTTCGCTGGTCACCGCAGAAGAGCCTGTGCGCCCCGGCTTAGCCGTGCTGGGCAATGCGGCCCATGCGTTGCACCCGGTGGCTGGCCAGGGCTTCAATTTAGCGCTGCGTTCGGTGATGGATTTGGTTGAAGCGCTCTCCCAAGGTGCTCAGCAGCAGCGCTCCTTGGGAGATATGAACACGTTGCAGGCGTTTGAGCGCCGCCGCGCCCAAGACCGCGCCAATGTGATCCGCTTTAGTGACGGCTTAGTGCGGCTGTTTGGTTACTCATTGCCGCTGCTGCCCCACGCCCGTGGCGCTGGGTTGATCGGCCTTAATTTGATTGGCCCGCTGCGCCGTGGCTTGGCACGCCGCGCGATGGGCCTGGAGCGCTGACGCTCTTATCCAGTGCCCTCAATGACCCAAGCCAAGGAGTGTTATGACAACGCAATCACAAGCAGCTAAGCCGCCCGTCACGCGTTTCGATGCGGTAATTGTTGGCGCGGGTATGGTGGGCGCTGCGCTGGCCGGGCTACTGGCAGAAGCGGGAATGCAGGTGGCGCTGGTGGAAGCCAAGGCATCGCCGCTGCGCCTGGATGACGTCGCTGGCGAGATTCCCGCCCCCCGCGTTAGCGCGCTGACCCCGGTGTCCCAACGGCTGCTCACGCATTTGGGCGTATGGCCCGCCATGGCGGCGGCAAGGGTAACGCCTTACCGCTATATGCAGGTGTGGGATGCTGAGGGTAGTGGCCATATTCACTTCTCGGCGGACGAAGCGGGCACCGCCGTGCTCGGCCATATTGTAGAAAACGATGTCACACAGGCCGCGCTGAATCAGCAAGTTGCCAAGCAGCCGACCCTGACACGCTTCGATGGCGTCAGTGTATCGGCGCTACAGACGACTGCCAGCGGCCGCTGGCTGGTACTGGAGGACGGTAGCCAGCTACAAACGCCGCTGGTGATCGCTGCCGACGGCGCACGCTCTGCCTTGCGAGCGCTAGCAGGCATCTCGGTGGCGGAGGAGTCCATGGAGCAAGAGGCGGTTGTCACCACGGTGCGCTGCGCACAGTCCCACGGCGCTACCGCTCGCCAAGCCTTTATCGGTGGTCGTCCGCTGGCTTTCTTACCGCTCACTGCCAATGGAGATGATCGCTTCTGTTCCATTGTATGGTCCACAACGCCTGAGCATGCCTGTGAACTCACCGCTTACTCTGCTGAGGCACTGGGGAAGGCCCTTGGCGAAGCTTTCGACCATCGCCTGGGCGATGTCATGCCCGTGGATAGCGCCTATCGGTTTCCGCTGGTGCAACGCCACGCCCAGCATTATGTGCAGCCCAACTTGGCTCTAGTAGGCGATGCCGCCCATAGCATTCATCCGCTGGCCGGGCAGGGCGTTAATTTGGGATTAATGGACGCGGCGGTATTAGCCGAAGAGGTGGTGGCGGCATGGCACCGGGGTGCCCCTTGGGGTAGCTTGGCCACGCTGAGTCGCTATGAGCGCCGTCGGCGCTTGGATAACACGGCCATGCTGGGCTTAATGAAAGGCTTTAAGGTGCTGTTTGGCAGCCATCAGCCAGTGTTTACGCTGGCGCGCAACCTGGGGATGAGTGGCATGAACCAGCTCGTGCCGCTTAAGCGTGTGGTGATGCGGCAGGCGACCGGAGAGCGGGGCCGCCTGCCGGCGTCGTGCCGCTAGCTAGCCGCGGCGGCGATCCACCACGTTCAGCGCTTTCAGCAGGTTAAGGGCTTCGCTGAGCTGGTAGTCGTCGCGCAGCCGCTGAGACATGGCGGCACGCTCGGGAGGCATGTCGCTTTGGCTACCGAGGTGTCCGTCCAGGTCCGCCTCACGAATGGCGCGTCGTGCCTCCGCCACTTCCAGGCGGCCGCGTACCACCTCGACATCCGGCTCGATGCCTTGCGCCTGAATCGAGCGGCCATTCGGGGTGTAGTAAAGGGCGGTAGTGAGCTTCAAACCTTCGCCATTGCCCAACGGCATGATCTGCTGTACTGAGCCCTTACCAAAGCTTTCAGTGCCCATGATGACGCCCCGGCGCTGGTCTTGCAGAGCGCCTGCGACAATTTCAGCCGCTGATGCGCTGCCGCTGTTGATCAGCACCACGAGCGGTATGTCGCCCGCCGGCGTATCCGGAGAGGCAGAAAACGACATTTCGGTATCCGAGAGTCGCCCTTCGGTATACACAATCAGCCCTTCATCTAGAAAGAGATCCGTCACTCCGACCGCCGCCTGAAGAACGCCACCAGGGTTATTACGCAGATCCAGAATTAAACCTTCCAGCGGCTGATCGCGCATCATGCGCTCAATGGCTTGGCGCGCCTGTTCGGGAGTACGTGACTGAAACTGGCTGATACGCAGGTAGCCGTAGCCTGGCTCCAGCGTTTCATGTTTGACACTCTCACTGCGGATCACTTCACGGGTGAGCGTGAACTCGCGGGGCGACTCTTCACCTGAGCGCAAAATAGTTAAACGCAGTGGCGTGCCGGGTTCGCCGCGCATTAAGTTGACGGCTTCCTGCAGCGATAGGCTATCGGTGGGGGTGCCATCGATGGCGACGATAATATCCTGAGACAGCAGGCCGGCCCGTGAAGCGGGCGTGTCATCAATGGGCGTGACGACCATCAGTTGGCCATTCTGGGTGCCCACTTCAATGCCGATACCGCCAAACTCACCTTGGGTAGACTCTCGCAGGCTCTGATACTCCTCCTCGTCTAAATAGGCCGAGTGAGGGTCTAGCTCGTTGAGCATGCCGCGCATGGCATTGCGCAGTAAGGTGCGGTCATCCACTTCTTCTACATAGCCGCGTTTGATGCGCTCGAATACTTCCGCGAAGGTTTGTATCTCTTCTAGTGGCAGGTCGTCGGCAACGCTGTTCGCCGGTTGGGCTGCCAAGGGTAGCGGAGCAGCCAGCAGCGCGAGCGGAAGCAGGGTAGCCAAGAAGCGCTTGGCAGGGGCCGATACCTCGGTAACAGATAGCGTCATGCGGACTCCGCTAGGCGAAAGGCAGCGCCAGCCGCGCTGCTCAGGTTGAGACGTTCATCATAAAGCCACTATCACCAGCTTATCCCGTCAACGGCGCGCAATCCAACGTTGCGGATTAATTGGTTCGCCGCTGTGGCGCACCTCAAAGTAAAGCGAGGGGCTGGCTTGGCCGCCGCTACTGCCTACACGGCCAATTTCATCGCCACGGCTCACTTGCTGCCCCGGGCGGGCGCTGAACTGCTGCAAGTGGGCGTAGAGCGTCATGATCTGGTCACCGTGGTCGATGATCAATAAGTTACCGAACCCTCGCATCCAGTCGGCAAACACCACACGGCCTGAATGAACCGCCGTGACTGCCGTGCCTTCGCTGGCCTGAATCACGATGCCGTTGTAGTGAACCCCGTTCCGCCGCTGAAAGCTGGCGGTGATGCTGCCTTGCACGGGCCAAGGCAAATCGCCTTGGGTGCGGGTGATGTTGGTGGTAGGCGTGGGCTCTGCCAGCCGCGCCAGTTCGGCTTGAATCGCGCGGAGCTGCTGCTCGGCCTGTTCGCGGCTCTGGCTGAGATCGGCCAGGCGGTCGGCTTCGCTCTCGTAACGATCATCCAGCGTGGTCACGACGCTGCGCCGCTCCTCGGTACGGCGGGCCAGCAGCGCGCTTTGCGCTTCCAGTTCGTCCGCCAGGGCATCCAGCCGGGTCTGGCGCTCGGCCAGCGCCTGCTCGGTATCCACAAGCGCGGTATCCAGACGGGCGATATCGGTCAAGCGCTGCTGGCGCGCCTGTGTTAGCCGGTTTAAGTAGGCCTGCATGCGGTCAAGTTCAGCGGGATCGCTTTGGTTGAGCAGCAGCTTCAGCTGGGGCGTTGGCCCCAGCCGGTAAAGCGCGGCAAGCTGCTGACCTAGCGCGGCGTACTGGGCATCGCGTTCACCCTCTAAGCGTTCGCGGTGCTGGCGTAGCTGGGTGGTTTCATCGGCGAGCTGGCGTCGCTCGGCCTGTAGCTGGTCCAGCCGCTGGTGGGTCTGGGCCAGCTCTGTTTCCACTTCCCTTAGCTCTTGCTGGGCGCTGTTCCGCGCTTGGCCGGTGGCACTCAGCCGCTCGGCCATGGCGTCAATCTGTTGACCGAGGGCATCGAGCTGCTCTCTGGCGGCCTGCTCGTCCTGTTGTGCCATCGCCGTCGACGAATAGCCCAGCATTAGCAAGGCCGTCGTTAATAAGGCCGTTCGAGCTAGCTGTTGCCACATGGGCATTACTCGAAGCGCAGCAGCGGAGTTCCGGTCATCGCCTCAGGCTGTGGCTGATTCATCATGGTCAGCAGCGTGGGGGCAAGATCGCACAGGCGGCCATCTTCGAGCTGGGCGGCGCGCTCACCAACGTATACTAGCGGCACCACAAAGGTGGTGTGGGCAGTTTGCGGTGCACCGGTTTCCGGGTGAACCATCTGCTCGGCATTGCCGTGGTCGGCAGTGATCAGGCAGGCACCGCCCGCGCGCTCAATCGCTTCCACCACGCGGCCAACGCAAATATCGACGGTCTCAATCGCTTTCACGGCGGCGTCGAAATCCCCAGTGTGGCCTACCATGTCGCCATTGGCGTAGTTGCACACCATGAGATCGAAACGGCCGCTATCAATGGCTTCTACAAGCTTATCGGTAATCTCATAGGCGCTCATTTCCGGCTTTTCGTCGTAGGTTTTAACGTCACGGGGGGAGGGCACCAGGATGCGCTCTTCGCCTTCGTACTCAGCTTCGTTACCGCCGGAGAAGAAGAACGTCACGTGGGGGTACTTCTCTGTTTCGGCAATCCGCAGTTGGGTGAGGCCGCGCTTAGCGACCACTTCGCCTAGGGTGTCGGTTAAGTCGGTGGGCGGAAACGCGGCTGGCGCGGCGATGTCCGCTGCGTAACGCGTCATCATGACCAAGCCATCACCGGCAAGCGTTGGGCGCGCACGGCGCTCAAAGCCGGTGAACTCTGCATCGGTGAAGGCGCGGGTCAGCTCACGAGCGCGGTCGGAGCGGAAGTTTAGGAATATCGCTGCGTCGCCATCTTGTAATGTGATGGCGTTACCGTTAACCGGCACGCTGGTCGCCGCCACAAATTCGTCAGTTTCGCCGCGCTGGTAGGCGTCGCGTAGTCCGCTTTCCGCGCTGGTGGCGGTGTAATCGGCGTGGCCGTCGGTGAGCAGGCGGTAGGCTTGCTCAATGCGCTCCCAGCGGTTGTCGCGGTCCATGGCGAAGAATCGACCAATGATGGAAGCCACAAAACCGTTATCGGCACCGACCAGTTCTGAAAGGCGGGCGTTGGCGCGCTCGATAGACGCCAGTGCGCTTTGCGGCGGCATATCCCGGCCATCTAGAAAGGCGTGCACGTAGATGCGCTGGGCACCGCGCCGCGCTGCCAGCTCGGCCATGGCGATAAAGTGGTCTTCGTGGCTGTGGACACCGCCTGGAGAGAGCAGGCCCAGCAGATGCACGGCACGGCCATTGGCGACTGCTGCGTCGATGGGCTTGGTGAGCACCTCGTTGGTATCCAGGTCGCCATCTTCAATGGCTTTGGTGATGCGCGTGAAGTCTTGGTAAACGATACGCCCGGCACCCAGGTTCATATGGCCGACTTCGGAGTTGCCCATCTGGCCGTCGGGTAGCCCCACATGACGGCCATCGGTATGCACGAAGGCGTGGGGGCGGTTAGCCCACAGTGCGTCCATCACTGGGGTATTGGCCGCAGCGACAGCGTTGTAGGCGTTGTCGGGGTTGTGGCCGTAGCCGTCTAGGATAATCAGCGCAACGGGGCGCGGTGCAGGTGTTGTCATTGAAAATTCCCTCGTATTTGAGTCAGCCAAGCGACGTGAGGTGCAGTTTGAAACGCTGGTGAGGGCGGCTCAGCCAGTTTTCAGACAACACCTGATAATCGGGGTCGCGACAGGCGCGCGCTTGGGGCATCATAACGCAGGCAGCCGTCGGGCGTCATGGCCTGCGCGGTATGCCCTGTGACGTGTATACTTGTCGCGTTTCTGAGGGCGGTTAGGCCGCTTTTTTCTGCATAGACCAAGAGATTGTGTTCGCGATGATCGATCAGCTGTTCGAATTCGTAATGAACCACCCCCTCCTCGTGGGGGCATTTTTGCTGGTGCTCATAGCGTGGATTGTTTATGAAACGCGTAGCGCCTCCTCGAATGCGGTGTCCTCTACCCAGGCCACTCAGCTCATCAACCGCGAAGACGCGGTGGTGCTGGACATTCGTGAGAGCAAAGACTTCAAAGCCGGACATATCGCTGGCGCTCGCAACATTCCCCAAAGCAGCCTTGATAGCCGCATGAACGAGCTGGATAAAGTGAAAGCCCAGCCGATCATTGTGGTCTGCAAGCATGGCCAAAGTTCGGGCGCTGCCCAGGCAAAGCTGGAAAAAGCGGGCTTTGAACGGGCGATGAAGCTGCGCGGCGGCATGATGCAGTGGCAGGCCGATGGTCTTCCCGTAGTGAAGAAGTAAACGACGAAAGCGGCCTCTGGGCCGCACGCTTTTTTATTGAATGAATAACGAGGAGTCTCCCATGGCGGAAGATAACAACACCCCGCAGGCCGGTGCCGCTGAAGGCGAAAAGCCCCAGCTGAAATTCTCTTTACAGCGTATTTACGTGAAAGACATTTCCTTTGAAGCGCCGAACTCTCCTTCTGTGTTCAAGCAGGCGTTCAAGCCGAAGGTGAATCTGGACCTGAACACCACCAGCCAGAAAGTGGCCGACGACCAGTATGAAGTGGTCGTCAAAGTGACCGCGCAGGTCAACGACAGCGAAACTGGCACCACCTCGTTTTTGGCGGAAGTCGAGCAGGCGGGCCTGTTCCGTATTTCAGGCATTGAAGGTGCACAGCTTGAGCAAACGCTGGGTGCGTTCTGCCCTAACCTGCTGTTCCCGTACGCCCGTGAGTGTGTTGACAACCTGGTCAACCGTGGAGGTTTCCCGCCGCTGATGCTGGCGCCGGTCAACTTCGAAGCCATGTACGCCCAGCGCAAGCAGCGCGAAGCGCAGCAGGCAAGCCAAGCGGCTGAGAACACGCACTAAGCTATGTCGGGTTCGCTAAACGCCGCTGGTTGGATCGCGCTACACGGCAAAATGCCGCGTCTCTATGTGCCTGCTGAGCTGTCAGCGGGCGCTACCTTAACGCTACCTGAGGGCCCTGCTAAGCACGTTACCCGCGTGCTGCGCATGGGCGAAGGCGCGCCGCTGATCTTGTTTGATGGCGCAGGCCAAGAAGCAGGCGTTCAGCTGGCGGAGGTGGGGCGTAAGCACACCACTGTTACTGTTGAGGCGGTGTGGTCAGGCAGTGGCGAGTCGCCGCTGGTGGTGCATCTTGGGCAAGCGATTTCCAAGGGCGACCGCATGGATTACGCCATTCAAAAAGCCGTTGAGCTAGGTGTGGCGGCGATTACCCCGCTGTATACCGAGCGGGGCGATGTGCGTTTGAAAGGCGACCGCGAAGAGAAAAAGCTGGCGCACTGGCAGGCCGTGGCGGCCAGTGCCTGTGAGCAGAGCGGCCGGGCAGTGGTGCCGCCTGTTCACCCCCCGCAGGCGTTAGGTGAGTGGCTGGCCGAGCGCCAAGAGCCGCTGCGCTTGATGCTGCACTTAGCGACGGGTAACGGCTTTGCTCAGCCAGAGCGGCCCGCGTCCGCCGCGCTGTTGATTGGCCCAGAGGGTGGCTTAAGCGATACGGATATTCAGGCCGCTATCGCCAGCCACTTTACGCCACTGACGCTGGGGCCACGGGTGCTACGCACCGAAACGGCTCCTGTGGTCGCGCTCACGCTGCTGCAGCACCACTTCGGCGATTTGTAAGCGCTTACTATCAAACCGCTGCCGTGTTTGTTGCGGCGGCGGTTTTTTTGTACCCAGCGCTGGCGTCATTCGACGCCGCTTTGCCTTGCCTAGGCAAGGTACCATAATGAAGATCTACTTCTTGTAAGGACGGCACCCATGGTCCGTGAGTCACACTCCACCCCCCGATCCGCCAGCGATGCATCTGCCCAACTGGGCGATGTGGCCTATTTAACCGTGACGGCGGTGAACAGTACCGGAGCCTTTCTGCGTTGGGGGCAGCCCAAAGACGTGCTGCTGCCCTATAGCGAGCAGCGCTTTCGCCCCGACCCCGGCAAGCGGGTGCTGGTGATGCTGTATAGCGACGACCAGGGGCGGCCGGTCGCTACCATGCGTCTTGACCGTTTTTTGACGGACGATGCCTGGGCGCTAGAGAAGGGCGACGAAGTCGATGTGGTGGTGGCCGACCGCACGGACTTAGGCATGAAAGTAGTGGTCAATCACCGCTACTGGGGGCTGATCTATCAGGACGATCTTACCCAACCTCTGCGCCGTGGGCAGTCGCTGAAAGGCTTTGTGAAACAGCGCCGCGAGGATGGCCGAGTGGATATTTCACTGCTACCGCCCGGCGCGGCCCGCCTGGATGTGGTGGGTGATAAAGTGCTGAAAGCGCTGCGTGAGAGCGGCGGCTATCTGCCGCTGGGTGATAAAAGCTCGGCGCACGATATCAAAACCCGCTTGGGAGTTAGCAAGAGCGCTTTTAAGCAGGCGATTGGCCGTCTCTATAAACAGCAGTTGATCACCCTGGCGCCGGATGCGATCCGCCTAGTGCCCGGTGCGCTCTCCGATACGTCGGATCAATAGCCGCGGTTGGAGCCGTGCCTGCAGTGCGGCATACTGATGACTTATTGATCCTGCATGGACTGTATTTCGATGAGCCAATCAACGTTGCATCTCGGTGTGGTGATGGATCCCATCAGCGACATCGCGTACAAGAAAGACACCACCTTAGCCATGCTGTGGGCCGCTCAAGAGCGCGGCTATACGCTGCACTACATGGAGCAGGACGACCTGTTCTTACAGGCGGGCAAAGCCTACGCGCGGATGCGTCCACTCACCGTGTACCGTAACCCAGAGCACTGGTACGACCTGGGCGAGGCGACTCAGCGTCCGTTGGCCGAGCTGGATGTGGTGCTGATGCGGAAAGACCCGCCGGTGGATGCGGAGTTTATTAACGTGGTGCATCTGCTGGGCTTTGCCGAGCGCGAGGGCGTGCTGGTGGTAAACCCCACTGCTGCGCTGTTGCAGTGTAATGAGAAGCTCTTTGCCCAGCAGTTTCCCCAGTGCTGCGCGCCGACGGTCGTCGCGAGCCGCGATGATGTGCTACGCGCCTTTCATGCCGAGCACGGCGATGTGATCTTCAAGCCGCTCGACGGCATGGGCGGCACGGGCATTTTTCATATCGGCCCCGATGGCCGCAATATTGGCGCGGTGATTGAGCAACTGACGCTGCGTGGCCAGCGCCAAATCATGGCTCAGCGCTACCTGCCGGAAATCAAGGATGGCGATACGCGGATTCTCTTGGTCGATGGCGAACCGGTGCCGTTTGGCCTAGCGCGAATCCCTTCGGCGGGTGAAACCCGCGGCAATCTGGCCGCAGGTGGTCGCGGTGTGAGCCGCGAACTGACCGAGCGCGACCACTGGTTGATCCAGCAGGTGCAGCCAATGATTCGCGAGAAAGGCCTGATGTTTGTCGGCCTGGATGTCATCGGTGATTACATTACCGAGATCAACGTCACAAGCCCCACCTGTGTTCGTGAGATCGACGATCAGCGCGGCACCGATATTTCCGGAATGCTGTTAGACGCTATCGAACGTCGCTTGGCCTAATCGGTGAACGTTCTATTCGCCAAATGACGTAAGGCTTGCCGAGCCATCGGCAAGCCGTAGGAGACGCATGCAAAGCTTAAAACACCACTTTTTGATGGCGCTGCCCCACATGGAAGACCCTAATTTCACGGGCAGCCTGATTTATTTATGTGACCATGACCACAATGGCTGTATGGGCGTGATTGCCAACCGCCCGCTGGAAATTACCCTGGATGCGTTGTTTGAGCAGCTTTCACTCGGCGGTGACGACAGCCCCCACCGCAATGCGCCGGTCTACTACGGCGGCCCCATGCATAAAGATCGCGGCTTTATTCTTCACGTTGGCGACAGCCAAGCGTGGGACTCCAGCATCCAGGTGGAAGATGGCATTGCGCTCACTACCTCCATGGATATTCTCCAAGCGCTGGCGGATGGCACTGGCCCCGAACACTTTCTGGTGTGCTTAGGCTGTGCAGGTTGGGAAGTGGGTCAGTTAGAGGATGAGCTGAAAGAGAACGCCTGGCTAACGGTAGAGGGCCAAAGCAACGTGCTGTTTGATACGCCTCCAGCCGAGCGTCTTACGGCCGCTGCCGGTATTCTCGGGATTGATTTAAACCTAATGACGCGCAACGCAGGGCATGCATAAGCGTGCGGTTGGATGAGGTGTAAGTGGGATGGCAGATAGCGGGCAGCGCCTGATCTTGGCGTTTGATTTTGGAACGCGGCGCATTGGCGTCGCCGTGGGTAACGAGCTGCTGCACAGTGCGCGGGAGCTGACGCCGCTGCCCGCGCGTGACGGCATTCCTGACTGGAACGTGGTCACACGCCTTATTGAAGAGTGGCAGCCAGATCTGTTCGTCGTCGGCTTGCCGCTCAATATGGACGGGACCGAATCGCTCATGAGTACCCGGGCGCGTAAGTTCGGCAATCGCCTGCATGGCCGCTACGGCAAACCCTGTGAGATGGTCGATGAGCGTGGCTCGACTCAAGAAGCCAAGCGGATTGCCCACACGGCGGGCCACCGAGGTAACTACCGAGAAGAGAGCGTAGACGGTATTGCCGCGGTGTTAATTTTGGAAGGTTGGTTCGCCCACCAGGAAGGCCTTCCTGGCGGACGGAGCGCTTACTAATCCACCGCCGTATTAACGGTCCAGGGTGCCAGTTTGGGAAGGCACGAACCAGCGGACCGGGCGCAGGTCTTTCTCAATCAGGTCATCCACTTTTAGCAGCGTGGCAAAAATCGCCATCCGCATGGGGATACCATTATCGGTTTGGCGGAAAATCGCCAGCCGCGGATCGCCGTTCAAATCGACGTTCAAATCATTAGCGCCTGGGCGGCTATCGCGGGGAAGCGGGTGCATCACGATCGTGCTTTGGCTACAGCGCTGGTCAAGAAAATCACGGTTGACCATAAAGACGTCGGAAAGCCCCTGGAAACTCTCGTTCATTTCATCCGTAAAGCGCTCTTTCTGAATGCGGGTGGTGTACACCACATCTAAATCGGCAAAGTCACTGGCCAATGAGTCGCGTTGCTCAATACGATGCCCGCGAGAAGCCACTAGATCAATTAAGTAAGAAGGCATCTCCAGCCCTGGTGGTGACACCAGCGTAATACGCAGCGGGTCATAGAGTGACAGCAGCTTAATCAGCGAATGCACCGTGCGGCCGTATTTCAAATCACCGGTCAGCAGAATATGCGCACCGCTTAAGCGTTTGCCTAATCGCTGAAACTCTTTATCAATCGTATAAAGGTCCAGCAGGGCTTGGCTTGGGTGCTCGCCTGGGCCATCGCCACCATTAATGACGGGCACATGGGTGGCGGCGGCGAATTCGGCTACCGAACCTTGGTCTGGGTGACGCATCACAATCGCATCGCAGTAGCCGCTCATTACACGGCTGGTGTCGTAAAGCGACTCGCCCTTGGCCATGGAAGAGAAGGTAAAGCCTGTGGTGTCGCACACGCTTCCCCCCAGCCGGCAGAACGCGGCATTAAAGCTCACCCGTGTGCGAGTGCTCGCTTCAAAAAACAGGTTGCCCAACACTGCACCTTCCAACACCCGCGTGACTTGGCGACGGCTAGCAATCGGCTCCATGCGTGCCGCCACGCGTAATAAGTGATCAACGCTCTCGCGGCTTAATGAATCGACAGTTAATAGGTGCTGGCTCATCATGGACCTCATCTTTAGTGGGCGTGGGTGAAGGTGGCGCTGTATAAAGTGCTAAGTGTAACCGCCAAACTAGACGTGCCGAAGCGGTTTCCATTGCTCTATAAAAGAGGGCAAGTAAGGCGGCAGAAACTTTTTTCGACTATTTGATAATTAGCTCTTGCCAACCCGGCCGCGAATCCGTAAAGTACGCATCCGCTGCCGGGGACGCCCAGCGTTACCAGCGGTGAATGAGGTTGAAAAACCTCTGGTTTGTCAGGAGGTTAGAGCCGTCTTGTT
>Ga0256829_1000609_pt1 | contig 34743 bp, 41 predicted proteins | sample 131447metaG_FD_185979 | JGI IMG/M metagenome (GOLD analysis project Ga0256829, IMG submission 185979) | Hydrothermal vent microbial communities from Lau Basin, Pacific Ocean - 131-447 | ecosystem: Environmental > Aquatic > Marine > Hydrothermal vents | place: Pacific Ocean: Lau Basin | collected... | reverse complement strand
GCTGGCAATAAAAAGTACGGATTTCATGCAGAAGTACACCATAACCCACGAGGTAAAGAGTACTTTTGGATAGGTCTACCCAGACTAGAGTGGATGGAAACCAAAGGGCACACTACAGACTTTGAAGCTATTAGTGATAACTATGTTTCCGTAACACCCGTCATGCTAGACATGACTGCACATGAAGAGTTAAAAATATTAGGAGAATGGCTATGAGGTTCCAACGCTGTAAAATGCTATTTGGTGAAGAGAATTTCGAGAAGTTACAAAATGCCAAGATACTCATCTTGGGTGTGGGTGGTGTGGGGTCTTATGCTTTGGACTGTTTGTATCGCTCTGGTGTGAGTGACATCACTATCTTAGACTTTGATGTGTATGATGAAACCAACCAAAACAGACAGATAGGTTCTGAAGCTGTGGGCATGGTAAAAGTAGAGAGACTTCAAGAGCTCTATCCTACAGTAAAAACCATCAATCAACGTATGGATATGGCATGGGTAGCCGAGTTTGATTTTGAACCTTATGACCTCGTGATAGATGCTGCAGACAACACAAAAGTCAAGATAGAAGTGGCTAAAAAATGTTATAAAAAGCTCATCATGGCACTGGGCTCAGCAAAACGCTGGGACACGAACAAAATAGAAGTAGCCTCCATCTGGAAAACCCATGGCGATGCACTGGCACGTAAAATACGCAATGAGCTAAAAAAAGCCAAGTTTGACAGAAACTTTACAGTGGTATTTTCGCCTGAAGAAGATAAGTGTAAAGAGAAAGGTTCATGTGTAGCAGTAACGGGAGCAGTAGGTCTTACTGTGTGTTCTGAAGCGATAAAGAAGATATTGAAGTAGTACAAAGAATTTCTATCTCACCAAAGTGAGATAGAAAAGAAGATTATTTTAATTTACGATTTCGTGCTGCAAGTAAGGTAAGAACAAAAAGTCCTGCCACTGCATAATAAATCCATACAGGAATAGGTATCGGGTCTCCTGCCGCATACGAGTGTAGTCCAGAAAGGTAATAGTTTACACCAAAGTATGTCATAAGTACTGCCGAATATGCCCATGTTGCTGCTACATTAAAGGTGAAGTTGGACTTTAACGATGGGATAAAACGTAAGTGAAGCACTACAGCATAAGTCAAAATACTAACTGCTGCCCATGTCTCTTTACTATCCCAACCCCAGTAGCGTCCCCAAGATTCATTTGCCCAAACTCCACCTAAGAAATTAGCAACTGAAAATAAGAAAATACCTATAATAATAGACATCTCCGATAAATTTGTAAGTTCTTTGATAGAACGGTCAATATTCTCATCTCCATCCTTACCTCTTAGTATATATAAGATCAATACAAGTAAAGCAAGAATAGACCCCAGTCCAAAGAATCCATCACCTGAAATCATCATAGATACATGAATCATAAGCCAGTACGACTTGAGTACTGGTACTAGGTTGGTAATCTCTGGATTAATGAAATTCATATGTGCAACACCCATAGTAATACCTGCTAGTATAGCTGACCCAGCTAAGGCAAATGGTGAATTACGTGCTAAGAGAATACCTGCTAGCACAGTCGCAGCAGCAATAAAGACTATCGATTCATATGCATTGGACCATGGAGGATGTCCTCCTATATACCAACGGATGGCAAGTCCAATAATATGTAAAGTAAACCCAAAGAGAAAAATTCCCCATGAGATACGCATAATCCATTTCATAGGGAAGCTTGGTTTCAATACATTAATGAATGCAAAAATAAGTAATATAAGTCCCAAAAGTAAATAGATAGGTACTAATTTAGAAAAAAGACCCAATTTATTATATTTTATCTCCATATCTATATGTTTTTCGCTAGGAATTACTGCTGAACCATATTTCTCTTGGTATGCACGTATGCCTTTAAGTGCCAAGTCTGCATTTTCCCAATTTCCAGATTTAACCCCTTGAGCTACCATTTGAAAATATGCCGAAATACTCATTTTGACCATATCTGCTTGTTCTTTAGGAAATACCTTTATAGCATCTAATGGTGCTACCCATTTGTTGTTCTTGTCATTAGGTTTAGGGTAAATACGCATTAGTGAACCTTGATATGCCATAAATGCTACATTGACTCTTTCGTCTATCTTGATAAGCTCTTTATCGTATTTTGACATTTCAAGTGGTTTTTTTCTACTCGCCTTCGTTACTGCATCAAATATTTTGTAAGAGCCATCTTTTTTATTGAAAAAATCAGAAAATTTTGCATATTTAGTATTTTTAGGTAGACCAATATCTAATGCTATTTTTCTATGTCCAATATATATCATTGGTATCTCTTGATACAACTCTGGTTGCATAATCATACCAAGTATTACTTGAGTTGGTTCCAAATCATATAGTGCCGAACGTCTAGTAATTTTAGATACTACATCATGTGCGACGGTATCCATAGGTTTCATACGACCTTGATGATCTTGTACAACAAGTTTTCCAAAGTTCGATGTATGCTCTAAATTATAAGACTGCATTGTTTTCAACATTGCATCATCTATCTTAGGAGATGCTGCATGTATTGATTGAGGGGCTAATGACAGTGCAAATACCATAGCCAAACCTGCGGCTGTTGTTTGTAACTTTCTTGCATTTTTAAGTAGCTTTCTAAAACGCCCTTTAGGCGTAATGAGACTCCATAACATTCCTAGTGCCATTAAAATATACCCCAAATATGTAGGAGGTGTTCCTGGGTCATGATTTACAGAAAGTACTGTACCTTTTTCATCTGGATCATATGAAGATTGGAAGAGACGATAATTTCTATGGTCTAAGATATGGTTCATATAGATGTGATATGGCATCGTAAGATTCTCCTCTTTGTCTATAAGTACAACTCTACTAGAGTATGAAGCAGGTGTCATAGAACCAGGATAACGCTCTAATTCAAAGTCTTTCAACTTGATGGAAAATGGCATATCAATGATTTTTGCCCCAATACGTAAATCAATATCTAATCCACCTAAAGAAACTTTGTGTAAGTCACCAACCTCACCTTTCATCGGTTTCGCTACAACAATTTTACTTTTATCACCTACCGAAAGTTTCAATTGAATATACTCTGGCATACCAGATTTAGTTTTAATAAAGTTTGAGCCTACTTTCAAGTTTGATTTTTCATAAATAGATTTAAGTACTACTGCATTTTTAGCAAAACGATAAAGCGTTCTTTGATGTAAATCATTCACTCCACCTCTGATTTCAGCGGATTGTTTACTATCCATATTTAATGTTTTCATAATAAATGGAAAATCAACTTTTAAAGTATTAGGCTCACCTTTAATTAAAAAGGTAGGTTTATCCGTATGTGTTGTTGTTGGTTCATACGCGATATAAAATGCACCTAAATCTTCTGTCTCACCTTTACTGAAATAGTGCATCTTACCCTTACTACCAGCAGATACTTTGAGTTCTAAAATTGTTTTTCCATTTTCATCAGGTACCACCTGATACTCGGCTGTTGGCAAATATTTCAAAAGTTCGACACTGAGTGTTTTATCGCCAACATTAAGTGTCTCATGTAAACTATTGTCAGTCATACTCGACAAATACAGTACTTTTTCCATCTCTGCTTTTTTCTTACCATCTGTTGCAGATATTTCCATAATTTTTGCATCAGACACCATTTTATTTACAGTTTGACCTTCTCTAATATGCATCACACCTTCATATCCTACATAACGGGTAATGAGTGCACCAATCGCAATAATCAAAAAAGCGAAGTGAAATAAGAAAACTGAGGGCTTAGACTTATATGTTTTGTATTTAAACATATTATAGACAACAATTGCTATAAAATATCCTAAAAATATTTCAAACCATTGTGCCTTGTAGATGAGTGCTCTAGCAGTTTGAGTGCCAAAGTCATTTTCTATAAATGTGCCTGTACCTGCTATAACAGCAAAAGCAAACAACATAAAAACTGCCATTTTCATGGAAAAGATATACTTCATGTAGAATCCTTGGATAAATTGATACAAGGATTATAGCGTGTGTTCATTAACTAGCTGTTAATTCAGAGTAAATTACTCTTACATTACTCTATTTGTTACCTATTGCGGTCTTACACAGCGTATAAAATACTCTTTTGTTTTTGATTTACCATCAGGACAGCCATTTCCAAAGTAAACATTTTTTACATTTTTGGTATTTTTTTCCTCTTCGGTAGATGTCCAATAATATTCTGAAACAATATGTTCAAATGCAGGCATCACAGCCAAGGTATGTTTCGTATAATCTACTATACTTATAAGCTCATCATAATTTGGCAAACGCCAACTTTTTCCATCACCATACGCTTTGCAATACGCTTGTGCATCGAGCCAATTTTTCTTTACATGTGTTACAGCATCATCATCTTGCCATACAAGTTTTCCTGCTTTATCAACTACAGTATCTTTTGCTTTAGCAAAATTATCGGCACTGCTTGTATTTTTCTTCTTCGATATCTTTTCGATGTCAAGACCTAGGTTTACTTGCATTTGACTCTCACTAGAGACATCAATCGTTTTACGTCCGACCATACGCCAATCTTCATCTAAAGGTTTGGTTACCATAAGTTCATAGTGCCCTTTAGCCAAAAGTATAGGTGTACTTTTAGCTTCTAGTGTTACCTTTTTTTCTCCATTGACATACAGTGTAGCACCTGATTCAGCACAAATAATGTTGACATTTGTTTGTCCTGCAACCCCAAAAACAGTCAAGATAAACAATAATAAAACGTTATATTTAAACATTAGTAACTCCTTATATGTTTATGATAACAAAATCTAACTTTGAGCTAAAATAAGGAGTAATTTTCTCCCATTTAGTACGTTATATCTTTAAGTGAAGTAGTGTTACACTACCCACCAAAGATAGCAATATCTTAAATTACAGTATAAGAGGGAACAATGGCAGAACTATTTTCAGACGAATGGATAAACGCACTTAAAGATGAATGGAACAACGAACCAGAAGTATCAGATGCATTAGCAAAGATTGATTTTTCATCGGTTATCACTTGTGGATATAAAAATGAAGACCAACCAAGATGTGTTTTCGTTGTAGAAAACGGCGTAGCAACACGTGCAGGACTTTACGATGGTGAGACACCAGACTGGGACATGAGAGCAGATGAAAAAAACTGGGGTAAATGGACAACGACACCTCTTAATATGGCTTCTATGGGTATCGCGTTTACAATGGGAAAACTCAAGTTTAAAACGGGTGATTTCAAAGCGATGATAAAAAACCCATCTATGGCAGTACCATTTGTAAAAAGTTTTGGACTCATGACTAAAATCTAAAAAGCTACCAACTACCTTTTTTTTGAGGGGTAGTTACAGCACTTCGACCAATCTAAATCCTATAAAATAATTCTTTCCGCCACTTCCTAAGTTTATCCGTGATGTACAGCTACATTTATCGGCATCGGCATTGTAAGAGCCTCCACGAAGTACTCTACCTTTTTCACTGGGTACCCCATACGCTGAACCATCTCTAGGTGTTTCACTATAGTCATCGGCATACCTGTCTAGACACCACTCCCAAACATTGCCATGCATGTCATACAGTCCCCAAGCGTTAGGCTTTTTTGTGCCTACATCATGGGTTACTTTTCCTGCATTGTCAGTATACCAGGCATACTCTCCAAGCAAAGCTTCATCGTCACCAAAACAAAACTTACCCTCAGAACCAGCACGACAAGCATACTCCCACTCAGCCTCTGTTGGCAGTCTATACTTCTTCCCCTCACGCTCACTCTTCCACCGTGCATACGCCACAGCATCCGTCCACTTCACCCGACGCACAGGCACATCAAAACCAAGATGTTCATGGCGCTCTTCAGGCACCACTGCACCTGTGGCTTGTGCATACAACATGTAGTCTTCTACAGTAACTAGATGTTTAGACATAGCTATGTCATAGTCTATAGTCACTTCATGACGTGGCTTTTCTCTGTCTCTTGCATTTAGATCATCTGTTCCCATGAAGAAAGTGCCTCGTGGAAGTTTTACAAAAGTATCATTCATCACTTCAACTCACCCCAACTATCCCCAACACTAACTGAACATTCCAACGGTACATCAAGCTCTAACACATTTTCCATGGTATGGACAAAGCGTTTACTTATCTCTTCTACTTTCTCTTCTTTCACTTCAAAGATGAGTTCATCGTGGATTTGTAAGAGCATAAAGGCATCTAACTCTTCTTCTCGTATCATAGAGTCTATTTGATTCATAGAAAGCTTTATGAGGTCAGCTGCAGAACCTTGGAAGACTGTGTTTACAGACTCACGTACAAAAGCAGCCTTTTGCATGCCATTTGCTGATTCGTAGTCAAAAATACGTCTTCTCTTGAGTATAGTTTCGACATAGCCATCTATCTTCATACGTTCTTGTATACCTTGTAAGAAGTTTGTAACTGTAGGAAAAGAAGCAAAATAGTTAGTAATGATTTCTTTCGCTTCACCAGTACTGATACCTAACTCCTCAGAGAGTTTTTTAGGTCCCATACCGTAGAGTAGTCCAAAGTTTACAGACTTGGCAAAGCTTCTTTTTTCTTTTGCCAACGCTTCACCAAAGAGTATGGTAGAAGTGGCAAGGTGAATATCTATACCATCTTTAAAGGCTTGTAAAAGTGCTTCATCTTGCGAAAAGTGTGCAAGCAGACGTAACTCTATTTGAGAGTAGTCAATACTTACTAGCTTATAGCCCTCTTTTGCCACAAAAGCTTCACGTACAGAACGCCCAAGCTTTGAACGGACAGGAATGTTCTGTAAGTTAGGGTCACGTGAACTTAAACGCCCTGTGGCAGTACCGGTCTGTCCAAAATTTGTATAGATACGAGAATGGGCATCAGCTTGTGCTAACTTTAACAGTGGGGTCACATAGGTAGAAAGAATTTTCTGGTATTCACGGTATTCGAGTATCTTAGGGATAATCTCATGTTCATCTTTAAGTGAAGTCAACACTGCTTCATTGGTGCTGTAGCCTGTCTTTGTTTTCTTTCCACCTTTGAGCCCTAGGGTTTGAAAGAGTATCACACCTAACTGTTGGGTAGACTTGATGTTGAACTCTGAGCCTGCAAGCGCATAAATCTCCTGTGTTAAAGCAGCCAAGTCGTCACTCAATGTCTTTTGTAAGGTTTGCAATTTACTTGGGTCTATCTTGATACCCAATCGCTCCATACGCATAAGCACAGTCATAAACGGATACTCTACGTTTTTTGCAACTTTTAGTAAATGTGTAAGAGATGAGAGTTCCATCTTTTTCTTTATAGCACCATAAAGTAAAAATGTCATCCATGCATCTTCTGCTGCATAGAAAGTCGCATCTGCTATATCAACGGCAGAAAAGTCTTCACCCTTTTTTACCATCTCTTTAAAAGGCTTCATCTCATACTTGAAGTACTGTTTTGCGAGTGTATCCAAGCCTATTTTCGAGCCAGGGTTTGAAAGCCATGCGAGTATCATCGTATCTGCAAAAGGAATGATAGGTTCAAAATCATATTGGTTATACAACAAAGAGAGGTCAAACTTTAGATTTTGCCCTACCACATTAAACGTCAAAAGTTTAGCCAAAGCACTTAAAGCATCTGGCAAACTCACTTGTTCTTCTACTCCCAAATAACTATGCCCTACAGGTACATAATAGGCTTTCTCTCTGCTAATACAGAATGAAAATCCAACCATCTTTGCTACTTTTGTATCTAACCCTGTGGTTTCTGTATCGAAAGCGACAATGGCATCTTTATCTAAGGTGTTTAAAACTTCGTCCAGCTTCTCTTTAGTGTCTAATGTTATCGCTTCAAAGCTAAGACTTGGTCGTACAGGCTCAACATATTCACGTTCACAGTCTGCCTCTTCCATCCCTACTTTGGCTTTACGTATGGCTTGTTTCATCTCATACTGTTCAAACTCTTCTAGTAAACAGGAGAGGTAATTTTTCTCTTCAAAAACAAAGTTCTCCACATCCATATCTGCAAATACATCTGTACGCATCGTTACCAAGTCACGAGATAAAAAAGCACTTTCTTTGCTTTCCTCTAGTAGTTTTTGTATACGAGGCGTACCACAGTTTTCTATGTCTTCATAGATGGCTTCTAGCGTATGGTATTGGTTTATGAGTTTTGAAGCCCCGACTTTTCCTATGCCTTTGACACCAGGCACATTGTCTGAGCTGTCTCCAAGGAGTGCCTGAAAGTTGATAAAGTCTTTTGGATGTACCCCAAACTTCGCAATACATGCCTCCTCATCTACCTCTTGACGCTTAACGGCATCATACATCACTACAACACCATCATCAATGAGTTGATACAAATCTTTGTCATGTGAGACAATACGTACTTTCAGGTTCTTTTCACGTGCAAACTTTGTCACAGTAGCAATGATGTCATCTGCTTCATACCCTTCGCGTGTTAAATTTGGAAAACCCATCTGCTCTATCCACTCTATAGCAACAGGGAGTTGTTTCTTCAAGTCTTCTGGTGCTTCATCACGGTTATCTTTATACGCTGGGAACATCTCATTACGAAAGGTATTGCCTTTTGCGTCCAGAGCAAAAACCAAATAATCTGTACTGTGGTCACGGCGTAATGTGTCTACAAGGTTCACAAAGCCCGTAAGCAGTCCTGTTGGAAAGCCATCTGAATTACGTAAAGGCGGTAATGCGAAATAAGAACGGAAGAAGAAGCCAAAAGTGTCGATGATAGTAATAGTTTTCAAGTGTAAGCCTCTTTTTTCATGTATTCTAACCTAAACTGTGTTAGAAATGCGAACAGATAGAGTATCTTAACTTAATATTAAACTAGGAAGTGATATTATAAATAATATTAAAATTAAAAAAGCCAAACTATACTGTGAAGGTAGGACGGAAAGCCACGGGTCTTGTTACTCAAGACAGCCGAGTTACTTCATACAAAAACATTCATTTAATGTAATAATCGGGGGACTATATGGCAAGAAATGATACGATGCATGCGTCAATGACGCATCCACCAAAAGAAAAACCTATTCGCAATAAATCTAACAAATTTACAGAGCAAAATGTCGATTTAGCTGACACTCCACTCTTTTTTCCAGAAGGGTTTGAAAAACTATTTATTGGTATTTATTTTATCTCTTTACCTTATATTGCAGGACTCCTCTTTCAATTTTTCTACATTGCGGATGGAAAAACCGAACTATTTTTATCACTCAATGAACAATCTTCCTTTATCTTAACTTGGGCAATAGGCTATGAAATCATTGCTACAATCATTTTACTTTATATTGTAAAAATGGCTATCTCTTTTGCAAATGAATCACGTAAACAAGGTATACGAGAATTTCGTAGACCCTAAAAAATCTTGACTTTTTTTTGACTTTACCATGTTACACTCTTTATGTTCATTTATAAAGGGGAGACTACGAATAAACAAAAACAAAAAATGGGGAGAAGTAACCTCACAACAACCGAGATTTTATTTCCAGAAAAATATGCAAAACTTTTCTTGGTATTTTACATTGTACTGATACCTTTTCTTGTTGGGCATCTTTTTTTATTTACCTATATCTCAAAATTTAATTTTGACATATATACTGCAATATGTACTGACAACAGTACTTTATTAACTTGGTGTATGGGATATGAAGGGTTTGCACTCTTCTTTTTTATCGTTATACTTGTTATGAGTATTAAGAATGTTGTAGGTAGAGCAAAAAAATAAGATAATATGTATTATCTTATTTGGGCTAAAGGTATTAGGGTTTTAATTCTTTAGCCAAATATTCACCTGTATAAGAGCCTGTCTGGGCATACGTTTCAGCCAATTTCTCAGGACTTCCTGTAGCGATAATCAATCCACCTTTATTTCCACCTTCTGGTCCCATATCTATGATGTAGTCTGCATTTTTCACCATATCAAGATTATGTTCTATAACTACTACCGAGTTACCCAGTTCAACCAAATGATGCAGTACCCCTGTGAGTCTATCTACATCGGCAAAATGCAGTCCTGTTGTAGGTTCATCCAAAATATAGAGGGTTTTACCTGTATCTTTTCTACTTAACTCTTTAGAGAGTTTAATACGCTGTGCTTCACCACCTGAAAGTGTCGTCGCATTCTGTCCTAAAGTGATGTAGTCAAGCCCTACATCTGTCAGGGTTTTCAAACGTACAGCAATGTTTGGAATGGCTTTAAAGAACTCCAACGCTTCACCTACAGACATAGCAAGCACATCAGCGATAGATTTCCCTTTATAGAGTACTTCTCTTGTCTGTGCGTTGTAACGTGTACCATCACAAGCATCACAGCTTACAAGGACATCAGGTAAAAAGTGCATCTCTATCTTTATCTGTCCATCTCCCTGACACTTCTCACAACGCCCACCCTTGACGTTAAAAGAGAAGCGCCCTATTTTATACCCTCTAAGTTCAGCCTCTTTGGTTTGCGCAAAAAGTTTACGTATCTCATCCATAATACCTGTGTAGGTTGCAGGGTTGGAACGAGGTGTTCTACCAATAGGACTTTGATCTAGATAAATGACTTTATCAACCTTATCAAGCCCTGTGATTTCTACACCTTCTACTTTATTGACTTTCTTAGCTCGGTTAAGAAGCTCTCTTGCTACAGGTAACAAAGTCTGAAGTATAAGTGATGATTTACCAGAACCACTCACACCAGTGACACACACAAAATTTCTCAAAGGAATAGCAGCATCAAGTTTTTCTATATTATTGAGTGTCACATTTTTTATCTCTATCCACTCTTCTTGTGGATTATCATGGCTATATGTTATCTCTTTTTTCCCGTACATATAGTCTGCGGTGAGTGTCTTAGCCTTAGCCAACTTTTTAGCATCTCCAGCAAAGACTACTTCACCACCAAAATCACCAGCCCCAGGACCAATATCAATGATGTAATCAGCAGCCAAAATCGTCTCTTTATCGTGCTCTACAACAATGACAGAGTTCCCTTTTTCACGTAGGGAGTTTAGCGTACGTATAAGCTTCATCGTATCACGCTCATGCAATCCAATACTTGGCTCATCAAGCACATACATCACACCAGTCAGCCCAGAACCTATCTGAGAAGCAATACGGATACGCTGTGCTTCACCACCAGAAATACTCCGTGCATCACGGCTTAGTGTAATATAGCCTAAGCCTACATCATACAAGAAGTATAGTCTTTCATACAACTCTTTGAGTATAGATTCTGCTATTAGTTTTTGCTGTTCTGTGAGGTGCGAAAAACTCTTTTCATCTGCAAAGAGTGCATAAGACTTTTCAATAGGCATATCGATAATATCAGCGATATTTTTACCCTCTATTTTTACGGCTAAAGAGCGAGGACGCAGACGATGCCCATCACATTTGTCACACACTTTTTCAGTCATATACTCAGAGAGGTCTTTTTCATCTTTAAACATATCATGTGCAAACTTCACCACACCTGGCCATTCACGTGTAAGTTTGTGGCGTTTCCAGGTAAAGTTTACTGTACCGCCATTACCATAGAGTATGGCTTTTTGCTGATGTGATGCAAGTTCACCATAGGGTACTTTAATATCGATATCATTTTGTTCACAAAAGGCATTGAGAAACTTGGTATAGTAACTCTTGTTAAACCCATACATAATCTTCACAGCGCCCTTGTCGATACTAAGTTCAGAATCTATCACCTTTTTAAGGTCAATCGCATAACGAATACCCAAGCCATCACAGGCAGGACAGGCACCTTTTGGTGAGTTAAAAGAGAAACTTACAGGTTCGAGTGGTTCAAATGAAAGTTTACAGTCAAAACAAGCCAAATGTTCCGAATAGTGCATATGCTGACGCTCGAAGTCTACTTCTTCATGGTTGAGTACTTCTATCTCAAGTTCTCCATAAGACTCTTTAAGTGCTTTTTCTACATCTTGCCCAATACGGTCACGACTCTCTTCTTTGACTACCACACGGTCAATGACTACTTTGATCGTATGTTTTTTAGTCTTAGAGAGTTCTATCTCATCATCAAGACGAACCATTACACCGTCTATCATAGCCCGGATGTAGCCCTTATGGCGAAGAGACTCCAGCATATCTGAGAATGTACCCTTTTTCTCTTTCACCAAAGGAGCCATAATAATAAGCTTTGCTCCCTCAGGAATACGTAACACTTCTTCAATAATGTCAGATGCTGACATAGAAGAGATAGGCTTTCCACACTCATGACAATGCTGCTCACCTACACGTGCAAAAAGCAGACGTAAATAGTCATAAATTTCAGTAATCGTTCCTACCGTAGAACGTGGATTTTTGGATGTTGTTTTCTGATCTATGGCTATAGCAGGTGTCAGTCCTTCTATCTTATCCACTTCAGGCTTGCCCACACGTCCTAAAAACTGTCTAGCATACGAAGAGAGAGACTCTATATAACGACGTTGTCCCTCTGCATATAGGGTTGAAAATGCCAAAGTAGATTTACCAGAACCAGAGATACCAGTAACCACCACAAGTTTATTTTTAGGGATGCTTATATTTATATTTTTTAAGTTATTTTCTCTTGCACCATAAACGTGTATCATATCTTTCTTCATAAAGTTCCTCTTATTGTTAAAAACAATATTTTACAACAAAAAAGAGATAAAGCACTTTACATTTTGATGACTTGTGTAGGAACTGTCACAATAAACTTATAATACGCATCTTCATACACTGTATCTATCTCACCTTTAAGGCGAGCGATAACTTTTTTGCTCAGTTGTAACCCAATACGGTCTTTTTCATCACCACCAAGTTTGGTTTGTTTAAACATCTTTTTAAACAAACTATTTTGCTGATGAATAGTACCACCTATTTCAATATGTAAAAACTTTTTCTTAAAATTCAAGTGAACATTAACATCTTGATTATGGTCTATAAACTGATGCAAGTCAATCAAAAGGTGTAAAATAATACTTTGCATTTTCGAAGCATCAAAAACCAAAGACGACGGCATCGTTTCATCTACAGTAATGTTAAACTTCACCATTTTTGCAAAAATGTTTTTTTCATACCCTTCTATATGTTTGACCATATCTACGATACGATACTTTTCATTATGGATTTGCACATCACCTTTAAAGTAATACCCATCCATGATTTGCTGTACCAATTTAGATTTTTCTATCATTTCTTCAATATAGGCAATGCCTTTCTTAGAAGAAAGTGCATAGGTCATCAGCTCAAAAAGCATATAGGCATGTTCATTTTCTGCAAATTTATTGTCAACACGTTGCAAGATAAATTCAATATTACTGTCTACATCCCCTGCTTTACTCTGAGACAAAAGAGACTTTTCTGACTTTAACTCCTTAATACTCTTGGTACTACTTTTCTCTTTTAGACTTTTATTCAGTTCTACATTTTCTTTTTGTATCAACTGTAAATCTTTTTTTAACTCTTTTATCATACTTTGGTATTGTTGAGATTCTGTATATAACTCTAAAGAAGAGACTTCCAACTCTTTATATTTTACTTTTGAATCAGCCAATTCTTTATCGTATTTGTCAATCTTGGTTTGAAAAACCAATTCATTTTCTTTATTTTTAGACTCTTTCTTCGACTTCTCTAACGCTTTATATGATTTTTCCAGTATTTTTAATTTATCATTTGCTTCTAAAAGCATGTCCTCTTTTTTCTTAAGCTTTTCTTCTATTGAAGCTAACATTTTTATAGATTTTTTATAGGCTACACTCTCTTTTTGCTGTAGCTTATCTTTTTCTCTATATAGTTGGTTTTCTTCACGCAGTTTCGCTATTTCTTTTTCCAGGTTTTCTATTGCTTCATTCTCTGTACTTTGTCTTTCTACAGATTTTTTAGTAGAACTAACTGTTTTATTTACTTTTTTAGGTTTGCTTTCTGAGTCTGCACCTAGTAACTGAAGTAAATCTTCTTTGCTAATATCTTCAGCTTCAAACATTTTGAGTAATATAGGCACAAAAGCATACAATGCTTCTTCATCTTTTTTAGCAAAGACCTTACGTTGTCTTATTCCCCTCCAAATCTTCACAATGGCCACAACATTTTTACCTTTAATGATAGGTAGCACCATGAGTGCCTTAATTTTAAGTTCTTGGGGATTATCAATTACTTGATTATAATACTTATCACTAGTGACATGATTTTCAATCAATATTTCTTTACTGTCAATAGCGCGTTGCATAAGACTAGCTTCTAAAGAAAGTACTGTTTCTTTATCGGTATCTATTCGTTTTATTAGCTCATTTTTACTATCTACTGTCCAAAAATTTACCGTTTGGGCATCAAAGAAGCTTGCCAAATATGTAGCTACGTCAACAAGTGAAGCAGATTTTTTATCCTTTGCATAGGCATTAATTAGGGCTGAGAGTTCTTTTATTTTAGGTTTTAAAGCTTCTTTCATCATCTACTTCTTTTTAGCCAACGTTGTACGTATCTGCTTTGGCATATAATATTGAAACTGTTTAGGTTGTATGAAAAAATCTATCTCTCCACATTTCTCATGAATCTCACTCCATGATTCAATGTCAAGATTGATAGCCAACACGCCTAGAGTCGGAAGCTTAGGAAAATTATCTTGCACTAAAAAATTAGCAAATTCTGTAAGTTCTGGGTTGTGTCCTATGAGAAAAATGGTTTCATAACCATCATCCTGTAAAGTAAGTACATTCATCAGCGTTTCAGGACGTGAGTTATAGAGTTCTTCCATATAATGTATACGACCCTCATAGCCTATCTTTTGCCCTAGTTCATCTGCTGTAGTCTGTGCACGCAGTGCCAAACTTGTAAGTATGAGGTCTGGTTTTAATTGTTGCAGTGACATATAAGAGCTAATCGTATCAAGATCCTTATGTCCCCGTTTTTTAAGTCCACGTTCAAAGTCACTTAAAGAGCCATCGCTCCAGTCAGATTTGGCATGTCGAATAAGATATAATGTTTTGATAGTAGACTCCTAAATTAAAATACTCAAACAAATCCACCCAAAAGGTGAATTTTATTGAATATTCATTCATACAGTTATAACCAAGCTTAGAGCTCAGTCATAGCCTTTGACATCGTTTGTGCCGTTTTTTCCATAATCATCTTACCCAGTGCCACGTTACCATCATCTCTAAAGATAGCAAAGGTTGTAAGTTTTGAAAAGTTATCTCCACCACTGTCTCCAGACGAGTTGATGAGGAACACATGACCATCTTCTGTACGTGATTCTACCAATGAAGCTTCAGCAAATCCAACATCTAGTGATGACTCAGATATCATTCTAAAGGCATCATTGAAAATACTCGCAGAGTATGCAATGTCCACGGAGGTATTTTCTTCATCCATGTAAAGTGTCTCACCAGAGAAGTTCAAGACAGCAGACCCCAAGTAACCATTGACTGAGCGTAGTTTTTTCATTGATTGTTCAAATTCGATCATTTTATATCCTTCTTAACTGTTTTGTATTTTTTGCATAGCATCATTAAATGTTGCTAAACTCGCACCGTTATCTTTTAGAAATGCTTCAAGCACAGGTAAAGAAGCATCCATACCACCACTCGCTTCTGCTGCTAAAAGGTCTTTATAAAGAGGTTCTATCACTGTTCTTGCAGCGGCTGACATACCTTTTCTGGTAGAAACATAGTTTCTGAATGAACCATCAGGATTTGTAGCCACACGTACATGTGCCAATACCCAGTAAAAACCACCATCTTTACAGAGGTTCTTAACAAAAGCTTTCACATCGTTCCCTGCTTGTATAGTATCCCATAGATATTTGAAAATAATTTTAGGCATATCCGGATGACGTATGATAGAGTGAGGTTTCTCTAAAAGTTCTGCTTGTGTATAGCCTGCTAGTTTGAAAAAAATTGGATTGGCATAGGTGATATCTCCTTTTTCATCTCCTTTAGAGACGATAATATCAACTTTAGTCACTTCATGCTCTTCAGCTGTTGGTGTGATTCCCATACAAAACTCCTTCATAATATATAATATTTGACCATAATCTGGCACCATAAAGTTTAGTTAAGAACAATAACATATTGATAACATAGAAAATGAAGAGAGAAAACATATTTATATCTCTTTGGTAACCTGGCGATCTCTCCATGAGACCCATAGTTTTCTGTCCTTACCTCACGATAAGTTTAGCTTTTTCAATGATAAAAACAATCTTGTTCTGCTTATGCATCAACGAATACATAGGTTTGACTTGTGTTTAATACACATATCTAAAAATAGATATTCATCAATGATACCAAGTAAGTATACAGGTTTTCTTGATATTAATCAAGGTTTCACAAATATGTACTTAAATATGCTTATTGAAATTTAATCAAAAGTATATTTTTTTAATTAACATACCAAGTGCAAGAAGATAAAGAAAAAGCAGTGATAGCTTATGATTCTTGGAGCTTACATGGTCTTTTAGCCAAATACCAAATGTCACGCCTACCAAAGAAGCCGTGGCGACTACCAGTCCATAGTGAAAGTCTATCGTGCCTGAACTTAGTCTACTGATCATCCCTGCTACAGATGAAAATGCAACAAAAAACAGTCCTGCACTTACCGCCTTTTTGATAGGATAATGTAAAAGTCCTACCAACAATGGGGTAAGTATGATAGACCCTCCCACCCCCAAGGCGATGGCAAAGATACCTATCACCAACCCGATGATAAAAAGTAAGGCTTTGGAGAGTGATTTAGTTTGGGAATCATCTTCATGATTTTTAGAAAAGAAAAGTCTAAAAAGCGCAAAAATCAAAAGCGCAAAAAATAAAAACTGCAAGACTACATCGGAAATATAGGCTGTCACATAGCCACCAATATAACCTCCAACAAACCCACCAAAACCAACAAATATACCCTCACCTATAATGAGTGAACCTTTTTTATGGTTCAAGTAAGAACCAAAAACCGAAGAAAAGACCATCTGAATAATACTGATACCTATGGCATCTTTTATCTCAAACCCCAGTACTAGAAGTATAGGCACGAGTATCATTCCTCCACCTACACCAAAAAAACCTGACATCGTACCAATAAAGACACCAACCAAAATAAGTTCTATTATCATCCATATTCTCCAAAAATAAGCCATGAATTATAGCATTTTTATTGGTTACTTTCGATATACTTTACTATTGAACACAAAGGGGTATGCACTACAAATGGGAAATATCAAAAAACTTTTTATGGGACTGTCTGGTATCTTGTTGGCTATTCTTATCTATATGTCTGTACAAATCATCAAAACAGGAGAAGAAGCAAAAGCCTATAAAATGGACTATGCTACCCTTCACTCTGTCCAGTATGGTATGTTTAACTCCGACATCTGGACAGAAAAAATCACACACATTGTAGACCACAAGATAGAAACCTTTAACTTCAATACTGAAAACAGAGAAGAAGTAAAACGCTACATTAAAACCATCATTGATACACTGGTTTCAGAAGCAGAACGCGCCGTGAAAGAGCGTAACCATAGAAAACGTGGTTTCTTTGACAGTATCATCGGTTCTACCAAACAAGTTATTACCGATTCTCTTATAGATTTTAAAGATTTAAGAGCGCGTGTTCCAGAGTTTACAGACAGGGTTATGGAAGAAGTTGAGAAACCTGAAAACCAAGCTTTGGCAAAAAAAGTAATGCGAGAAAAACTTCAAGAATTTATGTCTGAAAAGTTTCAAAAAAGCACAGACATGCGTGCATACAATGCTGTACTTAACAAATACAAAAGCACCACACTGAAAGCATGCAACACCATTTTAGATGCACAGATACAAGCCCATAAAGCGCAAACAGAAAGCTACATGAAAAAAATGCTCATTGTAGCAGCGCTTATCATCATTCTAATACTTCTACAGGGCACACTTCATTCCTTAACCCTTTTCATCCTTTCAGGAACTACTATTACCATGCTTGTCTCTGGTATCATCATGCCTATGCTTGACATAGAAGCGAAGATTTCCAAACTTTCTTTTACCATTTTAGAAAAACAAGTCATCTTTGAAAATCAAATTCTATTTTTTCAAAGTAAAAGTATCTCTGATTTGGTACACCTTCTCTTAGACTCGGGTAAAGCTAAAATGATATTTGTAGGTATATTACTTGTCATGTTCTCTATCATCTTCCCTACTTTAAAACTCATCGCTACCACGATGTACTTTTACAGTAAAAGTGTCATAGGAAACAACCCGGTTACACGTTTCTTTGCATTAAAGTCTACCAAATGGTCTATGGCAGATGTATTTGTTGTTTCTATCTTTATGGCATACTTAGGGCTGGATGGGGTTGTAAGTAATGAGCTCAAACATCTAGAAGGAAGAAGCGCCCCACTCAATATTATCACAACAAACGGCACACATTTGGAAGCAGGATTTTTCCTCTTTTTGGGCTTTGTGATGACCAGCTTTGTACTGGCATACCTCGTAGCAAAAAAGAAAGATTTAGAAAAATAGTGATTTGATATACGTCAACTATACAATAAAATCTTGAGAGAAAAAAGCTTCTATGACTTCTCTCATCTCTCTCGGGTCTTCTATACGATTAACATCGTTTCTAAAGGCTGAGGCACCAGGGTAACCTGCCTTAGAGTAAGAGTGTAGGTTTTTTCTAAAGATAATAGCCCCATACTTATCATAATGTTTTATCATCTGGTCAAAATGTTCTAAAACAACTTCACAGATGAGTAAGGGAGTTGGTTCATCCATACCCTCTTTTATTTGCTTAAATATCCATGGTTTACCCACTGCGGCACGCCCTATCATAATGCCATCAGCGCCTGTATATTCGCGTACCCATTTGGCTTTGGCTGGGGTATCTATGTCTCCATTGGCAAACATAGGGATGTCTATGCTTTTCTTTATTTCTGCCAATGCATCATAATCGACAGGGGCTTTGTATCGTCCTGCTCTAGTACGCCCATGTACTGCGATGTAGTCTGCACCTGCGTCTTCACAGAGCTTGGCTATTTCGACATGGTTCTTTTCATTAAATCCTAAACGAAATTTTACGGAGGTGTACTCTTTGTTGGAGTACTTCTTGATAGTCTCAATCACCTTTGCCATTTGAGGCAGGTCAGTGAGCAATGAAGACCCCTGAAGGTTATTGACTACCTTTGGGGCAGGACAACCACAGTTTAAGTCTATACATGTCACATCTTCACGCGCATTGATGATTTCTACTGCACGCTTAATGACATCAAGGTCAGAGCCTGCTATTTGTATGGAGTAAGGGTTTTCAATAGGTGCACGTTCAAGCATTTTATAGGTTTTTTTAGAATTATGTATGAGTGCATTGGAGCTTATCATTTCTGAAACAGTAAGGTCTACCCCAAATTTTTTGACAACAGAACGAAAAGGAAGGTCAGTAAAGCCCGCCAAAGGGGCTAAGGCATAAAGAGGTTTGGAAAAATCTAAAGATGGCATAAAAGGCTAGTAAAATCTCTGTTCGTTACAAATAGATTTGATATCTATAATATCTTCCAGTTTAAATTTACTGTGCGCTTTTTTGAGTGTATACAGTGCTCTAAATTTCATAAAGTCATTTTCATCGTGTTCATCAAGATAATTAGCAACTTGTTCCATAAGTTCATACTCAAAAAGTAAGTAAAGGTAGGCATTTTGTGCCTTTTCATTTTTAGATTGATATTCTCTAAAAAGAAGAAGGTTTTCCTCTGGCTTAAAATACTTTTTTGTAATCACTGCTATTTGGATGTAGTCTTCACACTTTAACTCTAATGCATGCACAAACTCAGAAAGGATGTCTGCACTAAGTCCCAAATCATTTTGTGTACTCACACGTTGTAGCATCACTAAAAAGTTTTTTACATCAAATACTTTTACATATTTACGTGCTTTGGTAAAGTCTTCTTTTCGTGCAAATGTTTCTAACGCTTCTTTTTGTACCACTTCTGAGTAGTCTGAACTCGCACGCAACACACCCTCTACAAACTTGTCATTCGATTCAAGACAATTCAGTCTGTTTTGCACCAATATAGGGTTGCCCTGATTAAAGACTTTTGTCATTTTGAGTTCTTTCAAATCAACATATTCGCCATTTTTAATCTTTTGGATGATGTTCACCACACGTGCAAGTCTAGGCGTGAGTCCTTCGACATTATCAGAAAGGTTGATGGATGCTTTAGCTAGTAGTACAGCAGATGCACCTACTTCATCGATGGCATACTTTTGCTCTTTGGGTTCGTTAACCAAAGACCAGTAAAGTGCATCTTCAAGTGTGAGGGTGTCTTTTCTCCACTTTTTAAGTAAAAAGTAGTTTTTTAAACCATAAAAAAACATATGTAACAGCGTAAAAACCAAGAGTAACACCATAGGCATGATAAGCCAAAGTGCTATAGGAAAGTTAAAGTTAACCCCCATCATTTCTACCAAATAATAATTTGGATTAACCGTATATGTTAATGCCCCCACAGTCGCTATAAGTGCAAGTGACGCAAAGATATAGAGTCCTAGTTTCATCGTTTCCCCCTACTGTTAGAATGTTATTTTGATTCTTTTTCGTTTATCTCCCGACATGTGATACAAAAACGTGCAAAGTTTTTCACCTCTAGGCGTGCTCTACCTATAGGTTCTTCACACATTTCACATATACCGAAAGTATTTCTTTTAATTTTATCTAAAGCAAGTTCAATCTCGTTTAATTCTTTACGTTGTTGTTCTAAAATAGCACTATCTACTACAGTTTCTGCAGCAGCAGCAGCATAGTCACCTTCATCGTTAAGTTCTAAGTCTCTCATACTATCTAACTCAAGCGTTGTACCTCTAAGGTTTTTCTCTATTTGAACTCTTCTGTCCAACAATTTATTTTTAAATTCTTCTAGCGCTACTTTTGTAAGCATTTTTACTCTTCCTCTTTATATATCTTTACCATAACTACTTATGATAAGGATGATTATTATTAATCGTTAGTCCCCTAAAGATTTGTTCTAACAACACAACTTTTACCAGTTTATGTGAAAGCGTTATTTTACCAAATGATATAGCATTATTACATTTAGCCAAAAAATCGCTCTCAAAGCCGTATGCACCGCCAATAAAGAGATTTATCTGTACGCTATCCTTAAGCAGATTTGCAAAATCATGACTATCTACTTCCTTTGCCGCAGGATGAAGTGCAATATTTATGCCATTTTGCATATATTTTTCTAAAGCCTTTGTGTAAGACTTTTGTGCAGCAACTGCAGAGATATCATGGGCTTTGGATATCTCTTTATCAAACACTTCTATCACCTCTACTTTCGCAAAAGGTTTTGCTATCTTTTTGTAGTGTTCTATGAGACCTGCATAAAGGTTGTCTTTGCCTTTTTTATCTACTATGATGACATTTATTTTCACTGTTTAAGTCCTGCTTTTATTTTTATAGCAAGCTGATGCACTGCCATGGCGTAATATGAGCTGTGATTATAGCGTGTAATCACAAAAAAGTTTTTTGCCCCATACCAAAGTTCATCATATTTCTTTTTATTAAGTTTTATGAGTCTCACTTTGTTAGGGTAATCCCATTTTTCTCTAGGCGATATGCCTTTAAGTTGCTGACGATGATAGCTATGCTTGTAGCCTGTTTTGTGTTTGTTAAAACGTGTACCTTCATACTTCACACGCGTTGCCACAGGTTCACCTTTTCTCCAGCCATTTTTTTTAAAGTAGTTTGCCACAGAAGCGATGGCATCGTCAGCACGTTGCAAGGTTATGCGTCCGTCTTTGTTGAAGTCTACACCATAGGCATTGTAGTTACTAGGCATAAACTGCACAAGCCCTATGGCACCTGCATACGAGCCTTTGACATTTTTAGGGTTAAATTTTTCTGTTTTAGAAAGATGCAAAAACTTCATAAGCTCTTTTTGGAAAAATCTATTTCTACGATTTTTTTCAAATGCTAAAGTTACCAAGGTATCAAACACAGGGTATTTCCCTACATTTTTACCAAAAGCACTCTCGATACCTATAATCGCAGCAATATACTCTTTGGGTACACCATACTCTTTTTCAACATTATCAAAAGTTGTAGCATGTTTCTTTACAAAAGCTATACCTTGCGATACACGTTTTGAACTGACAACATGACGTGAGTAACGCCCCCATGAGCCATACTTTTTTTGTAACATTTTGGATTTTTCTATCTGTGCTGGTGTACGTGTATCTTTACGTTTCTTTTGTTTATGTCTTGGCGTAAAAGCCCGTAAGGCAGACTTTTGTACTTTTACATTTGAAAACAGGGTATGTAGTTCTGTAGCGCTAAAGTAGTACTTTTTTTGAAGTGTTTTCATCAAAGCTATGGTCTGAGGATGTTTTGTATAATCCTTCGCTTCTATACATAAAGCAAGTAAAAACCACAATAAAAGTACTTTTTTCATCAAACTATGCTCCATTTTTTGCTATTGTACCTCATAGCTTATGTAACAAAGGTGCACTCCTTATGAAAAGAATACTTTTTGGAGGCCATGAAGATAAAAATGTTCCAGATCCGTACTTTTTTACAGGGAACATGCTTTAGATGGATTTGAAAAAGTGTATACTTATGGTTGAGACATGTGTCGAAGATTTACTAAAAAAGGTAGAAAATGGAAGCCTCAGATTACTGCATCGTCAGTACCACCACAGATACAAAAGAAAATGCCAAAATTATTTCAAGTGATTTACTACAAAAAAAGCTTATAGCCTGTGCACAAAGTACCACTACTCAAAGTTCATACCGTTGGCAAGGAAAAATTATCGAGTCCGATGAAATCTTACTCCAGATGAAAACTAAAAAATCACTCTTTGAGCATATAAAAAAAGAGATAAAAGATCTACACACCTACGATGTACCAGAAATTATCATGATACCCCTACTCGATGCCAATGAATTTTACCTCCAATGGATAGAAGAAGAAACGATTAACATTTAAGGAAAGCACATTATGCAAAACAATTTCACCAAAGCAATGGACTTTAGACATGCATGCAAAATATTTGACGACTCAAAAAAAATAAACGATGAAGAGATGCACTACATTTTAGAAGCAGGACGCAAGTCACCCTCCTCTTTTGGCATGGAAGGGTGGAAGTTTTTAGTCATCACCAATGAAGCACTCAAAGCCAAACTACGTCCTGTATGTTGGGATCAGCCACAAATAACCTCATGTTCTCATCTTGTCATCATACTCACAGCCATAGAGAATGTCAAAGTGGAGAGTGGAGAAGTAGAAAAACGTTTTAAACGACGTGATATGCCACAGGAGAGCCTTGACTTCTACATGGATATCTATGCAAAACACTTAGAAAAAACACTAAGCTCCGATGAAAATATCTACCATTGGACATCTAAGCAAAGTTACATAGCACTAGGTAACATGATGACAGCGGGCGCTTATATAGGCATAGACTCTTGTCCTATAGAGGGGTTTGAAAAAGAAAAAGTAGAAGAGATACTTGCACTTGACACAAGTAAGTGGCAAGTCTCAGTTGTTGTGCCGTTTGGCTACAGACTCAACGAACAGTCTGAACAACTGAGACTGCCGTTTGAATATATAGTTGAGTTTATCAACTAATTTAGCTTAGCTATGAAGCATAAATGTATTTCTTGTATTTTGATAGCTATAGTTGAGTTTCAACTTCAACATCTCCAAAGCATTATGTACAATATAAAGTCCCAATCCTAAGCCTTTTCCTTTACCATGAAAAGGGCTATAGTAATGCTCTATGTCATCAGTAAATTGGACACCTTTACTTAAAACAGTTATCCCAGCCTTGTCTATGACTATTTCTACTTTTCCATCACTACTGTACTTCATAGCATTGTCTATAAGATTTTTAAGTGCTAGAGGGAAAAGTGTAAAGTCTGTCGTTAGAACCAAAGGAGATTTTTTGACTATCGTAACATTTTTCTCTAGGGCTACCTCATCCAGTATCATCAGTTCTAGGGCTTGTTCCACTAAGTCTTGGGCATTGTACGAAGAGAGTTTGACTTCATAATTGGCACTGAGCATCTGTTCTATTTTGGCAAACTCATTAAGTAAAAGTTCTAAGCGAGTGAATACCTCATCGTAGCCCTCTATGAGTTTGTCGTCCTCTAAAAAAGCATTGAGTATCTTACCTTTACCTATGGGGGTTTTGAGTTCATGCATTATGGCACGTAAAAAAAGCTGTCTAGAATCTATGAGAGATTCTAGTTTACGCAAGGCATCATCAAAAGCATTAGAAACTTGGGCTATTTCATCTGTTTTGCTACTTTTAAAAGAGACAGACAAATCACCTTTGGCAACTTCACTTATCTGTTTGTGTAGGATTTTAAGTGGTTTGAGACTTCGTGTCAGCCAAAAGTATAGACCTATCAAAAAGAGTAAAGAACTCAAATACCCTAAAAGTAAAAAATAAGGTGGCTCAATGGATGTTTTGTCTTTAAGTAAAAGCTCAAAACGTCTATGTTTAAGAAGTAAATAGCGTTGTTTTTTTGTACTGAGTATTTTGAGTTTTGCACGTAAGACTTTGCGTTTTTTCATGAGCTTTGCATGTTTTTGTATGCGTTCTACTCTACTCTCATCGTCTATACGTTGAAAGTTACTCTCTTGAAGATAGAGTTTTACCGTCTCATCCGAAAGATCTAGTTGGTGTTTTTGATGGACATTTTGTCGAAACTGTTTGAGTAAAAAAAGTGAAGTTCGTACGTATCTTTTTTCTAATTTCTGTAACTGCTTACTATGCTCTATGTAAAAAGTAGATGCAAAAAATGCCGTCACAAACAAAAATGAAATCACAAAAATAATACGTATTTTATTGTAAATACTCACGAGAGTAACCTATAGCCTACACCGCGTATGGTTTTTAGTTCTACTTCTCTACCCAGCTTTTTTCTAAGTCTGTTCAATATCACCGCCAAAGAACCATCTGAACTAAACTGAAAGACATCAGAGTCGTAGAGTATCTGCTCCTTAGAAACAGTTGCCCCTCTGTTTTGTATAAATAACTTCATAACCACATACTCTGCAGGCGTTAAGTCTAACACCTCTCCATGGAGATATACCGTTTCTTTTCCTGCATCTAATGTTATCTTTTCATGTGTCTCTTCTACTGTAGCTATTTTCTTATAACGCCGTAAAAGTGAAATGATACGTGCATACATCTCCTGTGGATCATACGGTTTAGGCAGGTAGTCATCTGCACCTAGTTGAAGTCCTATAACTTTGTCACTAAGGTCAGAACGTGCAGAAGAGATGATAATAGGAATGTCATACTTACTTACCACCTCTTTACACACTTCAAGTCCATCTATGCCAGGCAGTGTAAGGTCTAGTATAAGTAAATCATACTTCTCTATGCCTGCGCTAAGCCCCAAAAAAGGGTCTTCGTAGTTAGTCACTTCGATGTTGTACTGTTTGAGGTAGTCCGTTAGAAGCGATGCATACTGTGCATCATCTTCTATCATAAGTATTTGTGTCATGGGGTATTATACTTAGTTTTGCTTCTCTTGTAAGAGTTGTGCAAACTTTGTTCTTTGCTCAGGGGTTAAGATGTTCATACGCTTTTCAAACGTGTCTGCATGTCTTTGTATCATTATTTGGCTTCTTTTTGTTGCCATAGCTATAAAGCCTTGCTTGTCAAAACCATTTGCAGAGACATATGAACCCATTTTTCCTTTACCTTTAATCATCGCTGCTTTTCTCTCTTTATGTTGTGCTTTCATCTCTTGACGTAAAGCTTTCATTTGCTCTTTTTGTTCAGAGCTTAAGTCGAGCGATTGGAACATTTTTTTCATTTCACCTCTTTGGTGTTTCATACCTTTATGCATAGTATTGCCTTCTATCTGAGAAGCATGAACTGTACTAAGTCCTACTAAACCTGTGATAGCTACGATAGTGAGTGTTTTTAATGTTTTCATGTGAATCCTTTAAGTTTTTATTATCTTTCGATAGGTGTATTATGAGGCATGAAGATAAACGAAGTTTTACACCTTTATTAACGAACTTTAACGAAAGAGTGTGTATCTGTTTAGTGTACGAAGTGAAAACCTTATAAACTAATATATTTTATAAGGTTTTACAAACAGGATCTTTTGTCCACTATTGCCAGAAATTAACAAATAGCAGAACACTTTGTCCAAATAATGGCTATTCTCAGGCTGAAAGGACATTAGAAATAGTTATAAAAACGTAAAATCCTGTAAAAATCTGCAAATTTATCCTGTTTTCATTAATATCAAGACATATTTGATATACTCTTAATACGGAAATATCGTAATAGTAGGACATTGTGTTCCGTTAATAAATAGTTATACAGCCACAAAAACTTCTTTCAATTTTACAATTTAATATAAAAATGATATACTTCTTATATGAAATTTGAATACAACATTAATAAAAGCTTATCAAATAAGCAAAAGCATGGTATTGATTTTGAAGAAGCAAAGCTTCTTTGGAATGATGATAGAATGGTAGAAATCTTGGCACCTTATGAAGATGAAAAAAGGTTTATCAATATTGGAAAAATCAATAGCAAATTTTATACTGTTGTAACAACAATTCGTGAAAAAGAGATGATTAGAATAATCTCTGCACGAAGAGCAAGAAAAAAGGAGATTGAAATCTATGAAAGCTGAAGAATTTGATAAAATATTTGATGATAATGAAGAAGATATAATTGATTATCTTGATTTATCAACAATAAAAAGACCAAACTTGGAACCAAAAAGAATTAATATTGACTTTCCAACTTGGATGGTTAAAAAACTTGATGAAGAAGCTCAGCATATTGGAGTGAGTCGTCAAGCTATCATTAAGACTTGGTTAGCTGATAAGCTTATTCAAAATGAACATCACAAAATAGCTGTATAACAAAACGTAAAAAAATATGTTACCTCGCCGAAAAAAAACTTGAAAAACTAAAGAAGTTTAGATACCATTGTAGAACTTAAAAGACTACATAAACGGGTAACATATTTTTATATTCAACCGTTATACTCACAACACAAATATTGACAATGTAAATATAATTTTGCTATAATAAAATCATATCAATAAAAAGGCTTACATTGAAATTTGAATGGAATGATGAAAAAAGTAAAATAAATCTACAGAATCATCAAGTCTCTTTTGAAGAAGCAAAAGAAGTTTTCCAAGACCCTATGCATATTTCAAAACTTGACCATCGTTTCGATTATTTTGAAGAGAGATGGATAACATTAGGAACAACAACAAAAGATAAAATCTTAGTTGTAGCAAATATGTTTTTTGATGAAAATGGAGAAGAGAGTATCCGTATCATTAGTGCAAGAAAAGCCAATCAAAAAGAAAGGATATTCTATGAGCAACATTAAAGAAAGAGAAAAGTTTGATGATTATGAAATGCTAGAAGCGTATGATTTTAGTGATGGTATTCGTGGTAGATTTTATGAACCTAAAAAAATACCTGTTTCACTAAGACTAGATAACGATATAGTTCTATTTTTCAAAAAACTTGCTAGTGAGCAAAAAGTACCATATCAGACACTTATAAATGCACTATTAAGAAAGAAACTGCAAGAAGTATAACAAAACAGAGTATCCAATAAATTACCTAGCGGCAATTTATTGGCTATCTTCAGTCGTTATATAGTCACATAAAATTCCCCTCTAAATTAACTCTCATATATTTATGGTATAATTTAAGTATGAATTTTGAATATGATGAAGTAAAAAGCAGTAGTAATAAGTCAAAACATAAAATTGACTTTAAAGAAGCTCAAAAGTTATGGGACGACCCATATTCTTTTGAAATTCCATCTCCACAAAGTGAAGATGAAGAAAGATTTTTACTATTAGGACAAATCAATGCTAAAAACTATACTGCCATAATCACTTATAGAGATACAAATATTAGAATTATCTCTGTAAGAAGATCAAGAGACAAGGAGACTAAACTATATGAAAGCATCAGAACTAGATAAAATCTTTGATGATAATCAAGAAGATATATTAGAACATTTTGATACATCAAAAATTAAAATGATAAATGAAGAACCAAAAAGAGTAAATATTGATTTTCCATCTTGGATGGTTCAATCTTTAGACAAAGAAGCCAAACATGTTGGAGTAAGCCGTCAAGCCGTTATCAAAATGTGGTTAGCAGAAAAATTACAAAGCTTAAACACTACTGCCGCAGCTATATAACAAGTACGAGGAGACCAATAATTTACCCTATCGGGAAAATTATTGCTCACGATAACCGTTATGTGAAAGTCAGACTGTTTGACAAAAAGAATAAAATTGAATATAATTAGAACAATAAATATTCAAGGATTTTACTATGAAAACAGTGACAATGAGAGTAGATGATTCTATTTACAATATGATAAAACTTGCAGCAGATGGACAAAGAAGAAATCTTTCAAACTTTATAGAGTTTGCAACAATGCAATATCTCACTTCATCACAATTTGTAGAGAAAGATGAAATGAATGAAATTTTAGAAGATAAAGAACTTGTAAACAACTTGATGAATGGATTAGAAGATTTCAAAAAAGGCGATTACATAATTGTCTAAATATCAAATTGCTGAAACTAAAACTTTTGAAAAAGTTAAAAAGAAACTAGATAAAAAACTCTATGCAAAAATTGAAAATTTTGTATATCCTCAACTTAGAGAAAATCCATTTTATGGATCAAACATAAAAAAGTTAAAAGATAATTTAGAAGGCTATTATAGATATAGAATAGGAAATTATAGGCTCTTTTATCTTATCAAAGATGATAAACTCATTGTGGCTGTTGTAGATTTTAGACATCGACAAAAAGCTTATGATTGAACACATAACAAGACAGAGTAGCCAATAAGTAGCCTCACGGCGACTTATTGGCTATCTTCAGTCGTTAGCATACATTCAAACATCTACTTATTAAAGTTAAAGTTCTCTTAATGGGAACTACACTATAATATTCCCATGCGAATAATTTCAAAAAAGACATTAAAAGATTTTTATGAACAACCAAAATATAAAGATAGTAAAAGTGCTTTAGAATCTTGGCATAAAGAAGTTCTAAAACTTGATTGGAATAATCCCAATAAAATTAAAGAAATGTATCGAAATGCTAGTGTTGTTGGAGATACAAAAATTGTATTTAATATTGCAGGGAATAAATATAGATTAATCGTTGCAATAAATTATTATGCAAAAATAGTATTTATTAAGTTTATTGGGACACATAAACAATATGACAAAATAGATATTGAGGAGTTATAAAATGAATATTAAACCTATTAAAAATAAAGAAGATTATACTCAGACATTAAGCTATATAGAAAACTTAATGAATGCTAAGCCAAATACACCACAAATGGATGAGTTGGAAGTACTTACAACTTTAGTTGAAGCCTATGAAGAACAACACTATAAGATAGAAGCTCCAGACCCTATAGAAGCAATAAAGTTTAGAATGGAACAAGAGGGTCTTAAGCAAAAAGATTTAATTACAATAGTTGGAAGCAAATCAAGAGTATCAGAGATACTTAATAGAAAAAGAAAGTTAACTATTGAGATGATAAGAAATTTACATAAGCAACTTCATATACCCATAGAGAGTCTATTTTTAGATTACAAAATAAACTGTGCTTAAATGCTAACAAAACCTCGTAACCAATAAATGCCCTTCGTTATGTATTGGCTACAGTTAGTCGTTATTTTTCCTCTAATTAAAAAACACAAACTAAAATTAGATAAAATAGTACTATATACATAAAGGAACAAAGATGCACCACCCACTACAAGTTAAACTCATACGTTTTTACTTTTGGTTGGTGAGTGCTCTGTTTCCTAAACTTGCTGTTTACTCTGCACATAGACTCTTTCACTACCCCATTAACTCTAAACGTAAAAACCGTAATGCACTACCCCTGCCTGAGCCTGAGCGTTTTGATATCCCTCTCTATGAAAATATGCGTTTACAAGGTTACCGTTGGGGAGACACAGCTCATCCTAAAGTGTTACTTGTGCATGGCTGGTCTACTACTTCACAAAGTATGACTCACTTTACCCATGCCCTTCTGAAACATGGCTACCAAGTCATCAGTTATGATGCTTTGCGTCATGGTGACTCGCATGGAACATTTTCAGATTTAGCCAGTTGGGCAGACTCTGTACGTGCAGCTTTGGCAGAAGTGGGAGAGGTAGAGTGCATCATCGTGCACTCTTTTGGTGGGGCAGCAGTCACTGTGGCTTCCCAGTTAGGGCTAGCTACCAAAAAACTAGCCCTCATCGCACCCATACATGACATCTCTGCCGTAGCAGACAACTTTGCCAAACATTTGGGCATTCCATTAGACATAGTCAAGCAGATGCGTGCCTATACGTGGAACCACAACAAAGCAAACTTTGAAAAGTACGGTAAAGACTGGGATGACATCGTCACCTCAGACTTCCACGTCCCTACCCTCATCTACCACGACAAAGAGGACAGAGAGATACCCATAATGCATTCAGAACATTTATGTAAAAAATGGACATGGGCAGAGTTACGCCCTACAGAGGGTTTAGGACATAGAAAGATACTCGATGATGATGCCGTAGTTGAAGGTGTCGTGAAGTTTATCCAAGGCGTTTAAAACAACGCTCAATATTTTTATAACCTTTTTTCATGCCATCTAAGTCTTTATCAAGAGCATACTCTGTCATATCTTCAAAAGGTGGTATACTCTTTAAAATTAAACTCTTATATTTCATGGTTTTCTCCATTTCTATTTTTGCAATTTATTTATTGCTTGATGGTATTATGCGATATGTAGATGAAATGAAAATAAACCCCCACTCACCGACCAGAAAACACCATAGCAGGTTCCATCTTCAGCACAGGTCTCACACTAATCATTGCAGCTGTAATACTCACAATAAGCACCCCTAAAAAGCCAAGAAAAGGGGCAAACCACATCATTCTAAAAGGGAAATCGGCACTGGCTACAGCTTGACCTAAAAGGGCTGAGAGACCTATACCTATGCCACTGCCTACTATTACCCCTATAAATGCTTGGGTAAACACCATATTGGTAAGCTGTTTGTTTGACGCTCCCATGGCTTTGAGTACAGCGTACTGTTTGATGTTCTCATAGGTAAACATATAGAGCATTACTCCTGTGACACCAAAGCCTACAAGCATGGCTAAGATGACCATGTTAAGCATGTCTCCTACATCTTCAGAGTTTATGAGAAACCAAAGCACTGTCTCTTTTTTAAATGCTTCACTGGTAATGGCTTTAAGCCCTGTCTCTTTCCTAATATTTTGGGCAAGTGTTTTAGGGCTAATACCTTTTTCTCCACGCACCATAATAAAGGTAATATACCTCTTCTCTCCTACAATCAGTCGCTTAAAATTTGATTGTGTGGTATAGATAAGAGGTCTTGGGGGAAAGCGTGGAATGGTTTGTGAAACGGTTGCTACAACAACTCTTTTGTCATTGATGAGTAGGTCATCACCATACTGTAATTTTCTAGTAGGTACACCCAGATGTGAACCATCATAACTCCATCTGTCTTTTTGTTCTATAGGAGTTTGTAGTTTACCACTTGTTCCTCCACTATCGACAATGATACTCTGTGGCAAACGAAGCAGACTGGCAGGTTTGGGTGCTCCAGTAAGTGAGGCATTGTCTACCCCTATGGTTTGAAATGTTTGGAAATGTCCATTGGGAAACCTTGCCGTTACATCTCCCAAATAGAGAGCTGTAGCATAGTTGACCCCTTTGACTCCTCGTACAAGTCCTAGCGACGCATCACTCATATTGATGGTCGCTTCTGTAGAGTTAACGGCTCTGTCCATCACCCAAACCGTGGCTGTTGGATTTTCACTCACCAGTGCAAACCCTCTTGTCATAAATCCTGCAAAAAAGCTCATGGCAAAGGTCACCAAAAATGCTGTAAATCCAATGCCTATAAAGAGTCCAAGATATTTGGTTCTATCATGCATGAGCATCTCAATAGCAACTCTAAACATTATTTGTCCTTGGTTGTTTTGACAAACACATCTACCATCTCACCAACATAAAGAGAGAAATTTGCTCTTTTTTTCACGCTATACATCACTTGAAGCACTCTAGTATCGGTGGCTTCTGTACTAAGACCTGTCAAATTGTGTTTAGGCACAACCAAAGGTGTAGTATAGTCATAGCTCAATGCAATTTTCTGTTTAGGGTTGCCTCGTACAAATGCTACAGCCTCACTATGGGGTTCAAACTTCCACGCGTCAAACTCATTGATATTGACACGAATGCTTAATTTGTCACTTCCTATCATTAAGGCTTTTGAATTGGTATTAAAGTAGGAACCTTGGGTAATCAAGGATTGTAAGACAATGCCGTCAATGGGTGCATAGACTTTATAGAGTTTAAGCTCCTCTTTGAGGGTTTTGAGTTTCTCTTTTGAGAGTAAAAGAGTAGCTTTTGCTTCATTAAAGGCATCAAGAACGGTTGCATACTTTTCATTGGTCACCATATGAGGTGAGACCTTTTTAAAATTCTCTATGAGGTTTAACTGATGTTTGGCACTATTAAATTTACTTTGTGCTACTTTTATCTGCTCTTTTAGTAGAGGAATTTGTACTTTTTTTGCACGGTCATCTATCTCAAAAAGCAACTCACCCTTTTTGATTTTATCGCCACTTTTTACAGTGACTTTTGTGATAACCCCTTGTACCAAAGAGCCAATATAGATATTTTTGCTATGGGCTTCTATGACTCCTGTCCCTGCGATAAATGAGCGATAGGGGAGTTTCATAGAGGGCAATGCTACACTTTGAGTTGGTTTTTCCATTTCACCATAATACATTATTCCTAAAGCAACACCTACACCTATAATAGAGAGCAGTATCAATATAAAAAATGTTCTCATAATACTTCCACCTTAATAATTTTTCCATCTTCCATGTGAGCCATTCTGTCTGCATACTTATAGACTCTACTGTCGTGTGTCACTACTATCATGGTCGCTCCTTTCTCTTTGGTCATTTTTTTTAAAAGTTCCATCACTACTTGTCCTGATTTGTGGTCTAAACTACTCGTAGGTTCATCACAAATAACAATCTTTGGTGCATGTACGAGTGCTCTTGCTATGGCTACACGTTGCTGCTGTCCGCCACTCAAGTTGTTGGGTTTGGTATCTGCTTTTTCTTCCAGTTCCACAGCTTTTAACATCTCTCTAGCTTGAGCCAGTGCTTTTGCTCTTTTAACCCCTGCTATGGTAAGAGGCAAGGCGATATTTTCTAACGCTGTCAGTGAGGGGAGTAGGTTAAATGATTGAAACACAAAACCTATATTTTCTCCTCTAAAGCTTGTCTTCTCTTCATCGCTCATTGTGGTTATCTCTTTACCCAAAATCTTACAACTTCCACTGTCAAAACTTAAAAGGGCTGTAAGTGCAGAGACAAAGGTCGTTTTACCACAGCCAGAAGGACCTACAAGCATCAGCAGTTCATGTTCATAGACATCAAGGGTAATGCCTTGCAGTGCCTTGACCTCTGCCTCTCCAGAGTTAAATGTTTTCACTATATCTTTGCAGGAGATGATTACGTCACTCATAAATCTTCCCTGAGCCAATAGCATTAATGATTGTCGCTTCCAAATCTCTTTGGTATCTAAGGGCAATCATCTGCTCTTTGGTAGTCAATGATTCTCTCAATACCTGTAAGTAGGTATTAAAATCTACATACTGTTTGAGGTACGCTTCTTTGGTACTTTTTTCACTTTTTTGATATGCCACAAGAGAGTGTTGCAACACAGCAAGCTCTTTTTTGGCATTGACATACGCTTGATGCCGTGAGATATATTCATTCTCCCTTTGAAGTTTCATTTCTATGCTTCTGCTTTGGCTACTTAAAGCAGCCACTTTTAACGCTTCAGCTTCTTTAAAATCACCTCTATTTAACGGAATATGTAACCCAATATTGAAAGAATAGTTATCACCATAAGAGGTAGGGTCATCGAGTTGTTGATAGGCTACACCTGTAGTGACTGTAGGGATATAACTCTTTTCCATTCCCTTTGCCTGTACACTTTTTTTATGCGCATCATAACGATTTATGTCATTGCGTGGGTCATGTGCTAAAAACGCTTTTTTAGACCCCTGAAGCATTACATGATGCAGTGAAGGTATGGGCTGGTTTGGCACATAGAGTTTGAGTTGTTTTTTCATCTTGATAGCTTGATTTTCCATAGAGACTATTTGGGCTTGAAGTCTACTAAGCGTGTTGCTAAACCTTAGCACATCAAGGTTACTGATGTCACCATTTTTCTCTAAAGTTTGCAACTTTGTATAGATTTTGTTTTGCTTGTTAAAAAGTGTTTGATACAAACCCTGTTGCTCTACAGTACGATGGTACATCGCTATCATGGTGACAAGTGAGACAAAGAGTTGCTCTTTTTGTAAAGATAGTGACGCTTTTTTTGACTGTACATCAAGCTGTAACATCTCTATTTTATAGCTATTTTTACCAAACACATCAAGTGTATCACTCAACGAGAAATCTGTAGTGTTAAACCCATGGTCTAAAAGTTTTGCCTGGGTACGAGCATACCCCACATCAGCAGAGAAGTTAGTATACCGACTACTCTCTATACCATTTTGTGAGAGTTGGTTTGACTGCTTGTAGAGTGAATAGGTTTTATCATACTGTAGATGTTTGTTAGCCTCTTGAAAATAACTCAACATATTTGCATGAGCCACAAGTGACAAGAGTGATACGATTACTATTTGTTTTAACATTTTATTCTCCTAGAGGGCTATTATATAGGGTGTAGATGAAATGAG
>Ga0256829_1000608_pt1 | contig 34761 bp, 35 predicted proteins | sample 131447metaG_FD_185979 | JGI IMG/M metagenome (GOLD analysis project Ga0256829, IMG submission 185979) | Hydrothermal vent microbial communities from Lau Basin, Pacific Ocean - 131-447 | ecosystem: Environmental > Aquatic > Marine > Hydrothermal vents | place: Pacific Ocean: Lau Basin | collected... | reverse complement strand
ATCTTTTCAATGTCACTTTTAGGGAAATCCAAAGACAATCTAGGGCGAAACCTCAATTTTTTCTCAATATCATCTTCTTTATCTTTAAAAATCAGTCTTAAGAGTCTGATTGCTTGAATAAAAGAAAATCCTGAACCATGTTCAAACAGTTCTTTTTTTATATCAACTTTTTGTTGCCCAATATCGGTTCCCATATCATCCTCTCCCCAGTTATCAACTCTTTTGCTTCTAGTTCCAAAAAAGTATTTAAAGTTGTGTAACTACTTAAAAAATGTAGCAATACAGTGCAAAAAAGATACAAATCTCCAATCGAAGCAAATTGATCTTTTCTGATTGTTATATTAACTTTATGTCCTTTGATTAAATATCCTCTTTTTATCCTATCAACTAATTCTACTTCAAACCCCTCTATAGCTGAAATCTTTTTTTTGTTTTTTATCACTTGAGTTTTATCTCTACTATTTGAAAAGCTATATAAACCTAGCATCTCTTTAAAAATCTTTATATCTGATAAATTCAAAAGATTTATGCTCAAATGCGATATAAATTGCCAAGAACTATCATCATCGATAGGAGAATCAACTTGCATTGTACAAGGAATTATATTTTTAAATGTTGCCAATTCTGGTGAAGTGTCACTAGCTTCTGATATTTCACCAAGTTGAAGATTCTGAGGAATTTGTGCATTTGTACATGTAACTTTGATTGAAAGAGTTTCAGTTTTTTCTTGAATCTTTTTTTGATGAAGTTGCAAATAGACTTCTTCTTTAGCGTTTACTATAGATTTTTTTCTTAAAATTTGGTAGATATTTTCACTATCTTTACTATTTTTGAAAGATTCAAATGCAAAGTATTGATTTTTTTGTGCTTGACCTTGTACATAGCCTGATATATCAACAACATCATATATTTGATATGTATCAGTATACCTTAGTGGTGGTCGTACTTGAAGTAGTTCTTTTTTGAAATTTATCTGCATTGGCTCTGCTTCGGTCTCAAATAAATTTACAATAGGTGTACAAAAAAGCTTTATGCTGTTTTTGCTTAGGGTTGATAAATTTACCTGTGAATTAGAAAAGTGAAATTTAATAGTAAAATTCTCAACATCATATTTTTTGAGTTTATCTAATTTTTTTAATTTAAAAGAAAGAAATTTTTGAGGCAATAAAAAATACTCTTGTAAGATTCTATATCCACTAAATGAATTTTGAGGATAATCAAATAGAGAATTTTCTAGCTTAAAACCTTCTTGCTCTAGTGCATCTAAAGGAAGTTGGATTTTTATACCATCTTTTAACTCTATCGTGATTTTTACTAAATTTTGACTCAAATACATAAAAAGATTTGTTGATTGGTCGTATTCGTCTCCTAGATAAAAAGTAAGTTCTTCTAATTTTAATGCACTTAGTTTTGTATTTAAAAGAGATATTTTTAACAAAAGTGTATCTCTTTGAAATACTAAATCATCAACTTGCATAGGTGAAATATCAACATCAGCAGTAGTTGAAAAGATGCAATCCACACCATCAATAGGAGTGGATTTTAACTGTGTATGTTTTGGGATTTTTATGGTTTCTCTAAGGCTTGTCTTTGGATGAAATTCTTCCATAGAAAAAGAAGGTACAGGTCTTAAAAAATGAGGAAATAGTATATTCATAAGTCCGTGCATAGCTTCTGGAAATTCGCTATCAAGCTTTTTTTCCAAAAGTGCACTCAAAAAAGCCACACCTTCTAGCAATCTTTGTGCATCTGGGTCTGAACTATTTTGACCCAAAAGTGGTGCAACAGATGGATGCTCATGTGAAAATTCTTTTGACAGCTCTTTTAGTTTAAATAATTCATTGTGAAAATATTTCTCAAATTCCTGTTTACTCATGAATTGCAACTTTCCCATCAGGATTTATTGTCGTTTCAAAAACAATAGGTGTATTTAAATTCGCAAATTCAGCCTCAATTTCAAAGTGCATGGTTACGGATTTATTCTCTTTTTTAGAATTATACTTAACTTGCACACTACTCAATCTTGGCTCGAATTTTAAAATACTATTTTCTAAACTATTTTCCATCTCATTAATATATTCTCCATAAGATTTATCATGGAAATTTGTTACATCAGGAATGCCAAAATCAAAAGATATAACAGCACTCCCTTGCTTTGTCGAGAGGATATTTTGTATATAATTCATCACAGATTTGATTTGTTCATCAGCTGTTACCGAATCCAGCCTATACTGCGGGTCATTGTATAGGTTAAATACCCTCTCTAGCAATCTTTCTTTAAACATTAAAAACTAAGATACCCTTGGCGCTAGATAATTATCTTCAGCTTCAATTCCATCTGGTTCATATGTCACTGTAATTTTTTCGTAACTAAATGATATAACTTCCATGTCATGGTAAGGTTTGTTTTCAGGTAAAAATGTTAATGGTTTATACTGCCTAGTAGCAACAACTATAGCATTTCCTAATTTTACTGTATAGTAATGTTCTTCTTGACCCTTGTCATTTATCCTAAAATATTTTAGTTCAAAAGTTTTCATTTGCTCACCAGTTGAAACAGCTTGCATCAGCTTGGGAGATGCTTGGTCAATATGCTTAGTGACACTAAAAGGCTTGTGAACTCTTTGCCCTGTTGGCATACCTGTATGAGTATCTCTTGGAATCTCAATATTATGTTCAATTCCATATACAAGTATAGTTTTTTCGCGACCTTTTTGTGCTACATCGCCTTCAATTTTACCTTGATTTTTACCTTCAAGTTTTAAATAACTAGTCATGGCCATTGTTAATCCTTTTTTGTTTTATTTTTTATTCTTTATCTAGCTTACCAACAAGTGATAATTCAAATGATGATCCCATATATTTAAAGTGAGGTACAACTTTTAGTGAAACCTTATACCATCCTGGATCGCCTGCAACATCGCTGACTATAATCTCAGCTTTACGAAGTGGTCTTCTGCTTCTAACTCCAGCGGAAGGATTATCTTGATTTGAGACATATTGACGAATCCAATTATTTAACTCATCTTCAAGCTCTCCTCTTGATTTCCAAGTACCTATGTTTTCTCTTTGTATCACTTTTATATAGTGAGCCAATCTTGAAACTATCAAGGTATATGGAAGTTGTGTTCCTAACTTATAATTCAATTCTGCTTGCTTGCCTTCTGGAGTATTTGCAAAAACTTTTGGTTGTTGTGTTGAGTTTGCAGAGAAAAATGCTGCGTTATCACTACCTTTTCTCATGGTAAGCGGCATAAAACCTTCATCTGAAAGCTCTAACTCTCTTCTTTCTGATATCAAAATTTCTGTAGGGATTTTTGTTTGCAACTCGCCCATAGATTCATAGTTATACACAGGTAAATCTTCTACTGCCCCACCACCTTGAGGTCCTATTATGTTTGAAGACCATCTATATGAAGCAAAACTTTTACTTACATTTGAAGCAAATGCAAAAGCAGAATTTCCCCATAAAAAATCATCATTTGAGCCTGAAACATTCTCTTCATAATTAAAAGTTTTTATCTTTTTAGTATCTTCTCCATATGGAGTTCTTAGTAAAAATCTTGATACTGTAAGGCTAAAATTTCTCGCATCTTCAGATTCTCTAAAAGAGTGCCATTTTGCATATTGAGGCATCTCAAATATGGATTTTAAATCTTTAAGTTTTGGTAACTCTGAAAAATGTTCTACACCAAACATCTTGGGACTAGTAGCACCTACAAAAGGGGCATGCATCATAGTAGAAACACTAGCAAGATTTTGCATAAGAGCTATATCTTCTCCTCCTACACCAAATTCATAGTTTCCAACAACCAAGCCATACGGTTTTCCACCAAATTGACCAAATTCTTGGGTATAGCCTAGTTGATATAAAGAAGATTTTGTTATCTCTGGAGCATCTTCAAAATCATCTAGCAATTCTTCTTTTTTGGAATTTAGTATCTCTATCTTGACATTTTCTCTAAAATCAGTTTTGTCAACTAAAAATTTTAATGATCTCCATGAAGATTCTAAGTTTTGAAATTCTTTATTATGTATGATTGCATCCATTTGCGTAGATAATTTTTTATCTATATCTGAAATCATCTTATCTACAATAGCACTAGAAACTTTTTCTCCTTCCATCTGAGGCTTTAATAACTCATCTATAAATGCTTGCACACCTTGTTTAGTAGCAGCGTAACCTTCATCTTCAGGAGACATCTTTGTTTTTTGAACAATCTCGTCTATTAGTGAAATGGCTTCTGTAGTTTCATTTGCGGTATTTTGAATCTTTTTTTCTTGAGTGCTCATTTTTAATCCTCACCAATCTTTAATTCTTTCATCAGTATATCTCTGGTATCTTTCTCTTTTACCACTGATTGTATCAACTTTCTAAATTCAGGCACATTACCCAAAGGACCTTTGAGAGCTGTTAGGGCATCTCTTAGAGCTAGCAGTTCTTTTAACTCTGGAACTTCTTTAGCTATAGCATCAGGTTCAAAATCTCGCATTTTTTTGAAATTTAGTGTTGTTGTTAGTGAACTAGCTTCTTCACCTTCTTTTCTTTGAGTTAGATGATTTGGAACAGCTAAATCTAACTTTAAGCCCTGACCTTCCATAATGTCGTTAAAATTATCTTTATCTATATTAATAGCGCTTCTATCATCAAGGGGCTTTTCGTCTTCTCTTCCCTTAAAGTCACCAACTACTAACATCTTAAGAGGCAATTCTACTTCTTCCTTTTGATCGCCAACATCAGGTTTATATACAATGTTTACTCTTTCTTTTGGAGCAACAGAACTATCTTTTCCCATCTTTTTCTCCTTTGGATTTTGATTTATAAGTCTTATTTATTAATCTCGAAATAATTATAGCACATAAATTAGAAAATAGAAACATTTTAAGGTTAAAATTTCCATAAAAATCTTGTAGAAATCAAATGATGAACAAAATCACTACCTTTAACATCAAGCATATATCTCAAATTAAAAGAGAAATTTTGTTTTATTTGCTTTGAAATACCAAGACTAAAACCATATGTTAATGCACTGTTTTTTATGCCTTGAGTGTTAAAAATGATTCCTGGAGCACTTTGAAAAGATGAATCTACACTTTGCGTATTATTATTAAAATCATAATTTACTGCCATATTTGATATAAACTTGGTGTTATTATCCATCTTGTATTTTAAGCTTATTTGTGAACCAACGATAGTTTGAGAAAAGCTAGAACCGCTGATGCTTAAATCATAACCACCTGCACCGCTTTCAACATATGAAGGTATATTAAAATATCCGTAAGAGCCTTTTAATGCAGGAATTATATCAATCTTATCGCTTAGTTTATAGATTCTTTGTATCTTGGTTTTTGCATAAAAACTTTTTGAATTGAAGTTTCCAACTGCTGTTTGATTGGCTATATCGATATATCTTTTTGTTTTATGTTTTTGTAAACCAACACCTATTTGATAAAAAAGCATACTTTTATAATCTAATATTGATTGGTTTCCATATGCAGCTAATTCAAATGAGTTTATCTTATTTGTTTGGCTTAAGTTGTTTACATCTAAATTAGAATTTGAGAAGAAGAAAGAAAACCCAAACCTCCTGTTTTGTTTGTATTCTCCATCTACTCCGATTCCAAAACCAACAGTATTTGCACTATAGCCATCTATTCCCATTACATCTTTTTGTCTTATATGTGAGCCAAATGGTTTAAACCAAAAATGTTTTGATTTAAATAATTTATCACCAGAATTCATGCCGATTGTGTCGTTTTGTCTTGTTTGAATAATCGAATCTAAGATATTTAAGTTTTCTCTTAAAAGAGTGGGCGTCGACACTCTAACAATTGGTTTGTATTTTATGTTAAAATTTCTATTAATTGTTGCTTTTAACTTTAGTATTGTCTTGCTACTGTTTAATAATGGAGTAAAAGTTAAGATTGGTGCATTGCTCGTAACATTTATTTTGGTGAGATTTACATCGATTGTCTTTTGCACATTATTTAGTGGAAGTGATTGAAACAAACTGTCAATGGTAGCACCATTTGATAAAAATACTTTTGTGTGTGTAGCATTTTTTGATATAAGATTTACAAATATCGTACTTTTATCTGCTAAACTTATTTGATTTGCTCCAATGGCAACTTTATCTACTGTACCATCACTCAACAGATGCGTATCAAAGCTCACAATTCCATCTTTTGATTGCGTAAAAGATTTTAATTCTAAAATATTTCCTTTATTTTGCGTGTAAAGATCTAACTTTCCTTTATTTATAAAATCAAATTTAGTGACATGAGCATAAGAAGTATTTATAGTTCCATAGTTTGTTATAGTACCATTTCCAGCATTATTTGCATCATAAAAAGCGATATCTGCATTTATAGTGCCTTTGATATAGATATTTTCATTTGTCGCACCTGAATTTATGTTTATAGCTATTGCATTGTTATTACTGGTATCTGCTACTTTTGCTGTTAAAATTCCGCTTATATTTATATCTCCCCTGCTAGAAGTGTTTATATCTATCGCATCACCACTTGAAGTAAAAACATTAATACTTCCAGATGCTGTCACATTAAGGCTATTTGGGCAGGCAAGATTTAGCGTTGTTATTCTTTTTCCATTAATGGTGAACACAGTATTGCAAGTAGCTTGTTGAGCATATATCTTACTTAAAAATATCACAAAAAACACAAACCCAAAAAAAACTTTTCTCACAAAAGTAAAATTTTTAAAAACCATAAACTTAAACTCCTAAAATCAAATTATGGGTATTTTATCATATCCATGTTAGATTGGAGTTAGATTTTTTGCTCCACTACCCGTGGAAATGTCAGAAAAAATACTGTTTTTTGATTTGGAACTGATTCAACTTTTATCTGGATGTTATACTCATCGCAAACGCTTTTTACTATATCTAGTCCGATACCAAAGCCTCCCTCAGTAGAATTTCTTCGCTCAAACCTTTTAAAGATTGCTTTTTGGTCTTCTTTGCTTATGCCTTTACCTTCATTTATGATGCAAAGTGTGTGCTCTTTTAGTATAACTTCTATTGTTGATTTAGCAAATCCATATTTTAGTGCATTTGAGAGAAGATTATTTATAACTTTTTGAATCCTTGTTTTATCTAAAAACACTGTAGCACTTTGGAGTGAGCATTGTATATTGTTACCTTTGCTTGTTGCTATTTCATCAAAAAATCGTACGCTTTGCTCAACTAAATCCTTTAAATCAAACTCTTCATCGTATCTCTCATCTATGTCATTAAATGCCACAAAAGATAGAGTATTATAGATTTGAGAAATTAGTTTAGCACTTACTGAGATATGATTTAAAACCCTTGGATTTAAGTTTTTTGAATTTTTTATAGAAGATGTGCTCATCATCAAAGCAGATACTGGAGTATTTAACTCATGAGAACTATCTTTTATAAATCGATTTAGATTTTTAATTCTTTCTCTTATAGGTTTTAAAAGAACTTTACTAAGCAAATATCCCACCAATAAAACAAATAAAATTGATGCAAAAATAGTTATAGCGATAAGAGTCAAAAGTTGTATCTTTTGCACTTGGTTTTGGTCGGTTTCAACCACTATATAAGCAACTTTAAAGATAGGAGCATCTAGTTTTCTTATGTGATATTGGTGTTTATTATTACCGTATGAATTTTGTGAAAAATAAATCTTATCATCTTTCAAATTTGAAAAAAGAACTTTTCTATTGATATCAAATAAGCCAACTCTCAAATCTTTCTTTGGAGGAATAAACTTAAATGGAATCTTTTTCATTTGTGCATGCATTAACTCTTTTTCAGCCGTCAAAGAAGCATTGCTCATTTCTATACTACACTGATCATTTATAGTAACTACTCCTTTGTTGTAGTATAAAAAAGCGATAATAGACATAAGTATAAATGCAGAGAGTGTATAAATGCTCAAAAACCCTATGAGCGCTTTTTTTTCAGCTTTATTCAAAAAAGTATCCACTCCCTCTTATAGTTTTTATCCTGTCTTTTCCGATAATATTTCTAAGATTTCGTATATATACCCTTATAGTAGCGTCCGTGGGCATCTCTTCAAATTCCCAAAGATTTTGCATTAATTCATCTGAAGATATTACTCTATTTTTACGGCTAGTTAGATAAAGAAGAATCTCGATCTCTTTTTTTGCTAGTTGATGTAGGGTTTTATGCACGCTTATAGTATTTTTCGAAGGTATCATATAAGTATCGCTATCAATTATAACTTTTTCATCATTTTCTATACTAAATCTTTTTTTGATGTTATTAATACGCAGTTCCAACTCTTCTAAATCAAATGGTTTCTTTATGTAATCATCACAACCATTTTCAAAACCATTTTTAAGATGTTTAGTATCTTGATATGCGGTTATCAAGATGGCTGGTGTTGTGTCATTGTACTCTCGTATGCTCTTTATCACATCAAGTCCACTAATCTTGGGTACATTGATATCTAAAATCATCAAGTCAAAAGTATTTGAGCTAGCTTCATCTAGTGCTTTTTGTCCATCGTCCACATGTAGAACATCATACGAGAGTTCTTTAAGATGATGATAAAGCAAATCAGCTAGGATATAGTCATCTTCTAAGAGCAAGATTTTCATTTTTCATTTTCTAATTTATATATTTTTCTGATTGCATTTTTTCTTACAAAATAAAATCCAACCAAAGATAAAACTGTTATAGCTAAGTATTCACCTGAAATTGAGCTTAATTTTATATTGTGCTCCATTATATTCATCATGTCTTTTGCGATATTCCAACCACCAAACATAGTTAAAAGTACAAACATATAATACCTAAGCGGACTACCAACGACAAAGTATAATTCCGTTATCTGAGAATCTTTCATCTATTTTTTCCTTAATATTTTTGTATATTATACCAATAATATGTAGTTTTTGTGTACTTTAGTGCACTTTAAGTACACAAACTTTTGATATGATACAATCCAATTCAAATTTTAAGGAGCAAAGATGAAATTAAAAATTCTACTTTTAAGTTTAGTTACAATCGTAACTTTAAATGCTGGTGATTTTATCATCAAAACTAGTAATAACTCAGTCGGCAATACAATCGCTAACATAAAAAAGATTGTAAAATCAAAAGGAATGAGCGTTTTTGGGATAGTAAACCATCAAGCAAATGCTAAAAGCGTTGGTTTAAAAATGCCTGAGGCACAAGTGATAATATTTGGAAATCCAAAACTTGGTACAAAAATTATGAAAAAAGATATAAGAGCAGCATTAGATTTGCCTATAAAGATTTTAGTATATAAGGACAACCATGGACATACTAAGATAGAATATCTAAACCCAAAAATCTTAGGAAATAGATATAATTTAAAAGGTTTTCCTGTGCTTGGCAAGATGTCTCATGCATTAGACGCAATAACTACAAAAGCAGGAATGTAACAAAATAACCCAAAATCTTAGAAGAGGGAAATATATTTCCCTTGAATTTTCCATTTTTAACAAAAGTTGTGATAAAATGATTCAAATTTACACTTAAGGGGAATTTTATGAGTATGATTTTAGACTATATTGAGTATATACTAATAGCATTTTTTGCTATTATGTTTGCGTGGTATGTGTATGACAAATATGTACAAAGAAAGCATCAATTGCTTATAAATTATCCTATTATCGGCAGAATGAGATATTTCTTTGAAGCAGTCAGAGAGCCTTTTAGACAATACTTCGCAAATGAAGATTTTTATGAATCTAGAGATAAAATTGACTGGGTTTATACAGCTAGTGAAAATAAACCAAATTATACTTCATTTTCTACTGGTCAACCTCAACCTCTTCCAAAATTTCAAATCAAACACACAAATCAGGTGCTAAATGATGATGAAGTAGAAGATGATTTCAGTGTGTTAATCGGTGGAAAAAGAGAACTACCTTTTAAGACAAAATCTATAATTTATCGTTCAGCCATGAGCGATGGTGCTATATCTCCCGAGGGAACAAGGGCTTTTGTGATTGGAGCTAAAGACGGAAACTTTACAATAAACACAGGTGAAGGCAGTTTAACATCCAACTTTTTTGTAACTCATCACAACCATGGTGGGGATGAATATATGGAAAACATACCGATAACTGGAATTAACCGAACCATGTATATGGTTATATCAAAACTATTTAATCGAGCAGTCGCACTAAGAGCACTAAGAGCTTTGCTTTTAACAAAGGAGACTGAAGATACATATGTGATTGATTTTGATTCTTTGATATTTTTTAGACCAAATTGGGATTTACCATTGAGCCATTTTCCAAAAAAAGTTCCTGAGGATATGCCAGATATCATCTATCAAGTGAGTTCAGGATTATATGGTTGTAGAAATAGCGATGGAGGTTTTGACGAAGAGCGATATCAAAAGGTGATGTGCTTTTGCAAGGCAACTGAGATAAAGATAGCTCAAGGAGCCAAACAAACTGGTGGAAAGCTTATGGGAAGTAAAGTAACCCCTGCTATTGCGTATTATAGAGGCTTAGAGCCTCATAAAGATATATTTTCACCAAATCGTTTTCCTTATGCTAAAACAACAAAAGATTTATTTGATTTTGTAGCCAAACTTCAAAAACTCTCACATAAACCAGTTGGCTTTAAGATTGTGATATCTAGTAGAGACAATATAGAAGAGATTGCCCAAGAGATAAAAAAAAGAAGAGATGAAAATATAGATGGAATCCCTGATTTTATCACTATTGACGGAGGAGATGGGGGAAGTGCCACTGCACCACTAGAGCTCATGGATAGGGTTGGACTTCCTGTAAAAGATGCCATACATATCGTAAATACTGTTTTAAAAGAGTACGGGATAAAAGATGAGGTGAAACTTTTAGCAAGCAGTAAAATCTTAACGCCTGACGATGTGGCTATAGTATTGGCTCTTGGGGCTGATATGGTAGGAATTGCAAGAGGTTTTATGATGAGTGCTGGATGCATAAGAGCCAGGGAGTGTTCAGGCGCACATGGAAGGAATTGTCCAGTTGGATTAGCTACACAAGATGCCAAAAAAAGAAGTGCTTATCTAGTAACAAAACAGTCAAAAAAGATAGCAAGCTATCATAATAATTTACTAAAAGGATTAAAAACTATCTTAGCAGTTGTCGGTAAAAAAAGTTTTAGAGAATTATGCAAAGATGACTTACAATTTATCGATAAAAATGGTTTTGTGCATAATGATGTAAATAGATACTATAAAGACAAGATGAGGGATTGACAAAAAACTTTTTGCGATATGGGAAAAATTATGTATAAGATATTAAATAATGATTTGATAAAAGAATATATCGATGAAACTCTTGAGATTAGATCTATTTTGCTTGATTCTAATGAATCTATAGATAAGATTGAAGTCTCTGAGATTGGTGATGGAAATCTAAATTTTGTTTATATGGTGAAAAGCAGTAAAAAAAGTGTTATTTTGAAGCAAGCTGTTCCATTTCTTAGATGCGTAGGGGAAGAATATCCGCTAAGCAGGATTAGAATGTCATTTGAGATAGAGGCTCTTAAAGCAGAAAAAGAGATATGCCATGATTTGGTACCAGAGATTTTCTATAGCTCACATGATATGTCACTTGTGGTGATGCAAAATCTTGATAATCATAAGATTTTAAGAGGTGAAATGATTGAGAGAAAGATATTTCCTCACTTAAGCGAACATATATCTGACTTTTTGGCTGACACACTTTTTTATACAAGTGATTTTTATCTAAGCAGTACTCAAAAAAAAGAAAATGTCAAAAAATTTAACAATACAGAACTTTGCAAGATAACAGAAGATTTTATCTTTACTCATCCCTATGAAGACAATGACACAAATGAGTACAATCCAAAACTAGATATAAAACTAGTGAAAGCTTTTAGGCAGGACGCTGATATAAAAGTAGCAGTAGCGAACATGCGATACAAATTTATGAGCGAAGCTCAAGCACTATTGCATGGAGATTTGCATAGTGGTAGCATCATGCTAAACGAGAAAGAGACTTTTGTAATAGACCCAGAATTTGCCTTTTATGGTCCTATGGGATTTGATATAGGTATTTATATCGCAAATCTAGCTATGTCTTACTTTTCCATTCAAGACAAAGAAACAAAATACAAAAACTATGTAAAAGGTATGATTTTAGATACTTGGAAATTATTTGCGTCTAAATTTAAAACAAATATGCTAAACCATGAAAAAGAGCAAAAATCTTTACAGTGGGACTATCCAGATGGACTTAAGCATTTTGAACAATTTGCAGATGATTTTATAAAAAAACTCTTTGATGATACTATTGGTTTTATGTCTTGTGAAATGTTTAGAAGAACAGTAGGTCTTGCAAAAGTAGCAGATGTAGCTGGTATAGAAGATTTAAACGCAAGAGCTAATATAGAAGCAAATATACTCGCTTGTGCATCCAAGCTCATAACTTCTAAATACAAAAACATAGATGAAGTTATGACAGAGATACAAAAACATGACAAACAATAAAGAACTTTTAAAACCTATACCAAAAGCACTCTATTTTGATGATGAGGATAGATTTTTTATCCTTGACCAGACAAAACTTCCAACAGATGAAGTAGTAGAGGAGCAGATAAGCGTTGAACAAGTATATGATTCTATCTATAAGCTCAAAGTCAGAGGTGCACCGGCGATAGGAATCGCGGGGGCTTACGGATTGGTAATAAGCCTAAAAAATTCATTAGATTTAGACTTGGAAAATTTTTTAGTATTAGTGCATAAAAATGCAGATTATTTAAACAGTTCAAGACCAACAGCGGTAAATCTAAGCTGGGCACTTAACAAATTATCAAAAACGGCAGATGAATTTCCAAAAAGTGGTGGCTCAAAAGAGCTTTATAAAATTCTCAAAGATGAGGCGATTGCTATCCACAAGAGTGATATAAAAACTTGCAAACAAATAGGTGAATTTGGAGCAAAGCTTATAAAACAAAACGATGGAGTTCTAACTCTATGCAACGCTGGAGCTTTGGCAACTGGTGGTATAGGAACTGCTTTGGCACCTATGTATGTGGCTTGGAGTAAAGGCAAAAGATTTAAGGCATATTCTAGTGAAACCAGACCGCTTTTGCAAGGTGCAAGGATAACTTGTTGGGAATTAAACAAATTTGGCGTTGACACCACTATGATAGCTGATAGTGTCTCTTCTTATTTGATGAAGCTAGGTAAAGTCGATATGATTGTAGTTGGCGCTGATAGAGTTGCCAACAATGGAGACACAGCAAATAAAATAGGCACATCATCTCTGGCAATAAATGCAAAATATTATGGTGTCCCTTTTTATATAGCTTGTCCGTATTCAACGATAGATATCAGCTCTAAAAGTGGAGCTGATATAGTGGTTGAAGAAAGAGGCAAAGAGGAGCTGATATATATAAAAGGGCAACAAATCGCTCCAAAAGATATAAAAGTTTTTAACCCAGCTTTTGATGTAACAGACAACTCGTTAATAGCTGGTTTTATCACAGAAAAGGGTATAATTTACCCACCATATAATTTTTCAAAATCTTAAACAAAAGCAGGCAATATGAGAGAACTTGACATAAGAAAAGAGATAATAGCAACTTGTTTAAAGATGGAAGAGCTAGGGATAAACCAAGGAACTTCCGGCAACATAAGCCATAGATTTAAAGATGGGATTCTTATCACTCCAAGTGGTATTTCGTATGATTTACTTAAACCAAAAGATATAACTTTTGTTCCTTTTAAATCAAAAAAGGAGTATCAAGAAGAGTATCCTCCATCAAGTGAGCTTGATTTTCATTTTGATCTCTTAAAGGCAAAACCACAGATAAACTGCGTCCTTCATAACCACTCAACTTATGCTACATCTATGGCGATTTGCAGGATGGACATACCAGCTCATCACTATATGATAGGAGTTGGGGGAGGCAAAAAGATACCATGTGCTCCGTATGCAACATTTGGCACAAGCGAACTATCACAAAATATCATAAAAACGCTAAACGGCTACAATGCTTGCTTATTAGCAAATCATGGAGTGCTCACAACTGCACTTACACTAAAAAGAGCACTTAATATCGCTATAGAAGTAGAAAACTTAGCCAAACAATACATAATGGCTAAACAAATAGGAGAACCGGTAATCCTAGACGACAAAGAGATGGATAAGATATTGGAAAAATTTAAATCATATGGCATGAAGAAGTAGTTTTGTAGTTAAAAGTAAATCTCTGACTCATCTTTTTGTGTAACCATTTGCAATTTATATCTCGTATTTCTGCCACTACTGCCTTCCATCTGCTCAATACATCCAAATTCCACAAGTTGAGAAATGTCTCTTACTGCTGTTGCTTTACTTACTTTAGTAAGAGAGATGTATTTTTTAGTACTTATCCCTCCCTTAAAATTCTCACTGCCGATATCTAAGATTTTATTTATTACTTTTATCTGTCGTTCATTCAGTGCGTACTCTCTGTACTTATCCCAAAACTTTGTTTTTTGCACAAGATATTCTATGCTTTTTAAGCCACTTTGCATTGCATTTCTTAAAGTGATAAGATGCCACTCTATCCAAGGAGCGATATTAAATTCTCTATTTTTAAAAAGGTTTGTTGTCTTATCTAAAATATCATAATAGCCTTTTCTGTCACTGTTAATAGCTGTAGAGATGGAGTAGAGCTTAAACTGTGTAAAAGTTATTCCTCGTGTAAGCATATAGTCTGTAATTGCTCTTGCAACTCTTCCATTTCCATCTTCATAGGGGTGGATGATAACGAACCATAAATGAGCAATAGCACTTTTAATATAGATATTTTCATACTCAGTGTTACAGTAGAGTAAAAGAGATTTTATATCTTCATCTATCTTATCAGATGGAGGTGCTAGATAATGAACTCTTTCATGCCCTATAGCACCAGAGATTACTTCCATATCATCATTTTTTCTAAAAGTGGCAACATTTATTTTGTGTAGTTTTGAGTATGAATGTTCAAAGAGGCAGTTGTGCCATCCGTGAAGTCTTTCCAATGTTAAAGGATTTTTGTTCAAACTACAATCTAGAAGTATCTCGACAAGGCTATCTGTTGAGGCTGTTGCATATTTATCGCTTCTTGCATCAAACTCTTTATCTAATCTTTTTCTCAAAGAAGATCGTACGCTCTCTCGCTTAAAAACTTCTCCCTCTATAAGAGATGTGTGTATAGCTTCATCTGTAAGTCTATCAATCTCTATTTTTCTTATATCATTTTTATTAAAGAGTTTTGAATAGCCATCAAGCACTCCTCTTAAGTATTCTATCTCACTTATAAGTGTTGAGAGCTTACCTCTGTCATAAGAGAATTTTGGGTAGTTTTTATGTTGCCATATCCATTTTCTGATCTCTTCTCGTGAACTCATATTTTTCCTTTGAGTCGATTAATAAATATAATAGTACCATATTTTGAGCCAATTATAGAGTTTATCGTATCTTTTTGTAAATTTATTTTCATTTTTTTACAAAAACATTTAACTTTTTTGGCAATTAAACCAGTTTAATCAGGATGAATTTAAGAGAAGAAGTAATATAACCTTTTAATTCAGGTTAGCTTAATTTTCGCACTTAAACCTAAAAATTTTCTGAACCACATCCTATAACACACTGACAATACAACGCTCTTTATCTTGATGGTTTTAGTGCTGTCTATTTATCTTTGTTCTACTTCGCAACAATCCCTGATATATTTTTAGTTTTTACATACTCAATCCAACCATTTTCTCGTAAGATGCAAGCTGGGCATTTACCGCAACCATAGCCCCAATCGTGAAAACTTTTGTGGTCTCCATTGTAGCAAGTGTGTGATTCATTGATGACTAAATCCAATATCCCTTCTTTGCTTGAGAGCTCAAAAGTTTCACCTTTTGTTAAATGCATTAGCGGATAGTGAAACTTTATATCTGATTCACTGCCTAGATTTAGCGCTAATTCAAGTGCATTTACGAAGTTTTCTCTACAATCTGGATAACCTGAATAATCAGTTTGATTGATACCAGTTACTAAGTTGTTGATACCTTGTTTTTGGGCAAAAGCATGAGCTAAAGTGAAAAATATAGCATTTCTGTTTGGAACAAATGAGGCTGGGAGATTTGGCTTGGTATTGTGTGCGCTAGAGATATCTAAACTAGAATCTATCAAAGCAGAATCGTTTAGTTCCGTAAAGGCATTTATACTTAGAAGTCTGTTTTTTACCCCCATAATATCTGCAATTTTTTTGGCTTGCTTTATCTCAACTTTATGTTTTTGTCCATAATCAAATGTGATAGTCTCAACATAGTCAAACCGCTCTTTTGCCCAACCAAGACAAGTAGTGCTATCTTGCCCTCCACTAAAAATTATCAATGCTTTTTTCATTATCTCACTCCTAAAAATTTATGCATTTGGATACTGAGTTTTAGATGAGGATATTTTTTCACTAATTCTATGCAAAAATCTAAATTTTCCATATCTGGTTTATCAAAAAAGTTCAAAGGTTGCACAAAGATTGGTTTATCGCTTTGTATATTTACTATTTTTGTTAAATCACTCTGTTTTGAAACTATAAATTTTAGCTCACTCCATCCATCTTTTCTTATGTTTTCCCAATCTTTTGGACTATATGTTATCCAATTTGCTTTTTTTATATTTTTAATTTTATATCCATTGCTTTCTATGCAAACAAAATAACCTCTATTTTGCAAAAAATCTATAAATTCATTTAAGTCATAAATACTTGGCTCTCCTCCAGTAATGATGATTTGCTTCGCTGGGTATTTTTTTATCTCATTAAATATTTGCTCAAAATTATATGTTTTATAATCGCCCTTATGAAGTGCATCATCACAAAACGAACACGAAAGATTGCAACCATGAAGCCTGATAAATATACTAGGGACTCCGGTAAATATGCCCTCTCCTTGTAATGAATAAAAAATTTCTACGACTTTTAACACTAATTCACCTTCTGTATGCAAAATAAAAAGTGCATTATACCAAAATATGGTATACTTTTGGGATGAAATTCATCATCAACATATTTTTATTTATATCTATTTCTTCAATATTCATGGCTTGCACTAGTAATCAAAAAGCAGACCACTTGCTACAATCAAATAGTGCAACCATAATCTCAAAAGACTTTGAGGCTCTGTGTACCTTGCTTGTAAAATATAAAAATATACTTGACCTTAGAAACCCTAAATTAAGCGATAAAAGCCAGACTAATGAGATCATATTTAAAATACAAAACCATATAAATATTTTGCCAAGCAACTCATACAAAGAGTATCTTGCAAAAGCATTTAATGAGAAAACAAAATATAAAAGCGACTATTTGATTTTAGGTTTATACAAGATGTTTTATCAAGCGTATAATATAGAAGAAGGTCACCATATCACGGCTCTAGGATACGATGCAAAAACTTTTAAAACTATGTATTATACTTTAAAAGTACTAAGATGGAAAATAAGAAATGCAAAAGATAAAAATGGAAAATTTTTATTTGCAACTTGGCAGTTAAATTGGCAATTAGAGTTTAATAAAAATTACAACAATATCACAGTCGATAATATAAAAAATTTACCTTCTCTAAAAAGCAAAAGAGAAAGCATAATGAATCACTCAAATTTTAACTTTGAAATTATAATAACCAATATGATAAAGAGAGTTAATGATTCCCTAGAAGCTATGGGCGAAGAACCACTACACCTTAGTATCACAGCTATGAAAGCAATAATTTTATTATAAAATAGTATAATTGGGCTTTGAAAGGTTTTATAATGTATTGGGAAATATCTAAAGAATTTGATTTTTGTTATGGTCATAGAGTTTGGTCGCAAGTCTTAGACCAAGAATTTGCTATGAAAACTTGCTTCACTTGTAGGCATCTTCACGGACATCAAGGCAAGATAATCATACATCTTACTAGTGATGTTTTAAAAGATGGAATGGTGACTGATTTTGGGCATCTTAACTGGTTTAAAACTTTTTTGGATGATACACTTGATCACAAATTTATAATAGATATAAATGACCCTCTTTTTGCTACGTTATTACCTCATTTTAAAAATAAAGTAAACTTAGTAGAGCATGAAAATGGATACAAAACTGTTGATTTTGGCTATATTCAAGATGAGCCTAGACATATCTTTGAAATGTACGAAGGTTATATAATAGTAGATTTTGTGCCAACAAGTGAAAATATCTCTACTTGGCTTCTTAAAATCATACAAAAAAAGATGAGCAAGATAGATATAGAAGTCTCACATGTAGAATTTCTAGAAACACCAAAGAGCAAAAGTATAGTTTATGCAAAGAATTGATGTAAAATTACATCAATTCTTTGACAGTTTTGATAAATTGCATATTTCTCATAACTTTATAATAGTAAGGTCGATTATGGTTTCCGCCATTATATCTACTTACTGTTCTAAAATAATTTTTAGTATAATCATTTAACCAAACTATAAAATTGACAGCGACATAGGCATTAAACTTGTCATCCCCAAGTAGGCGATTTACAAGTTTTACATCACTCATTTTTATAATATCAGTTAAATTTAATTTTTGAGCTACAAACCTTGCAGTTTCAAGTCTTACTTGCATGATGCCAAGAGATGCTTTGAAGATATTTGGGTCTTTCCCTATATCTCCAACTTTAAAAACTCCGGCACTCGTTTCACTTAGGCAAATAGCCATCGCTGTATTTTCAAAAGTTTCACCATTTGCATTTGGATATTGTTTTGCGATATCCCTAACAATTTTGAGAGTTTCAATCTGTTTCGGTGAAAGCTTTGATGCAACTAAATTTGAGGCAAAAAAGATACATATAATTATAAAGCTTCTAAGAAATAATGAAAAAAAACTTTTTTTCATTTGTATTCCTTTAGAATAAATTTTCGCGCAATTATATCATAATAATCTTAATTTAACTTTTTATATGCAACCTCTAGTTTATTATAGAGTTCATCAAATCCAATAATTTCATCTTCTAAAAAAGAAACCATGACTACATTATCTTCTTCACCGTTCCAAACTTTTTTGTATGTTCCTTCTTTGTATCCATGGTCTTGTCTAAAACCGTTTAAAACATTTTTTCCTATATAGTATTTATACAAGATGCTTAGATTTACACCACATTTTAGTGAAAGGGCAAAATAATTTTGGATTAAAGAGTTATAAATATCAACTTTAAACCCTGTAGTTTCGTGAATTATATTTTCCACATCATTGATAATTTCCATAGAATTTGCATTATCTATATTACAAGGTTCTTTTGTAAAATCTTCAAATCCTTGTATATCTGTAATGTCTCTGCTCAATCTGTCTATGCTTTTATTTCTGTTTATCTTACAATCTTCTAGTGCAAGGCTCATAACAAAATGCCAAATATCGACTATCTCTATAAACGCATTTTCCCAATTGATTGGTTTTTCTATATCTTTCCAGTGTTTCCAGTTAAAACTGTCTATAAGCTCCGCGCACTCCATATAAATACATCTTTTCCAGTTTATAATCTTTCCATTTTTAGTGTATCCATTTTCCCAATCAAGTCCATTTGTATCATCATTTAATTTTTGCTGTAATAAAAACATCTCTTTTATATATTCTAAATTAGTCACTTATCTCTCCTTCTTTCTTACATTTAAGAGCAGATTATACCATTTTTTTGTAACAAAATGGTAAAATAACTTCACTATATACTAAGGAGTGATTATGTGCTGCAATGGTTTTAGAATTTTGATAATGTTTTTATTTACTTTTGCCTCTTTTGCGTTAAATATTGCCATGCCCAACATTCCTGTGATAGTCTGGTATTTTGGCTCTATCAATATGTTTTCGTTTATACTGTTTGGTATAGACAAATTAAATTCAACAAAAGAGAGAAGAAGAGTTCCAGAGCTTAGTTTTCACTTCTTTTCTTTAATCGGTGGGGTTCTAGGATTATTGCTCGGGGTTGTGCTCTTTCGACATAAATTAAATAATAGATATTTTTTGCTAACCCAATTATTTATCTTTATTTTATGGATAGTAGCTTTGTATTTTATTTTTCAAAACATAGATGCCCTCATCGCTTGGAGTAAAAGCATAAGTGGATAAAAAAATTACTGGTTTTATACAAAAACATCATGTTTTAACTTGTTCTTTTTTTCATCAAGAGGTACTACATAGTGCAAGCTGTTTTTATCTGTTTTTAGAAAATCCGCCTAGATTTATAGTGGCATCTAGCAAGGATTCGTTACATGTAGAGCTCGCCAAAAAAAATCCGCAAGTATCTGGTACAATTCACCTAGAAACCACAACGATAGGGAAAATTCAAGGTGTGCAATACCGTGGCATTTGGAGCAGGGCAAATGCACAAGAGAAGCAAGCTTATCTCAAAAGATACCCATATGCCCTAGCTTTAAATCCAAAGCTTTGGCATATAGATATAGAGTATATAAAGTTTACAGATAATACTCTAGGTTTTGGGAAAAAGCTAGAGTTTAGGAGTCAACCTTAGACAAATCCAATTTTAACTCTTCGTTGCTCATCACGCCGATATCTTTATCTAAAATATTTTTGGCTATATCTTTTGCTTCATCCAAAGAGTGCATCTCACAAGTTCCGCATTGATATATATTTAGTTCCGGTATATCACTTTGACTTTTTACATGTAAGACATCTTCCATAGACTCTTTCCAGGCAAGTGCGACTTTCTCTTCTTTTGGGTCTCCAAGCAAACTCATATAAAATCCAGTTCGACACCCCATAGGTGATATATCTATAATCTCAACTTTATCGCTATTGAGGTGTTCTCTCATAAAACCAGCAAAAAGATGCTCAAGCGTATGAATCCCTTTTACAGAAAGCTTATCTTGGTTTGGTTTGCAAAACCTCAAATCAAACACGGTTATATCATCTCCACTTGGAGTCTTCATATTTTTGGCAACTCTAACAGCAGGTGCTGGCATCTTGGTGTGGTCAACTTTAAAACTATCTAATAATGGCATAAATCATTTCCTTTTTAATTTTTGTAATTATACCCAAACTATTGATTTAGCTCAATGTATTATTTGTATTTTTTTACTATAATACAATCTAAAAATTTATCAAAGGAAGTTAAAATGGAAAAGAATAGCGTTCAAGTTTGTAATGTTTGTTTAACACCAAGCAATAATGGCGAAAGAAGAGTTTATGTTAAAGCAGTTTGCGGTGGTGAAGAAGTTCATATATGCACAAGTTGTCTACCAACCGTCATACATGAAAGTGCAGATGCAGTAAAAACAAATGCACAAGCTGAAGCATCAGTAAATCTATAATCTTTTACAAGGAGGTTAAAACCTCCTTGTAAAATTGCTATTATTCTACTTCGTTAGAATAATCTCCATCTGCCAATCTGTTTAATTGTCTCCATCTAAACTGTGCATCTTTTTTATTTTTTTCAAATAATTCAGCTGCATGCTCAGGGTTTGTTTTTTTCAAAGCATTATACCTAACTTCATGGCTTAAGAACTCTTCATAGCGATCCCAATCAGGCTCTTTGCAAGCTAATTTCATAGGACTCTTGCCCTCTTTCATAAGTCTTGGGTCATAAGTATATGTTGGCCAGTATCCACAAGTTGTAGCAAGTTTAGCTTGGTCTCCTGATGCAGCAAGTCCACCTTTGATACCATGCGCTATACAAGGAGAGTAGGCTATGATAATTGAAACACCTGGATAATCCTCAGCATCTCTCATGACTTTTAGTGTATGTGCTTGGGAAGCATTTGAGTTGATGCTTGCAACATATATATTTCCATAAGTCATAGAAATTTGACCAAGGTCTTTTTTACAAACTGCTTTACCAGAAGCTGTAAATTCTGCAACTGAGCCTGCATGTGATGCTTTTGAGCTTTGTCCGCCAGTATTTGAGTAAACTTCAGTATCGACTACTAAGATATTTACATCTTCGCCACTTGCACTTACATGGTCAAGTCCACCATAACCGATATCATATGCCCAACCGTCACCACCGATAATCCATTGTGATTTTTTAGCTATATATCTTCTGATTGTATAAAGTTCAGCAATACTTGGGATATCAAGATTTTCTTCCAAGAGTGGCACTAATCTATCTCTTATGTCTGCTGTTTTTACTCTATCATCTTTATACTCTAAAAAATCTTTGTATAGTGCAACTATAGCATTTGGAACTTCATCCATAGAATTTGCCATTATATTTGCTACTCTATTTCTTATAGTTTCATTTGCTATATGCATACCCATGCCGAACTCTGCATTATCTTCAAATAGTGAGTTAGCCCATGCTGGTCCGTGACCTTCAGCATTTGTAGTATATGGAGTTGAAGGCATTGATGCGCCATAGATTGAAGAACAACCTGTTGCATTTGCAATCATCATATGCTCACCATAAAGCTGGGTTGCCAAAGAGATATATGGAGTTTCACCACATCCTGGACATGCACCGTGGAATTCAAGCAATGGCTTGGCAAATTGTGAACCCTTTACGGTTGTTTTTTTAACTAAATCATCTTTATAAGTAACATGTTGGAACAGATAATCTGCATTATCTTGTTCGCCATTATCTAGTTCTTGATTGATAGGAACCATAACAAGAGATTTTTCTTTTGAAGGGCAAATTTCAGCACATAGATCACATCCTGTACAGTCTAGTGTTGAAACTTGAATCTTATATTTTAACCCTTTTAATTCTTTACCTTTTGCATCCAAAACATGATTTTTAACTCCTAGTGGAGCTTTTTCTAACTCTTCGTCATTGATTAAAAATGGTCTGATTACTGAGTGAGGACAGACAAATGAACATTGGTTACATTGAATACAATTTTCTTCTATCCACATAGGTGCCATCGTAGCTACACCTCTTTTTTCAAATGCAGTTGAGCCGTTTTGGGCTGAACCATCAGCGTGTTCCATAAATACAGAAACTGGCAATTCGTCACCAAGAGCTGCATTCATAGGCTTACATATACTCTCCACATACTTGCTTCCTGTATATTTACTTGGAACTGCAAGTGAAATTTCATCTTTTAGATTTGCCCATAGAGGATCTACTGGTACTTCTTCGATTCCAGCTTCACCGCTATCTATCGCTTTATAGTTCATTTCAACTATAGCTTCACCTTTATTGATGTAAGATTTATGCGCAAATTCTTTCATGAATTTTTTCGCATCTTCAAAATCAATAATATTTGCTAATTTAAAAAATGCTGCTTGCATGATAGTATTTGTTCGATTTCCTAAGCCTATATCTCTTCCTATTTTAGTAGCATTTATAACATAAAATTTAATATTTCGTTCAGCCAATAATTTTTTTACTTTATTTGGTATTCTTTTGGCAGTTTCAGGCGCGTCCCAGATAGAATTTAGTAAAAATGTACCGTTATTTTTCATGCCTCCAACTACATCATACACATCTAGATATGCAGCAACTGTACAAGCAACAAAATCAGGTCTTGTTACAAGGTAAGTTGAACGAATTGGATTTGGACCAAATCTTAGGTGACTTCTTGTATAACCACCTGATTTTTTTGAATCATATGCAAAATATGCTTGAGCATAAAGATCAGTTTTATCACCGATAATTTTTACAGAGTTTTTATTTGCACCAACAGTACCATCAGCACCTAATCCGTAAAATAAGCATTCAGTAACACCTTCTCCACCTAGAGAAATATTTTCTCCAAGAGGGAGTGATTTGAAAGTAACATCATCAATAATTCCGATAGTAAAGTCAGTTTTTGGATGATCTAAATTTAAATTTTTAAATACAGCTATGATTTGTGAAGGATTAGTATCTTTTGAAGAAAGTCCATATCTACCGCCTACTATGATAGGGGCATTTTCTTTGCCATAAAATGACGCTTTCATATCCAAGTAAAGTGGTTCTCCAACACTGCCAGGCTCTTTGGTTCTGTCTAACACTGCGATTTTTTTAACACTTTTTGGCATTACATCAAAAAGATATTTTACACTAAATGGGCGATAAAGATGAACATTAATCAAACCAACTTTTTCACCTTTTGCTCTTAAGTAATCTACAGTTTCTTTTGCAGTTTCTATGACTGAACCCATAGCTACTATTATATTTTCAGCTTCGAGATCACCATAATAAGTAAATGGCTTATAGTCTCTGCCAGTTTCTTTTGAAATTTCACTCATATAATCAGCTACGATATCAGGAACGGCATCATAAAATTTATTTTGTGCTTCTCTGCCTTGAAAATAAATATCATCATTTTGTGCAGTACCTCTGGTTTTTGGAGCTTCTGGACTTAGTGCTTCATCTCTAAATTTTGCAACTGCATCTTTATCTAGCAATCTATCCCAAACTGCATAATCCATAACTTCAATTTTTTGAATTTCATGAGAAGTTCTAAAACCATCAAAAAAATGCAAAAATGGAACTCTACCTCTTATAGCGCTAAGGTGTGCAACACCTGCTAAATCCATAGCTTCTTGCACTGAACTTGAAGATAAAATTGCAAATCCTGTTTGTCTTGTAGCATAAACATCTTGATGATCACCAAAGATAGAAAGTGCATGAGTTGCAAGTGTTCTCGCAGCTACATGTATGACTGCTGGCAAAAGCTGTCCTGCCATCTTATACATATTTGGAATTTTTAACAATAATCCCTGAGATGCTGTATAAGTTGTTGTTAATGCACCAGATTGTAGTGAACCATGAACTGCACCAGCAGCTCCACCTTCGCTTTGCATTTCAACTAATTTAACTGGCATACCAAATAAGTTTTTTCTACCTTGAGTTGCCCATACATCAGTATGATCAGCCATAGGTGAAGAAGGCGTAATAGGGTAAATACCCGCTACTTCTGTAAAAGCATAAGCTGAGTAAGCTGCTGCTTCATTTCCATCCATCGTTTTCATGACTTTAGCCATAATCTAATCCCCTTTATTAATTTATTTATTTATGCAATCCATCATATTGAACCTATTTTACTTATCATCATCTTAATAATTTATTAATACGAAATGATATTCTTATTTTTATTAATAATCTTACTATTTACTGTACTAATTTTGTTTTTTTATTATAGTTGAATAATATGATAATTTTACAATAAGATGTCTATTTTGAATTGTTTTTGATAAATTTAACTGCTTCAAAAGAGTTTAAGTACAAATTATTAGTTTCGTTTTCTAATTCTTTGGCTGTTCCATAGCCACACATCACACCACAAGTATGAATGCCAGCATCTTTTGCACTTAAAATATCCATCATAGTGTCGCCAATCATCCACGCACTATCTTTTTTGGCACTCAGAGATTTCAAAGCTTTCAAGATAGGTTCAGGGTGAGGTTTAGGATTTTGTACATCTTCTCTACCTATTATAATTGAAAAATATTTCAAAATATCCATATGCTCTAAAAGTTCAAGCGAATATCTTTTAGTTTTCGTAGTAACTATGCCCAAAGTTGCAAACTCTTTTGCCTCTTTTAGTGCTTCTTTTGCATACGGCAATAGTGTTGTTTTTTCTCTAGAAATCGCACGATAATGCTTTTTGTATGCTTGGATTATTGGCTGTATCTTTTCATCTTTGACACCTAGTTTTTGATACATAAGCTCAAGCGGATGGCCTATAAAAGATTTGATTACCTCATCACTTGGAACATCAAACCCAAACTCTGTAAAACTAACTTCAAAACTCTCCAAAATAGCTTCAGTAGAGTCTATCAAAGTACCATCTAAATCAAATAGTATAGTTGTCATATTTTTCCTACATGTAGAGATAAGACATTATACTATATTTAACCTCATTGTGTTATTTGCTGACCTTACGCTATAATTTCACAAAAGATAAAGGTTTTAATATGCCCAAGCAAATCAAAAAAGTAGCAATTACCGGAGGAACACATGGAAACGAACTAACGGGGGTCTACCTCATCAATAAATTTAAAAAAAACCCAAATTTGGTTAAAAGAGATAGTTTTGAGACGATTTTTATGCATACAAATGTGGGAGCTATAAACCAATGTACTAGATATGTGGATAAAGATTTAAATAGGGCATTTATGCAAAATGATTTATGCAATCGTGAAAAATATACCTATGAAGATATTCTTGCAAAAAACATAAACGAAAAACTTGGACCAAAAGGAGCGATAAAAACAAATGTTGATTTTATAGTTGACTTGCACTCTACGACTTCTGATATGGGACTCTCCTTGGTTATCGATAATGACAATAGTCTTACTTGGCAAGTTGCAGCTTACTTAAAAGAGATGGTGCCAAATCTTCATGTTTTTAGATGGAAAGGCGATACTAAAGAGGTCTCTTTCGTAAACTCTATCACAAAAGAGGGTTTTGCCATAGAAGTAGGTCCGATTCCACAAGGTGTATTAAGAGCTGATCTATTTTTTGAAACAGAAAAATTGATTGGACATATGCTTGATTTTTTTGAAAAATTGAATACTAATAAACTAGATAAAACATACAAAAGTATCGAGATTTATGACCATATAAGATTGGTTGATTTTCCAAGAGGCGAAGATGGTCGGCTAAATGCAATTGTACACCCTAATCTACAGGACAATGGTTACTACAAGCTAACCAAGGGTACTCCACTTTTTATCACACTTGATGGTAAGGTCATAAACTATGAAGAAGGTGCCGAGATGTATGCACTTTTTATAAATGAAGCAGCATACTATGAAAAAGGTTTTGCCATGTGTTTGGCTAAAAAAATCGTATTAAATCTATAATTGCTGACTACTTTTTTAGAGAAATCAGGGTTAAAAAGTTTTAAAATTTAACCCTTTTTTCTACTTATCTTGATAAAAGTCTCATTTTGTAAATTTTGCGTCTACTCTTCTATTTTGAGCTCTGCCTTCTTTGTTGTTATTACTCTCTATTGGATTTAATTCTCCTAGTCCTTTAGCGGTGATTCTGTCGCTATTAACACCAAGATTCTCTAAAGCAGTTGTAACAGCATTTGCTCTTTTAACTGAGAGTTTTTGATTATATTTTTCACTTCCTCTTGAGTCTGTATTTCCTTCTAAGATAACACTATAATCTGAATTTATCTTCATAAAATCAGCAACTTTTCTTATTTGTATCAAATATTCTTGAGATATATTTGCTTTGTCGGTATCAAATCTTACATGTAAGTGTATAACTTTCACACAACCGTCAATGTTTACTACATTTCCAACAGGAGTATTAGGGCAAATATCATTACTATTAACCACGCCATCATGATCACTATCTAATTCACAACCTTTTTCATCTACTTTTGCACCCATTGGAGTATTAGGGCAAATATCATCGTTATTATTTACTCCATCTTTGTCATCATCAACTACTGGAACTACTACTGGCACAGGAGTTGGTTTTTTGGCTACTGGCATTGAAGTAGGAGTTGGTTTTGGCTCAACTTTTGCCATAGGTTCAGCTTTTTTTCCAAAAGGAATCACAAATCCTACGGTATAGAAAAGATTATTGTCTCCGTGGTCAAACTTGATAGCATGTCTTACTTCAGCTCTTATCGAAAAGTTATCTGTTACCTTATATTTTAGACCTAAACCATAATTAAAAAATCCACTATTCTTATTGTTAAGCATTTTATTTTTTATGCTTTCATATCCAACACCTACAAGAGAATATAATGATAACTTCTCTTGAAGTTGATAATATTTGATAGCATTTACAAAGTATCTGTTTATAGCTGTATTTTGATTTGAATTCTTATAGCCAACATTATCACTTCTGTCAAATCCAAATTCTATTTGGTCTATCACGGAATCTAGATTTATTCCAAATCTCAAACCATAGCTTAATTGATTGCTTAAATCCAAATTACCCTCTGGTCTAACTCCGCCTATAGTTGGTGTAATTTCATATTTATAATTACTAGCAAACACTAAACTGCTCAACAATAAAATTGATGTTAATATCTTCTTCATCTCTCTTCCTTTTTTAATTTAATGATTAAGCATTTATTATACTTTTTTAATGTTTAAAGTTTAATCAACCTTTTATTTTTTTTCAAGTTCAATCTCTTTTATGTTGTTTAGTGAATACAAATATGATTTAAAAAGTTCAAAATCGGAAATTTTTTCTACTCCTTTTTTGAACCATTGTTGAAAATCTTGCGGTATATTTTGCAAATATTCGTCTATGAGTTTTTGTAACAAATCTTTTTCTATTTTATTTGCTTTTGAAATGATTTTCAGATGATTTAATATAGTAGATTCTCTTACTTCTCGACTCTCTGCCATCTCTTGTATAGTTTTGTTTTCCAAAATCAAATCCAAAGTTTTTTGCACAGTTTGACTAAAAGTTGTTTGCTTCATCTCTTTTAATTTTTCTAAAAAAACTTCGCCATATTTTTCTAGTTTAACGGCTCCAACTCCGTTTATCTTTAAAAAACTATCGCTGTCTATCGGAAGTTTTTTGGCCATCTCGCTAAGTGAGGCATCAGAGAAAATCACATATGCTGGCACTCCATCCTTTTTTGCAAGTTCACCTCTTAAGTTTCGCAAAACCTCAAAATTTTCATCTTTTACTATCTCTTTGGATTCTATTGAAACATCTTCTTCTTTTTCATATATCTCAGGACTTCCAAAAAGTGTAATATCTCCCTTTAAAAGTCTGTTTCCAAGATTTGTGATTAACAGCTCTCTATGCTCACCTCTAACTATAGCTTTTTTTTCAAAAAGTTTGTCGATTATTAACTCCCAGCTGCCCTTACCTATCTTTTCACCTATGCTATAAACGCTTAGTTTATCGTGGGCATTATCCAAAACTTTTTTATTTTTGCTACCTCTTAAGATATCTATTATATGATTTGCCCCAAAGTTTTGTTTGGTTCTGTAAATCGCAGATAAAAACATCCTTGATTCTTTAGTTATATCCACTTCTTCAACTTTTTCTTTTTTGCAATTATCACATGAGCGTTCGCACTCATCTATATCTTGCTCAAAATAAGCAGCCAAAGTTTGATGCCTGCAAGCCGTGCTATTTGCATAATTATACATCTCTTCTATCTTATTTTTTGCCATATTTCTGTATCTGTCGTCTTCGATAGAATTTAAAAGCTCACTTTTTCGCATAACATCACTCATGGAATACATAAGCAAACACTCGCTCTTAAGCCCATCTCTGCCAGCTCTTCCAATCTCTTGATAATATCCCTCTATACTCTTTGGCAAATCCATATGCACAACAAACCTGACATTACTCTTGTCTATACCCATACCAAATGCGATAGTTGCTACGATGATTTTCGCTTCATCTTTTATAAAGCTTTCCTGCACTGCTTTTCGCTTTTGGCTACTTAGTCCTGCATGATAAGAGAGAGCTTTGATTTTTTTAGTTTGTAAAAATTTCGCTATATCATCACTCTCTTTTCTTGTAAAAGTATAAACGATACCACTCTCATCTTTATAATTTTTTAAAAATCTTACTAGTTTATCCCTACCATTTCCAACTCTTTTTTTAACATTTAAGATAAGGTTTTCTCTAAAGAAACTGCCTTTTAGCATAGTTGGATTTTGCAATTTCAAAGAACTTACTATGTCTTTGGCTACTTTATCCGTAGCAGTCGCCGTAAATGCAGCTATCGGGATATGAGGAAACTCCTCTTTTAGAAAATTGAGACGGCGATAATCCGGTCGAAATTCATGTCCCCATTCACTCACACAATGTGCCTCATCTATGACAATGAAACTGATATTTACATCTCGCAAAATCTGTTTAAAACTTTGCATATTGGCACGCTCCGGCGAAACATAAAGTAAAGAAATCTCATGATTATAAATCTTCTTATAAACTTCATTTATCTCCTCGCCATTAAGCTCACTTGTAAGTTTTTCAGCTTTTATATTATTTAGCCCTAGATTGATGACTTGGTCATTTATAAGTGCAATCAAAGGAGATATAACAACAGCAATTTTATCTTTAAAGTAGATTGCAGGAAGCTGATAACAAAGCGATTTTCCTCCACCTGTGGGCAAAATAGTAAGAGAATCTTTGCCCTCTATGATGGCATTTATACTCTGTTTTTGAAGAGGTCTAAATTCATTAAATCCAAAATTCTTTTCTAAAATAGTTTTGATATTTTTTCCTTTGGTTGGTTTGAACTAATATTATGCCTAAATTCATCTTCAATTCATTTTTAAACTATATAATGGACAGATGAAATTATTAATAATTGAAGATGAAGAGAATATTTTATCTTTTTTACAAAGAGGATTTAGCGAAGAAGGACATATAGTAGATTGTGCAATTGATGGTGAAGATGGCGAGTATAAAGCTACTGTAAATAAATACGATGTTATTATCTTAGATTGGATGCTCCCTTTTAAAAATGGTATGGAAATCATAGGCTCTATACGCAAACTAAACATAAAAACGCCAGTAATTTTACTCACTGCTAGAGATGAAACAAGCGACAAGATTATTGGTCTTAGAAAAGGGGCTGATGATTATCTAACAAAACCATTTTGCTTTGAAGAGTTATTAGCGAGAGTCGATGGGCTTCATAGGAGAAATATATCTGGTGGCAACGATGAGATAAAGTTTAAAAATATCTGTATAAATCTAAACTCTAAAATCATAAAAAAAGATGGTGTTGCTGTTGAAATATCAGCTAAAGAGTATGATTTATTGCTGTTTTTGATAAAAAATAAAAATTATGTGGTTTCAAATACGATGATTTGCGAGGGTGTATGGAATGATGAAGAGTTTATAAATAGCAATGTCATCCAAGTAATGGTGTATCGTTTAAGAAAAAAACTAGGCAAAAATATCATCAAAAGTTCTCGTGGACTTGGATATAAAATTGAAATTTAAAAGTCTAAAAACAAAAGTTTTTATCTGGTTTGGCGGAACAACTTTTATCATACTGCTTATCTTTAACCTCGCTTTTTATTATTTTGTAAATAAAAATATAAACTTAGCTCTTGAGGCTAAACTGTATGCAAAAGGTTTAATTATATACAAAAAATTAAGCGACATCACGAAAACAAAAGCTTACATAGACAATAAAGAATTTCCGTATTTAGAGATAGCCATTATAAAAAAACAAAAAATAATCAAAAAAACAAAGAAATTTGAATTTGAAAACTTAAAAAAATATCTTCAAAGAACTGGCAACTTTTTCATAGTTACAAACAAAGAAAATGTAGGTGCCTTGTACTTGATGACATTTGATGATAAATTTGATGGAAAAATTATTATCTATCAAAAAGAAATCAATGAAAATATGGAAGATGTTTTGACTATTATGCTCATCTTAAACCCAATTTTGCTTCTTTTATTACTTTTAACAGGTAATAAAATGATAGATAAAATCTTAGACCCAATTAAAAAAATAACAAAGACAGCAAAAGATATATCTGTTGAAAATTTTTCACATACGATACCAAATCCAAAAGAAGCAAATGAAATACGAGAGCTTGTAAATTCTTTTAATCAGATGATTTTAAGGCTCAAAGATGGGGTAGATAAACTAGATAGATTTAACAGCGATGTTTCCCATGAACTCAAGACCCCAATTACGGCTATAAAAGGAGAGGTAGAGATAGCTCTTAGAAAATGCAGGGATTCACAATATTATGAAAAAAGTTTAAAAACCATATTTTATGAAACAAGCCAAATGCAAGAGATTGTAGAAGGTTTGCTCCTTTTGACAAAATTTTCAAAAAACAATATCAAAGATACGTTTAACAGATGCAATTTAGACACTATTGTTATAAATATAACAGGAAAATTTAGCCAAAAGGCAGCAGAAAAAAACATAAAAATACAGATTAAACAAATAGAAGCAATATCTATCAATGCAAATGAACCTTTGATATACTCCATAATATCAAATTTACTCGATAACGCCATCAAATATTCGACAAATGATAAAAGTATTTATATATCTTTATATAAAAAAGATAGGATATTTTTAACTATAAAAGATGAAGGAATAGGAATACAAGAGAAGGAAATATCCAAGATAACAGATAGGTTCTATAGAGTAGATGAGTCAAGAAATAAAAAAATAAAAGGTTTTGGATTAGGATTAAGTATAGTCAAAAATAGCCTAGAACTTCACGATGCTAGCTTGCATGTATCTTCAAAAAAAGACATAGGAACTACTGTTACAGTAATATTCTAGATGTCATTTTCAGTTCATTTTCACTTTATATAATTTCTTTATATTTAAAAAAGGGAAAAACATGAAGAAATTAACTCTTTTAGTATCAATTTTGGCATTAAGTGCCCTATCTCTAGCGGCAGCTCCAAACGGAAAAGCTTTGAGTGCAAAATGTGCAGGATGTCATGGGGTGGACTTTAGTAAACACGCACTTGGAAGATCTGATGTGGTAAAAGGATGGAGTGCCTCTAAAATTGAAGCTGCTCTTAGAGATTATAAAACAACTACCGAAAGCGATGAATTGGTCATGAGAACTGAAGTTAAAAACTTTAGTAATGCTCAGATAAAAGCAATTGCTAAATACATATCTAGCATCAAATAATCTTTATGGGGAATATATTACTTCGCACAATGTTATCTTTAAATGAAAAGAAACTATATTTAGCAAAGGCATTAGATATTCCTTTTTTAGCTTTTATAGTTTTGTTTTTTAGTGAAACTACATACTATTTACTGGTTTTACAAACGGGAATTGTTGAGTATTTTCACTCTAATTTAGCTCAAATATGGATGATACCAATCGGTGGCATCTTAGGAATCAGCTTAGTTTTTAGTCTTAAAAATAGATACAATATGGTTTTGATAGCTTTGATTGCTCAAAGCATATTGATGTTTTTGTATCCTCATTTTGATGGACTTGCTCTTTTTCTGCTAGGTCTTCTTAGTGGGCTTGTTGCTCCATTTATGATTTATCAAATCAAGAGTTTACACCAAGTTCTTGCAACGCTTGGTCTTTCTTATATAAGTGGTACTTTTGGTATCTTGATTGCCCCCGAAAACAGAGGTTTTGTAGCTGTTATTTTGAGTATTACCGCGCTTGTTGCCTTTTTATTTATCAAAGAAACAAAGAGAAAAGAGGATACGAAAACGCTCTCAAACGGTATGTTTTTTAAAATTTTTACCTGGCTTGTTCTTGATTCGGTACTATTCGAGACACTTTCAAGAAGCTCTATTACTATATGGAAAAATGAGAATTTTGTCTATATTATAGTTATTTCTCATATTGTAGGGTTAGTGTTAGCTTTTGTAACATACAAAAAGAGATATAGTGATGTTTTAATCATCTCTTTGTTTGTGCTTTCATATATATTTTTTGTATTTAAACTGCAATATCCATTGGCGATAGTTTACCCTGTCGTTATATCTTATTATAATGTCGTTATTTTAAACAAATTTATGAAACTTCCTTTTGAATGGTTGATTTTAGCAACATTTAGTTTGTGGACTTCGGCTGGTATTGGACTTTTTATATCACTTCAAATTTAAGGAAAAAAATGAAAAAATTACTTGTTTTTATGGCAGTTTTTGCAATATCTGCTTTTGCAAACCCACTGGTTTTTACACAAGGTACAGTTACCGCCCATACAGAAGTTTTTGGAGATAGTACGATTGATCCGCAAACTTCAAATATCACTTCCCGTTTAAGCATAGGAGATGACATAAGCTCGCTAAAAGGCTTTGTCGATATATCTTTAATCGCATTAAAAAGTGATAATCATGATAGAGATAAACATATGTATCAAGCCATTGAAGCTATGAAATATCTAATCACAACTTACACTATATCAAATGTTAAAAAAGTGGATAATCATTACGAAATCCATGGTACTCTTGATTTGCACGGTGTAAAAAAACCTTTGAAACTTGTTGGAAATATCAAGTATGCTAATGGTAAATTAAAGATGGATTTGAAGGCTTCTTTTTTGATGAGTGGATTTGGTATAGAACCACCAAAACTACTTTTTTTAACTGTTAGAGATAAGATTGATATAAAAATCAACACTACTTTTACAAAACAATAAATGTTTAAGTCTCTATTTTATTACAGATATAAGAGTCTTTTGATTCTTGTATCTGCTCTGACTGCTATCACTTCTATCTTTTTGATTACTTCATTGAGTGAAGGAATTGTCAGCATGTATTCAGATATGTTAAAAACTGATGCCGATATAATCATCACACAAAAAGGTGTGGCAGATACATTTTTTAGCGATGTAGATAGGGGCTTGATAAAAAAGATAAAAGGCGTAAAAAATGTAAAAAGTGTGCAAGCCATCATAGTAGGAGCTGGGTCTATCTCACAAATTCCCATAGCTGGAATCTATGGCGTAAGCAAAAACAAAATGCTCTTGTATAATCTAATCAAGGGAGTTTATACTAGTAAACCAAATGATGTGATACTTGGAAACAAGATAGATATCATACTAAAACACCCAAAAAGTGTTCAAATTTTTGGAGAGAATTTTAAAGTAAAGGGCGTTTATAAAAGCGATATTGGCTTTGAAAACGGTGGAGTTGTGATTGGCATAAAAAAAGCCTCTAAAATGTTTAAAAAAAGCTCATCCTTTTTGCTGGTTTCTCTTAAAAATATCGAAAATTCAGAACAAGCAGTAGATAAAATTGGGCGCATAAGCAACAAAATAGAAGTCAAAACCACGAATGATTTCATAAAGAATTATAACCAATTTAAAATCATAAAAATCTCAGGCAAAGTGATAGCATCCATCTCATTTTTGATGGGTTTTTTGGCGATAGTTAGCATCATGAGCATCATGGTAAATGATAGAAGATATGAATTTGGCATAAAAAGAGCT
>Ga0256829_1000607_pt1 | contig 34818 bp, 34 predicted proteins | sample 131447metaG_FD_185979 | JGI IMG/M metagenome (GOLD analysis project Ga0256829, IMG submission 185979) | Hydrothermal vent microbial communities from Lau Basin, Pacific Ocean - 131-447 | ecosystem: Environmental > Aquatic > Marine > Hydrothermal vents | place: Pacific Ocean: Lau Basin | collected... | reverse complement strand
TACCACAAAACATTGTTGATGTTATCAATCAAATAGATACATTCCTGCTTACCATGGCGATGACTGCACTTGGTATGGGAACCATCTTTGCTAAATTCAAAGGTCTAGGACTTGCTCCAGTTTACACCGCACTCAGTATGTTTGCATGGCTTGTTGTAGGTGGATTTGTTATCACAAAACTTGTAGTAGAAGTACTGTAAGTTTTACCTCACAACAGAAGAAGAAATTTACTTTCTTCTTCGATAACTCAACGCCTCAAGTATATCTTTCTTCTCTATCTTTTCATGTCCATTCAAGTCAGCAACGGTGCGCCCTACTTTTTTCACAGAGGCGATGCTTCTATGTGACAGTCCAAAGTTTCCTATGGCACGCTCTAGCACATCTTGTGCCTCAGAAGACAAAAGACAATAGGTTTCTATCTCATCTTCTGTTAGTTTACCGTTAAGCCGTATTTGTTGGCGTTGTTTTTGTTTTGTAAATGCTTGTATCACCGCTTCATGCATCGCTTCAGACGTTACCTCTCCTACATCATCACTTTTCACCTCTTGCATTACCACAAAAAGGTCTATGCGGTCTAAAAATGGGTCAGAAAGTTTGTTTGCATAGCGTTTTACTTCCATCTCAGAACAACGACAAGCTTGTACTTTAGAGAGCATGTTGCCACAAGGACAAGGGTTTTGCGCAGCGACGAACATAATATCTGCTTCATATTCTATCTTAGCATTGACTCTGGCTATATGTACTTTACGGTCAGACAACGGTTCACGCATCGCTTCAAGCACCTGCTTTGAAAAGTGAGGGATTTCATCGAAAAAAAGTATGCCGTTGTTCGCTAGTGCCACCTCACCTATTTTGGCTTGTCCAGAACCACCACCGAAGATGGAAGCAGAGGTCGCGGTATGATGGGGTGAACGCATGGGGCGTATGGCAGAAAAAGAAGGTACCTGCCCATCTAAAAACTGATGTTTAGCTATGGAGAGTAACTCCTCTTCTTGCATAGGAGGCAAAATGTCTTTAATACGCTTAGCTATCATACTTTTACCGCACCCTGGGTTACCCTCCATAAAAAAGTTGTGCATACCCGCGGCGGCTATCATCGCGGCACGTTTGGCTAACATCTGCCCTTTGACTTCTTTAAAATTTTGGGCATAGCGTTTTTCATAAAAATAAGTTTTATGGTCTATCTCTATCTTTTGAGCATCGTACTCAAATTGTTGTACATTGGCTTTAAATTCTCCTTTACCCAAAAGCAAAATAGCTTCACTAAGCGTCTCAACAGCAATGAAATCTACCCCTGAGATATGGTTCAAATACGAGATGGCTTCTTTAGGCACAATTGCCCGTTTAATGAGCCCTTGTTCTTTAAGAGACAAGATAAGAGGAAACAACATAGAAGAACTTTTTACCCTGCCATCAAGCCCTAATTCACCAAAAACAAACAGTCCCTCTTCAGCAAAACTCTTTTTATGCATTGCTACTAAAAGTGCCAAAGAAAAATCAAAATGTGTTCCATTTTTCTTGATGTCGCTGGGGCTCAAATTTACCGTGATTTTCAAAGGAGGAAAGACAAAGGCATTGGTAAGCAAGGCGGACTTTACTCTCTCCTTGGCTTCTTGTATGTCTGAACTTGCAAGCCCTACAACAGAAAACCCAGGCAGTCCCTTGGTAAATGTAGCTTCTACTTCTATTACCTTGGCATTGACACCTTCTAGTGTTGCACAGGTAAGCCTGTTCACGATGGCTTCTTTTTTGGCTTTTTGTTTCACACGAGTCTTTGTATGGGGTGGAGTACCACTATCTACTTTTGCATTCATAGTGCTAGTGTGACACAGTTTTCAAAAAAGTCTCAAAAACATGTCAAATTGTCATGTTTTTGTATTGGAAGCTCCCTAAATCCAAAGTTAATGAAAGTTACTCTCTCATGGGTGTATAATAATCGATAGGAATATTTACATTTAAAGGACATCCATGGACTACATCGAACAAGCTATGAACCGTGCAGAAAAAAGCAACTGTAAAACAGACACAAACTTTTTTCAAGCTCTTAAGGAAGTACTCGTTTCTATTCGCCCTCTTATGGACGCACATCCAGAGTACAAAACGCACAATATTATAGAACGTATCATCGCACCCAACCGTGCCATACACTTTAAGATAGAGTGGCTTGATGACAACAATGGCGTCCAAGTAAACAACGGCTATAGAATCCAGTTTAACAATGCGCTGGGACCCTACAAAGGGGGTGTACGTTTTCATCCATCGGTAAACCCTGACATCCTCAAGTTTCTTGCTTTTGAGCAAATCTTTAAAAATGCTATTACGGGGCTACACATAGGAGGTGCCAAAGGGGGTGCCGATTTTGACCCTAAACGTAAAAGTGACAAAGAAATTATGAAATTTTGTCAAGCTTTTATGACAGCATTTTATAACAGTATCGGTGCAGACATAGACATACTTGGGGGAGACATCGGGGTAGGTGCTAGAGAAGTCGGCTACCTTTTTGGACAGTACAAACAACTCACTAACTCTTATGACAGCATCATCACTTCTAAACCGTTGGCTTTAGGAGGAAGTTTAGGGCGTACTGAGGCTACGGGGTATGGTCTTGTCTACTTCACGCAAACCCTGCTTGAGGACAAAGGAGAAACCCTAAAGGGTAAAATATGTGTCATTTCAGGTTCAGGAAATGTTGCCATACATGCCATAGAAAAGCTGTATGATACCGGTGCCATCCCTGTTACCTGTTCAGACTCTAAGGGAACTATCCATGATAAGAATGGGATTGACCTTGCACTGCTTAAAAAGATAAAACTAGAAAGACGTGCTTCTTTGGAGTACTACGCCACGGAACGTAAAAGTGCGGTGTACATGAAAAAAGATGCTTATACTGATGACTCCAGTCATGTATGGGACATCCCTTGTTATGCTGCCTTTCCTTGTGCCACACAAAATGAACTGTGTGAGGTAGGGGTTAAAGCACTCTTGGCAAACGATGTCAAAGTAGTCGCAGAAGGTGCCAACATGCCAAGTACCCCTGAAGCCATAGAGCTTTTACAGCAACACAAAGTACTCTTCGCCCCAGCCAAAGCTGCCAATGCAGGTGGGGTTGCTGTCTCCGTACTAGAAATGAGTCAAAACAACTCTCTACACTATCTTCCTTTTGATGTCATAGACAATAGACTCAAAGAGATAATGGGAAGGATATATAAAGATATTAAAGAGGTCTGTGAGACCCATGATATGGAGCTAGATTTACTCGCAGGGGCAAATATATTGGGCTTTCAGCGTGTAGCCGATGCGATGATTATGCAAGGGGTCTAAAGACGCCCTTCTTTGATTTTTCGTGCCCATTCTTTTTCAAACTTTTTTCGCTTTAAAAAGGAGAGTTTTTCTATAAAAACTTTCCCCTCAAGATGGTCCATCTCATGCTGTATCGCCACAGCTAAAAAGTCATCATCTTCAATAGTCTGTTTTTCGCCATGTCTATCGAAATATTCTACTTTCACATGTTTGGCACGTTCGACATCTTCGTAGACACCAGGGATAGAAAGGCATCCCTCTTGAAATTTCTCTGTACCATCGGCTTCTACGATGGTAGGGTTTATCATCTCAAGGGTATTTTCACGGGGTTGGTCATCTGCACTGTGTTCTTCCCCATAGCTTTCACCAGAGGCATCAGACAAAGGCACATTTATAATCAATGCTCTTACATCAACCCCTATCTGAATCGCTGCCAATCCAACACCATTGCGCGCACGCATAGTATCGTACATGTCATCTAACAAATCATGTAAGCCACCATCAAAAGTACTTACTTCTTTAGAGATGAGTTTGAGTCTTTTGTCAGGATATACAACTATTTCACGAACCATTCCTTACTCTCCTTTAATGCAACCAGTTGCATGAACCAACTGTTGAAGTTGCCCCAGTGGCAACAATATTTTAAAAACAAAGTTGCCAAAAGGCAAGTTTTTTGTAAAATACATGAAATGGACTTTGTTCATTTTATGTCCTATCTATATGAAACTCTTCGTGAGTACTTTGTCAATAAGTCCGTACTCGACAGCTTCTTTTGAAGACATAAAGTTGTCACGCTCTGTGTCTTTTTCAAGTTGTTTTGCTTTCTTACCACAATTCTTTGCCATGATTTCATTCAAAGAATCTTTCAATCTCTGAATCTCTTCTGCTTGTATCTGGATGTCTGTAGACTGCCCTTGCGCACCACCAGAAGGTTGGTGAATCATAATACGTGCATTGGGTAAAGCATAACGCTTCCCAGGTGTACCAGATGAGAGTAAAAAAGCACCCATTGAGGCAGCCTGTCCCATACAGATAGTGACGATATCTGGCTTAATGTAGTTCATCGTATCATACATAGAAAGCCCAGAAGTTATCACCCCTCCTGGAGAGTTGATGTAGAAGTAAATGTCTTTATCTGGGTCTTGCGCTTCAAGGAAAAGTAGTTGCGCCACAATGGTAGATGCCACTTGGTCATTCACTTCACCACTTAACATGATAATACGGTCTTTTAAAAGACGTGAATAGATATCGTATGATCTTTCACCTCTACCTGTCTGTTCTACAACGTATGGGATATAACTCATAATCTGCCTTTGTTAATATATAGTTAAATAGATTATTTAATCAACTTAAATATACACTAGAAGGGTTAACAAGTAGCCTTAGACTACTTGTTAAAAGAAAGATTAACCTTCTAAACCTAACATTTTACCAAAGAGTTTATCTTCAATCATTCCCATTTTAACAGCAGGAAGAAGGTTGTTTTCTTGGTAGTATTTAATCACTTGTTGTGCATCTTGTCCAGACATCATTGCTTCGTAGTAAATCGCTTGAGATACTTCTTGGTCATCTACAGTGATTTCTTCTTTTTTAGCCAAAGCATCCACGATAAATGTTGCTTTTACAGAGTCAACAGCATCTGCTCTTACAGAGTCACGAAGCTCATTGATTTTAGCTTCATTGTCTTTGTATGTTGCAAGCTCTTCTTTACTCATCTCTTGCGCTTTTGCATTGATTTTAGCATCAATTTCTTGATCAACAATATTATTTGGAAGTGCAATATCAAATTTAGCAACAAGCGCTTCAACCATTTTTGGTTTTAGGTCTTCGTTATATACTTTTGAAAGTGCTCCAGTTTCTATCTGTGCTACTACTTTTTCTTTAAGTTCAGCAAGTGTTGCTTTTTCGTCATTAAGAAGTTTTTGTGCCAAAGCCTCATTTATCTCAGCTTCTGCTTGTTCTTGAATCTCGTGAAGCGTTACTTTAAATGTTGCTTCTTTTCCTGCAAGGTCTTTTGACTGGTACTCTTCTGGGAAAGTAACGACAACATCTTTTTGCTCTTCATACTTCATACCGATGATTTGCTCTTCAAAACCTGGGATAAATGAACCAGAACCAATTTTAAGTTGGAACTTCTCAGCTTTACCACCATCAAATGCTACGCCATCAACAAAACCTTCAAAGTCGATAAGTGTCATGTCGCCATCTTTTACCATACGTTTACGTTTGATTTTTTCAAATGGTGCTTGCTCTTTAGCCATCTCTTGAAGTTTTGCTTCTACTTCTTTGTCTTCTGCTTTTGGTTTCTCAAAGGCAGGAACTACATCCATGTAACCATCTAAATCAAACTCAGGTCTAGTAGATACTTCTACTTCAACTTCAATACCTGCATCTGTTTTTTCATATTTCTTAAATGATGGCTGTCCAAGCATATCTGCCGCATTGATACCCGCTTCAGCGATACCTGCATCGATAAGCTCTCTTAGTGCTTCACCTTCTGCATCTTGTGCAAGTTTATCACCATGCATTTGTTTGACGACAGCCACAGGTACTTTACCAGCTCTAAAACCATCTACCTTTACTTCTTTTGCTGCTTGTCTTGCGAGCTTCTCTACATTTGCATCAATTGCTGCTGCATCAAGTGTACCACTTACGATGATATTTGCATCATCTACTTTGTTTACTGTAACTTTCACTACAATCCTTTAATATATAATTGCGTGATTTTATCTAAAAAATGTTAAAAGGCTAATAAGGGTAAAAAATAGGGGATTGTAAAGAGGGAGATTAAAGTGTAAATAAGGAGGATATTCCTCCTTATTTTGGTTGCGTAGTGTTTATTTCTCAGTAGATGTTTGTACTACTTCGAAACCCATTTCTTTAAATGTTTCTACAACTTCTGCATCGATAGCTCTCATATATTTGATACGCTCAGGGTCTTTAAAGTTAAGACCGTTGATCCAGTTGTTTACACTTGCATATCCTACGTGGAGTTCATTTTTCCCTTTTGGTACATAGAAGTACACAGTACAAGGTGCAAACATACCTGCTTCTGGTACGCCATGGTTAAAGATAGAGTTTGAAAATTTAAAGTGACAAAGCAATGAAACCCAATATGCATCATATTTATCAAAGTCTAGATCCATATCTGAATACTCAAATTTAAAATCTAGGAAACCTGCAATAATAAAGTTATGTTTTGAAAAACGACCATCATGATCTGCTACAAAATCTTCAACAAATTCTTCTAAATCATCTGGTTTTTCAAATTTCTTAACCATTTTAGTAAGACCCTTAGCTGGCAATGCTTTTGTGCGTGTAAATGTTTTGTCCATAGTTGGCTTCAATGTTTTTGTTACAAGTGCATCATACCCTGCTACCATATCAGCAAATTCTTTTCTTGTTGCTGGGTCTTTTTCACCGATGATGTCAAGCATAGTATCTGGTGTTAAGTGACCATACCATGTGTTGTTGTCATTTTTTGTATCCAGTGTTTTGTATACCAAGAAGTTAAATGGTGCATACGCCCCGATATCTGGGTTTTTAAGAAGAAGCGGTCTAATTTTTTCTTTATTGACAATATCAAAGAAAGAAATCATTTCAACATTTTTTTCTTTATATTTTTGAAAGTAAAAATTTTGAATGTTTGTATTGGCTGCTACAGTCGAAAAACCAATCGTTCCAATCTGCTTAATCAAACCAGCAACTTGCTCTTGTGTGTTCCCTACAGAACCTCTTAATTTACCAGTTACCATCGCATCTGTAGCTGCTGGAGCCTCTGCATGTGCAATACCTGCAAGCATCAATGACGCAAGTACTATATTTCTCAATTTCATTATTCATCCTTTTTATTAGTGAGTTGCGAGTATGATAATAAAACTTATATTAATCTGTGATTAATCCAATAAGAAGAACGAATAGTGGGATATGTATATAATTAGGATTTAATGCGGGCATTTTAGAAAATTTTCTTTAAAATATATCTTAGCAATTATCAGAACATTGACAAAACGGCGATATTCGCCTATAATAACTAAAAAAGGAGGATAACTATGAATCAGCAACAAATGCACAAACTCCTAGATGTGCCTGAACGAACATTAAGAGACTGGAAAGCAGGTAACAGAGACAAACTCTACAAACTACTAGAAATACTTGACTATGAAACTGCACAACAGCTACTCAATATGAATAATAATAGTGATTTAAAAAAATTACTTGAGAATGAAAAATACTATAATTCATTAAGAGAGTTTGAAAAAGACCTATACACAATACTTGTATCAGGTAGAGACAGTAGAGTATGGCTTGAACTCTCTCGTGATACTTCATTATCTAAAGAAGTAAGAGCAAGAGCGGCGTACCTCTATAGTTTTGTAACAAACAAAATGACACAGCTCTCTTTTAAGAGCAAGGTAAATGTAGGTTTATACCATGGGAACCATAATGACACAGGTAATGGCTTAGCACGTCTATATGGACTTAAAAACGGATTAGACATGGCAAGGTTCAATCAGTTTAAGATGACAGGTAGATTTTAGTGATAGCTCATAGTTTCAAAGAAGCCATTATAGAGATGATGGGGGAGATAGCTAAACAGATACCAGACTCACACAAACAAACACCTGTAAAGGCATACCTTACAGGTGGTGGAGCAGTACATTATTATTGCAATAGTAGAGTCTCTGATGATGTAGATTTAATTATGCAATATACAGTTAAAATACCTGAAGATTTATTTGTAGTTTGGCTAAATGATGAAGGTACATTAGAACAAGTACATTATGACCATACTTACAACAGCACTTTTGGTTTACTTCATGAAGACTATGAAGACAGAGCCATACACATGATAACGATTGATGAGAAATTTGAAATCAACCTGTTATCTCCTGTAGATTTGATTATCTCTAAACTTACACGCTTTGCACAAAATGATGAAGAGGATATAGCCAATATTATCAAGACAGGAAAAGTCAATAAAGATGAACTGTTTGAACTAGCAACAGATGCCATTAATGTAGGTGTAGGTTTTCAAAAAAAGCTTTGTAGAGATAAATTTACAACATGTTATGGAGATGTTTGAAGATTAGAATTGGCAAATTTATAACCACACTGTGTTACTCATCTATACAAATCTGTAAAATACATAAAAATTTCAAAAGTACCAAATATCGAAACATAAGGGCAAGAGACTAATTCTCATTTGGGTAGCAAAGTAAAAATAGTGAAAGCTTAAAAAGTTTCTTAAAGTTCGTTGTAGTCGATGTTTAAAGGGAATTATAAAAAGTAGATGGTGCGGATGAGAGGACTCGAACCTCCACGCCGTAAAGCACCAGATCCTAAGTCTGGGATGTAAACTATATACAACTGTATATAAATAAGTACAAAGCCCCTATATATCGTCACTTATAGAGGTATTGAATGTTTTTCAAAGCTATAACTAAATACAATGAAGTATAAATATGTGTACCCTAATGTGTACCCTAAAACATATCAAGGTTTTATATGGCTGATAAATTAATTAAGGTAAATCTCTCCAACGTAGATTGTCGCAATATCTACTTTGTGAATAACGATGAGTTGTTTGGAGGTAAAGATATTACAAAATCACCTACTTACATCAACAGAGAGTATAAACTAGTGCTTCGTGTAACATATGTCAATCACAGCAATGCACGAACACAAACAAAAAAGACATTTAGTTTTTCTAAAAAAGTGACTTTTTTGCAAGCACTAAAAGAAGTATCCTCTGCAAGAGAAGTATTATTGACAAAACTAAAAGAAGGTGTGCATAAAGATATCAAACTCACGATTCCAACACTTAAAGAAGCTTGGACGGAATTTATGATGATGAAGAAAAATCAATTGTCAGACAACACTCTTGTGTCATACGATTCATTTGTTAAAAAATGGATTCTCTCCAAGCAAAAGTTAGCCAAAACACCCATTGATAGAGTGACAACCAAATCACTACAGTTTATCGTCAACGAAATATTAGATATGGGCAAAAGTCCTCGTACTGCGAAATCAGTAAAAGAGACGTTAAGACCAGTCTTTAAACTATATGTTCTTAACGGATTGCTATTAACTAATCCAGCTGATTTAATTCAGATACCAAAGTTTGACAATGAAGTTGTTATTGAACTCTCAGATGACAAAATAAAAAAACTTTATGATCTTTTATACAACTACCCCATAGAGCCATTTAAGAGTATGTTTATTTGGTTATCACATGGCAGACGACTAAATGAAATTTTGAGCCTTGAATGGACAGATATTAATCTTGACAATAATACATACACTATACAATTTAAAAACAATAAAGTTAGAAAGCAAATGACCTACAGCCTAAGTCAAGAATTGCGCCATACATTAAATCAGCTAGGGATAAAAGAAAAGGGTTACATATTCCATGCATTAACGGATACAAACAAAAAAATGAATAAAGGAACCATACGCAATCACTGGGAAAAAGTTTTAGTACAATTAGGGACTCGTATTCGTATGCATGATTTGAGGCATTTAATCGGAGGGACTCTTGTTTCTAATGGTAAAACCTTAGAACAGGTAGCATCCGTCTTGGGGCATACTTCCACAAGCGTTACAAGAAGATATTCTAAAGTAAGGCAAGAAGTAGCAGCTGAATCGTTGGAAGATTTTTTTGGTAGGGTTCGGTAGTGAGTTGACCTGACATTATGTTTGCAGATTGTGAAAAATAAAGTTTAGACTATATTTATCAAGATGAGATGAAGTAATGTTTGTGATATATGTATTGGCAATAATGTAGTAAATTATGTTTATGGAGAAATGATGGGATAAAGAATCAAAAAATTTTGATATGATTAATGATGAAAAGGTAGATGAGTTATATATTGCATTGGAGATGGAAATTTGAGTAAAAAATATGAAGAGAATGATGAAGAAAATTCAAATAAAGGAAAATCTTTATCCCAAGTAGAACAGGAATCAAATCAGAATTTAGAAGTTTTTGATCAACTCAAGACATACACGGATAGGGAAGTAAATTTACTCAAGAAAATACAGCAAAATCAACAAGAAGCACATCATCGAAAAGTACAAATTCTAAAAGAAAATCACCAATCTTATATAAATGATATACAGTACAAAAACAGTATTATTCAAAGCCATAATGACAGTTTAATGTATGCTAATCGTAGGGGTATACAGTTTTGGAAAAGTCATACTGATTCAAATATATACTATAGAATAAATCGATATTCAAAGAGAAAAAAACTAAATTCACCAGATGAACTATATAGTGTACTTGATGTCCATGTACACATATATGATACATTGGATAAAGTACAGGTATTTGATTTAGGCACGGATGTTTTACTTTTTGTATCAGAGTGGTTTAGTAAAATACAAGGTGATATTTTTGATCCCCTTAATGATTTGGAATGGTTAAAATATAATCATTTAGATTATAAAAATACTTTCCAATATACTAGCTATCTACAAAAGAGAAGTATCCCACAACAAATAGAACAAATTAGGATTAATATAAATCAACAGCCTATGCATAATCTTAATCAAATTAACCCATATACACAACCCCAACAGCCACAATTATACTGCATCTATCCTTCGGTATCAAATATAACATTATTCCCAATGGATTGGGGCGTTCAAATGCAAAATTTAGAAGCTCAGTTGACGACACAAGAAAGTTCAATCAAAAACTTTATTCAATTATTCTCTAAAGATGATGAACTATTTTACTACATTATGCATTGGCTTGCTAGATTTTTTCAAACTTTCAACAAATATTCTATGGCACTTGTATTGATAGGAGAGAGTGAAACAACAGATATATTTATAAATAAAATAATCAAACCCATTTTTGCATATAGAGATGAATATCTATGTACTATCAATGATGATATGTTGAAAAAAAAGCAGGAAGTTATTTTAAAGGATAGAATTTTTTATCACCTTGATACTGATAATTTATCTAATGATGTAACAACGGTTAAAAATACAAGTCAACTTCTTAGAAAAATCATTCAGACTAATGCTACACCGTTTTATCAATTGTTAGATAATAATACAAGCTATATATGGGGAGAACTTATTGTTACCTCTAGTAAAGATTCACCATCCCCTTACTTAAAAGATATTTATAGTCGATGTAGTGTATTTAAAGTTAAGAGTATCGATAGTATATTAAAGAATGCTAATATTGATTATATTCAGTTTGAAGAATTTATACAAAATGATTTAGATAATTTTTCAAGAATTTTAGCACAATATCCTCTGGATGATAGGTATTTTAATATTGTAGAGAACTCTGAAAAAGAGGCTTTGTCTACAATGAAAAATGGTATCTTAATGACTCCAGAGTTAGACAATAATATTGATATATTTGTAGAAAATATTAAACATAAAAATGTAAATTATTTTATAAATATTCAAAAATCAGATTCAGAGATGTATGATGAATTAGTACATAATTTTAATGAAAATATGATTGCCCAACCATTACTTAGTCAGTATTTTAATTTAATTTATGATGACATTATATTTGTTGAGAATACTCATCTTTTGGATATTTTAAAAGAAAAGTCTGAAATATTTAAAAAGTCCCCAGATGATAAATCTAAGTACAATAAAAATAAAAGATATCAAATATCTTAGCTAGATATTTGATACAATTTATCATTATCCTGATATAGTCCTACCTCAAACCTGATGCTATACTGGGCAATTCCTAGATAAATCCTGTATAGATCCCAATGGTATACTATTAATGGAATCGTAACTATAGCTTAGGGTATTATAAAGTAATGTAATATGGATATGCATAAAAGAGTGAAAGAAAAGAATATGAAATGGAAATGCGGTTAAGATACAATACAAGAAAAATATTGAGGGGTTTTAAATCATGTCATCTAAAAAAGAACACGATACATATGCAACTAGAGTAGTGCAAATGTTAATGATGTTTAACGAAGGAAAGCGAATATCAGTTGAAGAATTGGCTGAAGAGTTTTGTGTATCTGAAAGAAGCATACAGCGTGATTTAAAACGCTTCTCTTTTTTACCTCTTGAAAAAAAAGGTGGTTATTATTCTTTAGCAGACTATTGTCTGGGAAAGTTCAATACTGAAGACATCCATCAGTTTGCAACATTCTCTGGCATACGTGAGTTATATCCTGAATTGAATGATACATTCATCAAGAGTATCTTAAATGTTAAAATGAATAAGGGTATAGATGTGAAGGGGCTCAAGTATGAAAACTTGAGTCATAAAGTAGACAATTTCAATAATATAGCTGCGGCTATTGTTATGAAACTATGTATCACGTTTAGCTATAGTGACACAGTAAGAGAGGTGCATCCCTATAAACTCATTAATACAAATGGTATTTGGTATCTTGTGGGTGTAGATAAAGGTACATTAAAAAACTTTTCTTTTTCTAAAATACAAATGCTAGAAGTGCTTCAACAGTCTTTTAAAGAAGATGCAGACATTATAAAAACACTCAAAGAGCACAAAGGTATGTGGGTTACTCAAAATCATATAGAGGTGGTGTTAGAAGTGGATGCTTCTGTATCGGAGTATTTTTTACGTAGAGATTTGTTGCCTCATCAAAAAGTCTTAGAGCATACAGCAGAAGGTCTTGTAGTATCAACACAAGTAGCTTATGAAGAAGAAATACTTAAAGTAGTTCGCTACTGGATACCACATATTACCATTACCTCACCAGCGTACCTACAAGAAAAATTAGAAAAAACTTTAAAAGATTATTTAAAACTTTAAAAAACGACACCACCTGTCGCATAGCTATGTTACACTGCCTTATCTTAAAATATAAGGAGTCAACATGTTACCGTTGGTCATAGGAGGCATCGCAGCTGCGGCTGTGGGTTATGCTTTGAAAGAGTATTGTGATGAAGAGGGTTGTCCTTGGGATGAAGAGAGCAAAGAACCCGAAAAGAAGATGTCATGCAATGAGTATCTGTATAGAGAGAAGCTGAAGTTTTACGAGGTCTTACATCTGCGGTACTTACCTGTAGTGTCACAGATAGAGGGCTATACACCCAAAGCTCTAAAGTACCCACATGCAAGCTTTATAAAAGAGAATATCCCTGTAAATAGCGCGTTACAAAACGATGCATGTAACTATACGAGATTCATAGTGAATTCCAGACTTAAACTTGAGAGCTGTGTTGATAGACTTGAAATCAGCATTAACAGTACTGTAAACGACAGTGACTCCATACAAAATGATTTGTCTTTTGCAGAGAAGCTGATACGAAAAACGAGTAAGCTTTGTCATAGGAAGATGCTTCCTGAAGAGGTGGGTGATAACAGACCCTAAAGAACAATGGAAATATACTGATTGCTATTTAAGTATTCAGGCAGTTGCTTTTAACTAAAATATATAAAAGTTATTTATAAGGTGTAACGATGTACAAATTCAAAATTGAATACAACCCTTTTTTCAATACTACTTCAGTATGGAATGACAATGAGAAGATGGATGGTCATAAGATTAACCAATTTAAAACTAGACGCATGATTGATATTGTTGATACTATTCCAGAATTTTTGTATGAAGAGGCTAATGAGGATTATAATATTGAATTTATAGGGAGACTTTTTGAGTTTGAGGATTTGTCTTATGCCTGTCATATCTATAGCCAAAAAAATAAAATAGATATAAAGCTAAAGCATACTTCAAAATATGAAAATATAGATATTACACAATTAAGTTCATTTGAGCAATTACTAAGAGAGTCGCCGATTGATAAGATTAGCAAAAATGAGAAACTTATACAGAGTTTTTTAGAAAAACTAACTACTGATTTTGAAGTAGCTGTAGTTGCCACTATGAGCTCAGGCAAATCAACTCTTATTAACTCGATAATAGGACAGTCTATTTTACCTGCTGATCATGAAGCAACTACAGCTAAGATTTTTTCTATACGGGATGATGATGATTTACAAGAGTTTTCCTTAGAACTATTTGATAAAAAAGATCATGAGATAAAACCTGAAGGAGATTCCCTTAGCGCACAACTTGAAAATGCAAATAAGCAAGAAGAAGTTTATAAAATACAACTACATGGTGATATACCAAGTATTTCATCAAGTACTGCCAACTTAGTTTTATTGGACACTCCTGGTCCCAATAATGCACAAAATCAGGAACATAAAGAAATTACATACAAGCTAATTAAAGATGATGAAAAAAACCCTTTGATTCTTTATGTATTGAATGTACAAGCACTAACCGCTGATGATGTTAGTAGTTTACTTCGTGAAATTGCTGAGACTATAAAGGGTAGAAATACTTCACAAAATCATGATAGATTTTTGTTTGTATTGAATAAATCTGATGAATTAAATGAAGACAAAATTGACAAAATGATAAAAGATGCAAAAGGTTTTTTGGAAGATTTTGGTATCAACAAGCCAAAACTTTTCCCCATCTCTTCTTATAGGGCATTATGTTGCAGAAAAAAAATAGGGGGATATGCACTAAATGATCATGAAGATGATGCGTTGGATACTTGTAAAAAAGTTGTTGAAAAAGAAAGAGAATATCATTATCTTGAACAATATGCTCCTTTATCTGATAAGCAAAATGAAGTGATTCAAAATAGATTGCAAAAGGCTAAAGAAGAAGATGATTGGCTGATGCAAGCCGAGATTCATTCAGGAATACCTTCTTTAGAACTTGCAATCGATTCGTATGTAAACAAGTATGCTATACCTATGAAAATTCATGATGCTTTTTATGAAATAGAAAAGGCTGTAAATCTTGAAGAAGCAAAAAATGTATTACTAAATGAATTACAATCAAGTAAAAGAAAAGATAAAGAGATAGGGGAAAAACTACAAAAGGCTTCTAAAAAACTAAATAGCAAGAAAACTATTAATGATTTTAAAAAAAAAATAGGGAAAATAGAATTAGACAGTGAGCTAATTGATAATGAAATTGAAAAACTTGAAAAACAATTTAATGAAATTTTAGATAATGAAATTTTTCAAAAAAATTTAGAAGACGGCAGAGTTAAAGGGGAGTTAAATAACATCTACAAGGCAACAGAAGATTTACAAATTAACATAAAGACAACTCTTGAGAAGCATATAAATGAAAATATTAAGACTCAAATAGACCGTATTGGCAAGGAGTTTAAAAAAGAGGTGTCGAAAATATTTGAAGATCTTGAATTAGGTTCAATAACATATGAAATACAATCTGTTGCTAACTTTATGATCCCTGACAAAAAACAAATTTTAGAGGAAGCATTGGAAACAAAGACATACACAAGAACTTTTTTTTGGTTTTTTAGTTGGGATGTAAAATACACAGAGAGTAATCCTGAAAAGTTAAGAGAGAGATTCTTAGCTATTCAACAAGAATTTAAAAAAAAGATTCATGAGCAACAAACAAAAACGGAAGATATGTTAAAAGATATTAAAACAAATGCTAATAAGGAACTTGAAACTGTTCGTAATGAAATGGCAAAAGTAATGCAAGAGTTTAGTAACTTGAGTCAACACAAAGAACAATTACAGAATCAAATTATTATACGCCAAGATACGATAGATTGGATTAATGAATATAACAGATACAAAAATAGATTTGTATCTTAATTAAAAAGGAAGAGTAGAATGACAGAAGAAAGAAGGAAAAAATTTAAAAAGCTTATTAAGGAACGTAATCTTGTAGAAATTAGAGATGAGTTTGGTAGCATAAACACTCTTGACCCAAATGGAGAAGCAGGAGAGGTTGATGAACGCTTGGAACTTTTAAAAGGTGAGATATCTGAGAATGAACTCTATGAAAAGCATAACGCGGAGCTTTTACCTATTTTACCAGATGAAGCACAGTGGACAAGAAGCTATTTTAATAAGCAGAAAGTAAAATTGTTTAGAAACTTTTCAAAAGAACGCTTTGAACATGTTAGAGAAGTTGGAAAATTCATATTTCCATTAAACAACTCTCAAAATGTAAATGGATTGACAACAGAGAATAAGGATTCCTCAATAGATACAAAAACTAAAATTATTGTTGGTGTAGGAATAGTTTTAGTTATTGCATTTGCAATATCAATGAGTTAGGAGAACAACTATGGGTCAAGACAAAAAAGAGGTATTGTTACAGTCTGATTTGCAAAAAACTTTCAATAACCTTGAACAGGTTGTAGAAAAGAAATTTTTACAAAATATTTTAGAGTATCCTATAGTTGCTACTTCAGATGATTCTGCTCCAGAGAAGTATGTTCGCATTAAACAAGTTTTTAAAATAGTTTTTGATAAGAATGAAGACATAGAGCATAAATTAACACACATTTATAGTACGCTGCATTCTCTTGGTGGATCAGCTGTTTTAATTTTACACTCTGATGGAACATATGTTGAATTTTATATTGGAGTCAAGAGCAATAATGGGAATGCAGATTTAAAAGTTCTCAATAATGGTTTTAGTAGTGTATTAAATGGAAATTTTCCAGGCTGTAAAGTAAGTTCGAAATTTGATAATAATCAAATTAAAAATTTAGTTCACGATAAAATTTTTGGTAATACCTATGAAAATATGGCTATTAGTATGGCAAATGGTATCCCAAAGCTAAAAAATTCAGATGATAAAGAATCTTTTGCACAAGGACTTGAAAAATTTATAGAAGCTATGAATGGAAAAAAATACAGTGCTATTTTTATTGCAGATCAGGTAAGTGAGCAAGCTATTGCTGAGAGGAGATTAGCGTATGAGCAGATATATTCATCCCTTTTACCTTTTGCTTCACAACAGATGACACTTGGTCTAAATGAAAGTGTGGCATTTTCGGAAGGGATAAGTTCATCTTTTACTCATTCAACCAACGAGACTTTGACTAAAACACAAAGTAGCACTACGGGGATTTCAGAAAGCACTACCTTAATGGAAAGTATTTTTCATGATACAGGAAAAGTGGCTAGCCAACTTGCTAGAGCAGTGATGGGAGGGAGTTCTTCCAAGTCAAGCTCAGAAACAAATGGTCAAAGTGAGACAAATGGTAGTTCTGATAGCAATACGGAAGGAAAGACTAGTGGCAAATCAACAACTACAGGTACTTCTGAAACATACCAAATCACTTATGAAAACAAAACAGTAAAAAATCTACTTGAAAAAATTGATAACCAGATTAACAGAATTATTGAATCTGAAAATTATGGTATGTTTGATTATGCTGTATATTTTATTTCTGAAAGTTATGAAGATGCAAGAATCGCGGCAAATACTTACAAAACCTTGATTCGTGGTGAAGAATCTTCTTTGGAAAGGTCATCTGTTATCAGTTGGGATACTAAAGATTCCAATAAACTAATTTCCTATCTTAAAAATTTTCAACATCCAAGAATCTTTTTAGATACATTATCTATGGAAATAACACCAACCAGTTTAGTAAGTAGCAAAGAGCTATCTTTAGCGATGAACTTTCCGAGAAAATCTATTAGTGGTGTAGCTATTGAAGAGAGTGTTGAATTTGGAAGAAGTATTCATTTGCTAAATCAAGGACAAAGTGCAAAATGTATTACTCTAGGTAAGTTGAGTCATTTAGGTAAAGTAGAAGAAAATATTGATATTAATCTTGATTTAAAGAGTTTGGGAATGCATACTCTTGTAACAGGCTCAACTGGAGCTGGAAAGTCAAATACACTTTATACTATACTTAATGAAGCAAATAAAAAAGGTGTTAAGTTTTTAGTTATAGAACCTGCTAAAGGGGAATACAAAGAGGTATTTGGTGGGCGTGATGATGTCTCTGTTTATGGTACTAATTCAAAATACTCTAAAGTTTTACGAATTAACCCGTTTAGCTTTCACGATGAAATACATGTTTTAGAACATATTGATCGATTGGTAGAGATTTTTAATGCTTGTTGGCCGATGTATGCAGCGATGCCAGAAGTACTAAAAGAAGCAATTATAAAATCATACGAAGAGTGTGGTTGGGATACTGATGAGTCTTATTCTGTATATGAAATAAAACGATTTCCTACTTTTAAATTATTATTGAGCACATTAAAACAAATCATAGATAATTCTGAATATTCAGAAGAAATGAAATCAAATTATAAAGGTGCATTGCTCACAAGAGTAAAATCTTTAAATAATGGGTTGATAGGACAAATTTTAAATAGTGCTGATCCTATCGAAGATGACAAACTGTTTGACTCGAATGTCATAGTAGATTTGAGTCGTATAGGTGCTATGGAGAGTAAATCATTATTAATGGGTATGCTCACCCTAAGACTCTTAGAATATCGATATGCAAATCAAAAACAATCTAATTCCGAACTCAAGCATATCACTGTATTAGAAGAAGCTCACAATTTGTTAAAAAGAACATCTACTGAACAATCAGCAGAGGGGAGTAATTTACAAGGAAAGTCAGTTGAAATGATTTCAAATGCTATTGCTGAGATGAGAACTTATGGAGAAGGATTCATTATAGTTGACCAATCACCAAATATGCTTGACATATCAGCTATACGAAATACTGGCACAAAGATTATCATGAGATTGCCTGAATATTCAGATAGAAATGATATTGGGAAATCTGCAGCGTTAAATGATGATCAAATAGGAGAGATTCCGAAATTACCTACTGGTTCAGCAGTTGTTTATCAAAACAATTGGCTTGAAGCAGTATTATGTCAAATCGATGTTTTTAAAGAAGAAGATTTTCACCCATTCTCATACAGTCGTAGTTTAAATGATATAGATTACAATAAAAAACAATTTTTATCGGATGTATTGCAAATTATCTTTTATGAAAAGCTAGATGATCAAAATAAATCTGAAGTAGAAAAAATTAATATGGCTTTTATAAAATCGAAAGTTAAGCAATTAAATATTTCTAATTTTCTATATTCACCATTAGTATCAAAACTCGATAATTTTGATACTAATATGAGCAAGGAAGAGAAAGCTAAACTTGTTAATGATCTCCTCGATGGTGATAAAATATTACTTCGATTAAAAGGTAGCGAAAATATGGAAGATTATAATGCTACTTTTTCAAAAATACTTCAAAATGAGCTTTCCATAGATAACCCTATAATAGAGAATCACATAAAGGAGCTAATTTTATATTCTGAAAGTATTAGCACTAAGGGATTTGAGCATTTTTATACTGAATGGCATGAGGAAAATTTTAAAGAAGAGAGGATAAGATGATTGAAAAAATAATTGAGACAATTACTGTTAAAGAAACAGCCCAAAAGACTACGGATAACCTACCTTACTTTTTTCAAGGAGAAAGTAATCAACAAACTATTAGAGAAGATAACTTTGAGGAGCTTTTAAGTAAAGGTGAAAAAAATGGAATATCTGAAAATGTTAGTGAAGGCAATAATACTGAGGAGGAGGGAAATAAAGTAAAAACTATTAATCAAGATCTTGAAGGCAAGAAACATCCTGTTACAGGTGTGCTATATGAAAGAGATACTCTTCCTGATGATAGAGAAGGAGTTTTCCCCGTATTTGACCCACTTGTAGAAGTTCAACTACCAAAAGAACAGCATTTAGAAACAGATAGAGAACAGTTTAAGTCTTGCAATGAGTCACTCAAAGAGCAGATAGCGAATAACCCAGACTTAAAAGCGACATTCACAAAAGAGCAACTCGAGCAAATTGAAAATGGAAGAACGCCAAGTGGTTATACATGGCATCATCATCAACAAGATGGTAAAATGCAATTAGTAGATACAGCAGATCATGATAAATCCGCACATACAGGTGGTAAAGCCTTATGGGGTGGTGGTAAAGATAATAGATAAAAGGATAAATGAAATGAAATGGATATTAGCTAAAACTAAAATAAACGAGCAAAATTTTAAAAATGTAGAACAAGAATTAGGAGTAGAGTTTCCTTCTGATTTTAAAGATACTGTATTAGAATACAATGGCGCCTCACCCCAAAATATGATATATGATACAAAGAACACAAAAGGTAGAGTAGCCGAATATTTATTATCATTCAGTAGCAATGACAAAGACAATATAATTGATACATACAATATGATTAAAGAGCGATTAGAAAAAGGTTTAATACCAGTTATAAGGGATCCATTTGGTAACTTTATTTGTTTCAATTTTTCAAAAGAAGCTAATGGTGAATTGGTGTTTTGGAATCATGAAAACAATGATGTTGAGTATATTTCTAAAACTTTTTTAGAGTTTGTAGGAAAACTATATGACTAAATTATTAAAAGTATTACTTAACAAATAGACGATTTATCGCCAATAAAAAATAAAAAGGTGTTAAATGGTAAACTTGCTAATCCTCTACAACCCATACTATAACCAAGAGATGATAGAAGACCATATACGTATTTTAAATGCATCTGAAAATCCCAAAGATGCCAAAGTAGGTTTTGGGAAGATACGTTCTAAGATACGCAACTATGAACACTCAAAAGAAGAGAAGATAGACACTTTGTGTGAAGAAGTAACTTCAACACAGTCTATGCAACTGTTTTTGACAGATTTTTCTAGCATGTATGTTTGTAAAGTAGAAGCCGTGGTAGATACGTTGGAAAATGTCGTAGCACCTGAGTATTATAAAAGTCTCGATGTGGAACGTTGGTTTGTGGTGACTGACATAAGAGAAATCATGAGAGATGACTTTGAATATGTACGCGACCAAATACTCGTGCAGTTTACAACACCTAACTATGGGAACCATACCTATGCCTTGTATGGAAATCGTTATGACTACCCTTTAGAGGTACAACAAAAGACACCACTTAACTACTTTGAAAACTTCCTTACAGAAGAGAGACACTTTACAAAGGCATTTAAAAGTAGCAAATATGCTACAGTACTTCAAGAGTTAAAACACTACGTATTTGGCAAGAAACTACTCTACGCCATGCATCCTGATTCACTTGAAGCCATAGTGGGTGCTGAAGTACAGTATGATGCTCATAAGGACAACAACACCTATGACTTTGCCTCTATTGTCATATTGTATGCCAAAGCCTTTGAAAATGAAAGCTACTACCTTCTTAAAAAGGTATTTGAAGAGCTTATGGGCTATGATGCATCTCTTGAAAATATAGACTATCAGGTGCAGGGGAGAAGCTACACACTCATAAACTATCTAACCTGTAAACCAAACATCGGTACCAATAAATATTTACTTTCAAACCCTAAAATATATCAAGCCTATAAAGAGTGTTATAAAGATTATGGGAAGTATGCAGAACTTTTGTCTCTTTTAACCTATAGTCTCAAACATGCCATATCGACTATACAAGGCATACGCAACGAAGCAAGCCACGGTGGTGCTATAGACAGAGTCTCTTGTGACAAGGTACGTTCATTACTGTTGGGTGTGGGTAGGCAAAGTATCATGACACATATTTTAAAATGTGGAGTTGAACATTTTTAGAGAGTAAAGAACCTACCAAAGTGGAAACTTTACCTCACCACAAATCTACTGCCATTATTTGTGAGACAGCACCAAAAATGACACCTCCTGTCGTTAAGTATAGATATACTATGCCATCTCAACATCAAAAAGGAACAAAAATGATGCAACCAGAACCCTTCAATATGATATGCCCCAAATGTGGTTACAGTAAAAAAGTAACCCCACGCTCTGATGCAATAGGCATTGAGATGATACAGCAATGTCCTAAGTGTCAAACATACATGGAAAGAAAAGAGATACAAGAAAGCTCTTTCTTTGGTAAGCTATTTGGTAAGTAGGCAGGGTGAAGAGCTTTTTCTTCATAGCCATACTTGTTGTCCTCCTTGGCTTGCTCTTTGGAACGGTACGTTTACTCTCAACCGTATTGCCTGAAGTCATTGTCAAGTATATGCTTGCGATGGGTGTGTATGCTGGCATAGGATGGCTTGCTACTTTACTTTTGGGAGGTACTGCCTTGTATGGTGCTTTGGGTGGAGCTTTGCTTGGTATAGCATTTGCGTACAACCGTCGCTTGTGGTAACACTAAGATAAGATAATAGTGGAGAAGAAATAATGATACAATTTTTAAGAAAAGTTTTAATACGCCCTAAAAAAAGATGTGTTTTGTGGGTATAGGTGGAGGAGGGTCAAATATTGTTGAACAGATAGCAAAAATAGATGATTCACATGGCTTTGTACATATGAACAGTGACCTTCAAGCATTACAACAAAAAAAGCATGGAAGTAGACTAATACTTGGATATGAAGACAAACAAGGTTTAGGTTGTGGTGCGAATGTAAAGTGTGGTACAAAGCTTTTTAACGATGCCATGGCAATACAGTTTCAAGCGATGATACCTGAAGAAACCATACTCTGCCTTGTCAGTACTTTAGGTGGTGGTGTAGGTAGTGGAGTAACGCCACAAGTTGCACGCTATCTGAAAGCCACAAAACAGAAGTTTGAAGTCATTGTCGTTATGCCCTTTATCTTTGAAGGTAAAAAACGCCATGCCACAGCTATTCAAAGCCTATCAGACATTAAACAATACAGAAAGAATGTTACGCTCATACATAATGATGATTGGATTGTGCAGGGAAGCAAGAAAGGCTTTACTGAAAGTTTAGTAGATATCTCAAGAGAGGTATATAAGAAGGTGTCTTAGGTTGTTCGTTTTTTGTTAGGATGCTAATATAGTATTACTCTCTAAAAATCGGATAAGCTCTGTTCTTGATATGTGTAGCTTACTTCCTATTTTCACCACTTCAAGTTCATGGTTATAGATGAGCTTTTTAGCCATGTTCTTCTTAATGATATGCATGTCTTCTACTTGTTGTAGGTTGAAGAGTACCCCTTGTGGGATTAGTGTATCGTAGTTGGTAGTCATGTTGAACTCCTTGAATAGATTACGAGATAGATTTCTCATACAACAAGGTGTGAATAATTTTTTATTTTTATCGCTTTCTTTAAATCCTCATAGATGCACCATTGGTTCCTAACTTTGTATATCACTTGTATTCATTAAGATGCATGTAGCACGATAGATGTAAATTTGATATTCCTAGTTATATGGGGATATTGGAATGGAGCTACTTTAGGTTATTAATATTATTAATTAAATACCTGAAAAGATACCCCTAAGAAGATACCTCTGAATAGATCCCTTTGAATAGATAGGAGTGTTAGTGCGTGTGTGCGAAGCATGGAACTAAGCACTATAAACGGTTATCCTACTCTCCTATAAACGTTAGCTATAGAGATGCCTATCTATAGCTTCTTCAAAAATATGAAATTTTTTTATACCCATCCTTTACTGACAAAAACAAACAAAGGATATAACATGTCAAACACCAACAAGAAACAACAGACAAGCATGCAAAACTATATAGATGAATTAAGTAAGAATCATTCAAAACTAAATACAGTAAGAATTGATTTAGCTTATGAAAAACCATACAGTGACAACATCACGCTTGAGGAAGCCAATAATGACTTAAATCGTATGCTTAACAATATGCGTTCTAAACCAAGTATATTTAAGGATATGGTAGGACATATATGTAAACGAGAGTATACAGAAGATAAAGGAGTCCACTTTCATACTCTATTTATCTATGATGGACAAAAGGTACAGAAAGATGCTTTTAAGGGTGACCAGATTGGTGAGTATTGGAAACAGCAGATTACACGGGGAAAAGGAACTTATCATAACTGTAATCGTAATACGTATGTACGGAATGGTATAGGGATGTTAGATTGTAGAGATAGTGATAAACGAAAGATACTTGATGAGGATGTCATAGCCTATCTATGCAAAGATGAGCAAGGTATAGAGCCTATAAAAAAGAACAAAAAAGATAGAGCTTTTACTAGAGGTACTATCCCTAAGAAGAAAGGCAATATGGGAAGACCTAGAAAATGATTCTAGTTTAGATTCTTTTTTATCATGTATACACTATGAATATTGCCCTTATTATAGCAGCAGTTCCATAATGTGAATAAAACAGTTTTTTAGTGCTTTGTTTATTACTGATATAATATCAGAGATAAATAAAGTAATCCTAGTATTTAACTATGAATCTAAGTGAAAATTAGAAATATTAAAAACAAAACTGTAATAGAGTAAAAAATGCTAAAATATACAATTAAATTATGTTCAAAAAATGTGAGGTAAAACTATGGGTAATAAACTATTGAAAATAAATGCATTATATTTGAATAATTATCGAGCCTTTGAAGATTTTACGATTACATTTGAAGACCAGTTAACTGTACTTGTTGCTACCAATGGAAAAGGTAAAACTGCTATACTCGATGCTGTTGCAGTAGCTTTTGGCACATTTGTAAATGCAACAGGATTAGCTAATGGAGTTTCTTTTCACAGGGAAGATGTAAGAAGATTTAAAGCTAGAGATACCAATAGTAATGAGATGGAAGAACTATACCCACTCACTTTAAAGGCAAAAGGTTCCATAGATAATAATGAGAATACAGAATGGATGAGGGAATTTAAAAAGCCAAACTCTTCCCTCACAACCAAAGATGCTAAAGAGCTAGTAGAATATGGAGAGAAGATAAGAAACCTTGTAGCCCATGGAGAATCGACTAGTTTACCGTTAATCTCATACTATGGTACAGGTAGATTATGGGCTCAAAAGAGAGCTACTAAAAATAAGAAAAAAAGTGAAACTAGCAGATTAAGTGGGTATATAGATTGCTTGGACGCATTCTCTAGCTATAAAGCTTTTACCTCTTGGTATGAGTACATCTGTAAATCAGAATTTGAAAATTATATGGAAGCGTATGAAAATAAAGATATACATTTACTTGCTAACGAATTTAAAGATATCCGAAAATCTCTTCAAGAAGCAGTAAATCAAGTGATACACAGTAATAGTGGTTGGCAAGATATACTCTATAAACAAAAAGCTAAATCAATCATAATGGAACATCAAGAATGTGGAGAGCTGTCTGTTACGCAACTAAGTGATGGTATTCGTAGTATGATAGGTTTAGTAGCTGACATAGCCTATAGAGCTATTAAGTTAAACCCACATCTTAAAAATGCCCCCAAAGAGACATCAGGGATTATTTTAATAGATGAAATAGACATGCACTTGCACCCTAAATGGCAACAGACTGTTTTAACAGACATGATGAAAGCCTTTCCTAAGATGCAATTTATTGTAACTACCCACAGTCCACAAGTTCTTTCAACTGTTAAAAGGGAACAGATTCGTATTCTTGGCGATAATGAAGTGTTTACCCCATCTTCTCACAGCTTTGGCGAAGACAGTTCAGTGTTGTTAGCTGAAATCATGGGTATCTCATCATTACCACCATTGGAAATAGTTGAAAAAAGAAAAGAGTATCAAAGGGTTATTGAAGATAGAGAATATCATACAGCCCATGCGATAGCTCTACGAGAAGAACTCGTAAGTAATTATGGGGAGACAAGTACATTTATAATGCAAACAGATATGTTAATAAGAAAGTTTGAAGCATTAAAAAAAGTTGGTAAGTAGATGCATAAGCTAAATAGACCAACTGAGCCAATAGATCTAAATCAGGCTAGAAGAACCTACAATGGAATTCCTCCTCAGAAGCAAGCATGGAAAGAATTTGATAAAGACGAAGTTAGAGAACAACTTAAAGCAGCTCAAAGTGGCTTATGTGCATATTGTGAAGTTGCATTAAGCAGCAAGACTAATATAGACCATTTTGAACCAAAACATCGTCATTATGCATTAACTTTTGATTGGAATAATCTAGTGCTTTCTTGCGATGAAAAAGGCTCATGCGATAACAAAAAAGGTGGTAAATTTGAACCTTATTGGATTAACCCTTATCTAACAGACCCCATAGGCATGTTTACGTTTTATTCAAATGGTCAAATTGAAGGGACTTCAACAGATGCTCAAAATATGATAAAAGATTTTGGATTAGATTGTCCCAGACTAGAAGGAAAAAGACAAGGTATTTTACATACTTTACAAGAAACAATATTATCATTAATGGACTTTCCTGATGCACTAGAAGCTTATTTGGAAAGTGAGGAAGCCATCATGTTTCCTACAGGATATACACAAGTAATAAACAGAATAACTGGAGCATAATCCGAAATACGTAGTAAATATTCACAAAAAAAATCTCATAATCCCAATATCTTAACGGTATTGGGATTATGCGTGTTAAGCCGCCTGCTGTTCTCTAGGTAAATACCATACCTTATGAGACGCATCCCATCTAAAACCACAGGCTTTAATGCTGTCTTTCTTGTTAAAAATATCATCACCCATCACAATATAGTTATTGCCTTGTTCTAGTACTTGTAGTCCTAGATTATGCAGGGACGTAAATTGATGTTGCGTATGTGCTGAGGGTTGTGTAGGTAATTGGGCTTGTGTTTGTGGCGTTGTCTGACCTTGTGTTTGTGTAGGAGGCTGTATTTGATGGTTTCTACTCTTATCGTAGAGACTATTACCAAATTGATTCCCAAAGCTTCTCATGGCTCGTTTAAGCGCATCTGTGACCGCTTCTTTACCTGCACCTTCATGTGCTTCAGCTAGAGTCTTTGCTATTCCTGTACCAAACCCTACATCTTCTTTAGAAACATGCTTGTTATGGTCTTGACTGTACACCATGAGTCTAATGAGTGCTTTATAGCAGATGACGGTGTTTTGGTTAGCGTTTGTTTCTTGTGATACTTGGGATAATTCACTAATGGTATATGACCAGTTCCCATGACCAAATATCTTATTGGCTGTCTCTATTAAATCAAACCCTTCAAGATAGGAGAGCGTGATATTGCCTTTGACACGGTTCTTGATACGGCTAGGTTCAATGTCATAGGCTAAGGCTTGTTTTTGTTTATCTACGAACATAATGATTTCCTCCTTTATGTTTAGATGGTTTAGGCTGCTTGTTCTAGCAACTCTATCGCTTCATTGTTTACATTGCCACGTTTTGTATTGATTTTAATACGTGCAGGCACTTTTTCTTTTGTCACATTCACTTCTACAAACTTGTCTATCTCATCCATACCCTCTAGGGTAGACATAGCCTCTTTGACTGCTTCTTCATCGACTGTGACTTTGGTGTAGCCCAGTGCCATGAGTGCATGAGGGTCTGTGATGGTGAGTGTGTCTTTTGTTTTTACTTTAGAAGGTGTAATGGTGATGGAAGATATGGCAGTACCATCGATACGGTCGATGCCATACTCCATTAAAACAGAAGCGATAGTCTCCTGTGCAATACTCTTGGCTTCACCCAAACGTTTCTTTAGGTTCTGCATCTCTTTGATGTCTTCACTAAGATAGTCCATCTTGTTCTGTAGCTCTTGGAGTGACATACCAATATAGTCTGCTTTGGCATGGTAAGGCTTGTCACTCTCTAGTACCTCTTTGATATAGGCTGTAAACCACTTCTTTTGAGAAATGGGTGTAAGCTGTTCTATTTCCGTTTGTAAACGGTAGTTGGTTGTTTTCATGGTTGCTCCTTGTGTTGTTATGGGGTATTGTTTGTATTTAGAGGGGTAAGTAAGAAGTAGGATACTATGCTGCTAAAGCCATAGGTTCAGGTGAGATAAGATTTGCCATTGTCTGTGCAGTTGTCCATAACTCTTTATTTAAAGAGAACTGTGCATCTATAGCAGTGATAGCTTTAGACGTAAAGTGTCGTCCTGTAAGCATATTTTTTCCTTTTATCCCTCCTCGTATAATAGACTCTTGAATACGGTTAAAAATAGTCCATAGTGAAGAGTCACCATCTTCGTAACGATGAATCGTTAAGAGTTCATCAGGGTGTATGTTATGCTTTTGTGTATTAAAGCGTAGGTCAATGGCTGCACTGGCTAGGGTACGTTGTTCTATGGAACTTAGCTGTATCTGTTTAAAGAGCTGAATCTCCTCTTCTACTGTTGGCATATAGTTGGTGACCTCTTCGATAGCATGACCTATCTTTGCTTCTTGAAAGCCAGAGTGAATAATAGAGTTTGATACAAAAGTGTGAGAAGGCACAATAAGCATATTGCCACAAACCAATCTCCAATAGGCTAAATCTACTTTAAAAGAAGAGGTACGATTATGAGAGTTGGTTAAAACAATATCTGCATACTCTTCATTGGCGTTGGGTCTAAGCAGATTATCAAGACTGCGAAACTGAATGATATGTTTTTGATAGCCAAGGTTCTCTTGGTTACGTACTTTACTTTCACTTGCCATAATAGGGTAGTACCCTGCATCTCTAAATGTATCCAATACTGAGTGTGTTGGTACAAAAGCATATTTCTCAGAGACACCTTCGATAGGTGTCTCTGAGAAGATGGATGGTGCTGAAGCTCTTAGCTCTGCGTTACTGAGTGGGTTGACTGACATAATTTCTCCTTTGTCTGTGAATATGTGTATACTACGATTTGCTTATATCAAAAGGATTTTCATCCTTTGTATTTATCTTGTCTAATACGAAAGTGGCAATGACAACAGCCAGTGCGATACATTGTGGGATTTTTAACATGGTGTTTCCTTTTTTAGTTGTTAAGTATGCAGATACTTACACATAAATGATATGTGAATGAATAAAAATGGAATAAGAAAACAAGGAAAGAGATATTATTTAATATTAAAATGAGAGTTTATCGTGTTTTTGCTGTGCACATAACTACTAGAACAATTATTGGAATTGGGGAATGAATTAATTTGCAATTTATATGTGTACCCCAATGTGTACCCTGAGACAATATTGAAGAAAGAAATATTTGATAAAAAGTTGTATGATGACGCTCTGGTCGAATGGTGCGGATGAGAGGACTCGAACCTCCACGCCGTAAAGCACCAGATCCTAAGTCTGGCGTGTATACCAATTTCACCACATCCGCATGTGATTGTTTGTCTAAACAATAAAAAGTAGTGGTACACCCATTAGGATTCGAACCTAAGACCCTCGCCTTAGAAGGGCGATGCTCTATCCAGCTGAGCTATGAGTGCACAAAGAATAATAATAAATAAAACTAAATATATTAATGGTACGCCTGAGAGGACTCGAACCTCTAACCCTCAGATCCGAAGTCTGATGCTCTATCCAATTGAGCCACAAGCGCTTCAATTTATAGAATGGTTACTCGATTAATTTCTAATTATGGGGTAGGCGACGGGACTCGAACCCGCGACAACCAGTACCACAAACTGGCGCTCTACCAACTGAACTACGCCTACCATACATAGGACGTTTTTTGAATAAAATCCAAAATACTACGCTAACGCTGTGTTTTCTTCAACAGAAGGTTCACGCGACTAGTCGCTTCCTAAAAGCAATATGTCTACTTATTATTAAATGTTAAATATCTAAATGGTCGGAGTGAAAGGACTCGAACCTTCGACCCCCTGGTCCCAAACCAGGTGCGCTACCAGACTGCGCTACACTCCGTTTTTCCTATATTTTCAAACAGACTCATTTGAAAATGGAGTGCAATTATAGTCAAAAGGTTTCTATTTGTCAATAGATTTGCGAAAAAAAATAAAAAAACTTTATTTTAGAGGCTCTTTACCTCTGAATGAGTATAATATTTCCAACTACAAAATAGGGAAGTGTGATGAATAGTATCTTCGAACAAATCAATAGTATTTTAGGTTCAGTGTTTTTCTTTGACGTATTTTTTGGTCAAGTAGAAGGTTCCACTATGCCTTTTATTGTGGCTTGGCTCATCGTGGGAGGGGTATTTCTTACCTTTCGTTTTGGCTTTATTAATGTACGTATGTTTTCTCACGCTTATAAAATCATCACAGGTCAATACAAAACAGCCGATGACGTAGGAGAAATCACACCTTTTCAGTCATTAACCACTGCACTTTCTGCAACCGTTGGGCTAGGAAATATCGCAGGAGTTGCCATTGCCGTTGCTATTGGTGGTCCGGGGGCTACCTTTTGGATGATACTTGCAGGTTTCTTTGGGATGACACTCAAGTTTACAGAAGTTACCCTCGCTCAACTCTACCGTGAAAAAAGACCAGATGGGCGCATCATGGGTGGAGCGATGCAATATCTCTCCAAAGGACTTGCTTCTAAAGGACATACACAGCTTGGAAAAGTACTTGCCGTTGTCTTTTCTATCTTAGCCATAGGTGGATCATTAGGTGCAGGAAATGCTTTCCAAACTTCACAAGCCATGGGAGCACTTTCTGACAGGGTTCCTTTCTTTGCTACCTACCCTATTGTCTTTGGGTTGATTATGGCTACATTGGTTGGTTTTGTAATTATAGGGGGCATTAAACGCATCGCGCAGACAGCAGAGAAGATAGTGCCTGCGATGGTATTTATCTATTTAGCCGCATCCATATGGATACTCATAGTAAATGCACCTATGGTACCACATGCTATCACAACCATCTTCCATGAAGCTTTTGCCCCTACTGCTGCGGCTGGTGGACTTGTAGGGGTACTTGTACAAGGCTTTAAACGTGCGGCATTCTCTTCTGAAGCGGGTATCGGGTCTGCAGCCATTGTACACTCTACTGCTTCAGTAAAGTACCCTGTACGTCAGGGGATGGTTGCACTTTATGAACCTTTTATAGATACCATCGTTATCTGTACCATGACTGCCCTTGTCATCGTAACCACTGGTGTCTATGATGCACATGGTGCTTTTGCTGACTTGGTTGCTGCCAAACAAGGTGCTGCACTTACTGCTGCGGCTTATGGTACGGTTATCTCTTGGTTCCCCATTATTCTTTCTTTTTCCATCGTACTTTTTGCTTTTTCAACAATGATTTCATGGTCTTACTATGGAGAACGTTCTTGGACATACCTGTTTGGAGAAAAATATACCCTTCTTTACAAACTTATCTTTATCTCATTTACCGTGATGGCATCTGTCACCAGTGCATCTGCTCTGCTTGAATTCTCTGACCTGCTCATACTTTCCATGGCACTGCCTAACCTCATAGGTCTTTATATATTACAAGGTGATGTGAAAGAAAATCTTACAGAGTATTTGAAAAAGTGGAAATCTGGGGAATTAGATAGAGAGTGTATCGCGAAAGGGGTTTGTGAAAAACCCGAATAAAAAAATAGTATAAATCATCCCCTAACATTCTTAGTCGGTTTAGTTTGCTGTAGATTTGCTCTAATGGCGTGTGTGGAGAGAGGAAGCATACATATAGTATGTGACCGAACGCAACGAAGTCATTCGATCAAAGATGCAGTGAAATAAACTAGACTAAGTCAACGCCCTTTTCACCTTTAGCTAAGGCGCCAATGACATAACCATCTGTATTTGCAAGTACTGCATCTACATCTTCTGGTTCAACAACCCATACCATTCCTACACCCATGTTAAAGGCTCTAAACATCTCTTCTTCTGCTACATACTGAGACATGAATTCAAAAATAGGTAAAACACGAATAGCATCTTTGTTTACAATCGCTCTCATACCCTCTGGGAGCACTCTAGGGAGGTTTTCTACGATTCCCCCACCTGTGATGTGGGCTAAGGCTTTTACGTACTGTTTATTGGCTTTGTACTCTTTTACGTAGATACGTGTTGGCTCAAGTAAAGTATCTACCAGTGATTTACCTTCAAACTCTGTATCTAAGTCCATTCCTAGCTTGTCAAAAAAGATTTTTCTTACCAAAGAATATCCATTTGAGTGTACCCCAGAACTTGGCATCGCGATGAGTACTTGTCCCTCTTTTACATTCGCCACTGTGTCCATCTCTGAGCGTTCTGCAATACCTACTGCAAACCCTGCTAAGTCAAAGTCATCATCTGAGTACATCCCTGGCATCTCGGCAGTTTCACCACCTACAAGCGCACACTCTGAACGTCTACAACCCTCAGCGATACCTGCAACCACATCTTTTGCATTTTCAGGAAGAAGTTTTCCTGTTGCATAGTAGTCAAGGAAGAACATCGGTGTACCGTTGTTACAAATGAGGTCATTTACACACATTGCCACAAGGTCGATACCTACAGTATCTAATCGTCCACTTTCTATGGCTACACGTAGCTTTGTTCCTACACCATCTGTCGCAGACAAAATAACTGGTTCTTTGTACCCAGATGGCAATGCATATGCACCTGCAAATGAACCGATGCCTCCAATGACATTACTATCAAAAGTGGACTTTACATCACTTTTTATCGCTTCTACAAACTCATTACCTGCATCGATGTCTACACCGGCATCTTTATATGAAATATCTGACATTAGTTACTATCCTTGGGAGTGTTTTTCATGGCTTCACATGAAGGGAAGATTTTTTTAAGTACGATGAGTCCTGGGCACCATCCGGTAAGTCCTGCGATGACAAGCATAACCATCATCCCAAACTGCAAAAGGAATGCTACTTGAAGCATGAGTTTATCTCCTGCCATTCCCATTCCCGCTAGTCCCAGTACAAAACCTAAAATACTTGCTTGTATTAAACGTTGTATCTTTTCAGCACACATTTAAAATCCTTCAATTAATATTTGCGAATTATAGCTAAAAGTAACTATATTATGAATTGAGCTTTCTTCCCAGCTTTTTTCATTGATAGAGCGCATTTTGGCAAAGCCAAACCTGCTACTCTTCAGCAGAAGGCTCACATAACTAGTTATGTTAAGAGTTAAGTCTGCGACCTAACTTCTCTTCGACTGAGTGCACTTTTTTGCCTAGTCTACCTACAGGTCCTTCACGCCAATCTATTTTAATGGAGCTATAGACGCGTCCACAATCTTTTTGTAACTCTTCATATGCCTGATTAATGACAGCCAATACCTCTTCAACTGTTTCACCCTCTATAAGTGTGCCCATAGGGGTGAGTTGATAGGCTAGTCCACTTTTATCTACAATGTCTAAGACACGTGCGACAAATGCACTTTTACTTTGGGTTTGTTCGGTGGGGAACATACTAAATTCTACTAATGCTGACATAGGGTAATCCTTATAATTCTTTTGGGCTATAATATCGTATGAATAATGAAAAGATGATAATTATCGGGGCAGGGGCTGCGGGTTTGGTGGTGGCTATAACAAAGGCTAGGGCAGGGAAAAGGGTTATTTTACTTGAGCAGAACAACAAAATAGGTAAAAAAATCCTTGTCTCTGGTAATGGAAAATGTAACATTGACAACAAATACATTAACCTAAACCGTTTTCATTCACAAAACCCTGACTTTGTAGCAAACGTCTTAGAGGGCTATGACTTTCCTGCGGTAGAAAAGTTTTTCACATCTCTTGGGCTAGAGCTAGTAGAGGAAAAAGAGGGAAAGATGTTTCCTATGTCTTTGCAATCTTCCTCAGTCGTAGAACTTCTTGAATATGAGGCAAAAAGGGTGGGGGTAGAGATAGTCTGTGACTGTGCCGTCATAAGTGTAGATAAAAAGGGTGGTACCTATAGGCTAGAAACCACACAGGGCACAAAAACCTGTACACAACTTGTCCTAACCTCTGGCTCCCCTGCTGCACCACAGCTAGGAGGGTCTAACTCTGGGTATGCTTTTGCTACAAAGATGGGGCATACGCTTGTACCTCGTCACCCTAGCCTTGTACAACTCTGTTCTGAAGAGAGTTGGGTCAAAGGGTGTGCAGGAGTAAAAGTAGCAGGGATTGCCAAGCTCTATGCCAATGGCGAATACATTACAGAAAAAAAGGGTGATATACTCTTCACCAACTACGGTATATCTGGACTTGCCATACTTGACCTAAGCCGTGAAGTAAGTACCAGACTAGCCAACTTTGACTACTGCGAACTCAGCCTTGACCTCATGCCTGAGTACAGTAAAGAGAAACTTACTAACTTACTACTCCCTAGAATACAAAAGGAGAGTGAAAAGCCCATAGTGTTATGGCTGCAAGGCATCACTAACAAAAAGCTCATACCCATCATCCTAGAGCAATCAAAGAGTAGGGTGAAACTAGAAAAAGAACTAAACAGAAAAGAGATAAACAAACTCGTACACACCATCAAAAATCTCAAACTCTCTGTCAATGACACCAAGGGTTTCAAAGGGGCAGAAGTATCCACAGGAGGCATAGACACTAGCGAAGTAAACCCACAAACCATGGAGTCAAAACTCGTAGACAATCTTTTCTTTGCAGGAGAGATACTCGATGTCGATGGAGATAGAGGAGGGTTTAATTTTCACTGGGCTTGGGTGACGGGGTTGAGAATAAATCAAAATTCAAAGGATTAAAATAATGGAAATAGATACAACAATTAATATATCAATACTTATATCAGCTTGTTTGGCAATAATAGGATGGATGGTAAATAATTATTTTAAACGAAGACATGAGATTGCAAAGAAAAGACTTGAGTATAGACTAGAAACTTTGCACTCAATGATTCAAGCTGATGAATATCTTCAAAAAAATAATAAGCTTGATGACAATGTACTTAAGCAAATAAATATTGCAAGTATTAACTTTCAACTATATGGCTATCAAGATGAAATAGATATTTTAAACTTGTGAGCCACTTGCAGATTCCCAAAGACAACCCACAATTTAAGCTAAATTGAATTTCAAAAAAGCCCTTAAACCCTCATAAATGTTATAATTATCTACCAAAAAAAACAACACTACAAGAACAAACAA
>Ga0256829_1000606_pt1 | contig 34846 bp, 30 predicted proteins | sample 131447metaG_FD_185979 | JGI IMG/M metagenome (GOLD analysis project Ga0256829, IMG submission 185979) | Hydrothermal vent microbial communities from Lau Basin, Pacific Ocean - 131-447 | ecosystem: Environmental > Aquatic > Marine > Hydrothermal vents | place: Pacific Ocean: Lau Basin | collected... | reverse complement strand
ATGTATATGTACATTCTAACTGACCTTACGCACCCAGAGTATATCTGAGTGGTATAAGTTGCATTCAAGTTCAAGGCAGAAGGGTGAAGGAGCTACTAGTAGCTTCAATCTCTAGTTATTAATAGACTCTGCTTTTTCTTCTATGTCGAGAAGTTTTTCAACCTTTTTCTCATAGAGTTCTTCTAAACCTTGGAGCTCTTGAGCTAGTTTTGTAAGTCCCATCTCTTCATAGCATTTTGGATCTGCAAGACAGTTGTTTTTTTCTTCTATTTGTGACTCTAAGAGTTCTATCTCTTGAGGGAGTTCTTCAAGGGCTATTTTTTCCTTGTATGTAAGTCTTATGTCTTTTTCTTTTGTAGGTGGTGTTAGCTTCTGAGTTGTTTTTTCTTTGTTTGTAGCAGCGGATTCTAGTGCATCTAACTCATGGATCTCTTTTTCTAAGTCCAGATATTGTGAGTACTCCTGATAAGACTCTTCAATCTCCTTGTTTTCTTTAAATATAAAAAGCTTTTTTGCAATTTTATCTACAAAATACCTATCATGACTTACAATGATGACAGCACCTGTGAAGTTTGTAAGTTGCTCTTCAAGGATGTTTATGGTTGGTATATCTAAGTCATTTGTAGGTTCATCAAGGATGAGGATGTCAACATCTAAGGTAAAAAGTAGAGCGAGGGCTATTCTGTTTTTTTCACCACCACTCAAAACTCCTATCTTTTTTTCTAAAAATTCGCGTGGAAAAAGAAAATTTTTGAGGTATCCGTAGACATGCATATCTTTACCTCTTACACTCACTCTATCTCCACCATGGGGACAAAAGGTCTCCATCAGGTTTTTATCATCATCAAGCATCTCTCTATGTTGGTCAAAGTAACCGATCTTAAATTCACCCCGTTTAATCTTGCCGAGAGTTGGTTCTATCCTACCAAGAAGTGCTTTGAGCAGTGTGGACTTACCACTTCCGTTTGGACCAACGATGGCGATGACATCTTTTTGTAGGATGCGGGTTGTGAAGTTTTTAAGAAGCTCTTTGCTTCCAAGAGTGAGTCCAAGGTTTTCTACTTCAAAGAGCATCTTTTGTTTGTTGATGCTCTTGTCACGGTTAAAATGTTTAGCCTCCCTTTGGAGTTCTACTGACATTTTTCTTATCTTGGCTGGATTATTCTTCGCATCTTCGCGTAAAGTCATAAGCCTTTCTTTTCGTCCCTCATTTCGTTTGAGCCTAGCACGGACACCTCTTGCATACCAAGCATTTTCTCTTTTTAAGATATCTAACAAGTTATCATGCTGTTTTTGCAAAGTTCTCATATATTCAGCTTTTTGTGTAAGGTAGTTAGAATACCCACCGCTGTATTCACGCAAAGCACACTCATCTACCTCAATACTCTTTGTTGCTATTTTATCTATGAAGTATCTATCGTGAGAGATGAAGACAAGAGTATATTTTTCTCTTAAGATAAGTTCTTCTAAAAACTCAACCATATAAACATCAAGATGATTGGTAGGCTCATCCAAAAGCAATATATCTGGTTTCTGTAGCAAAAGAGAGGCTAAAGCTACACGGCGTTGTTCCCCACCACTCAGGAGTTCTATTGGTTTGTTTTCATATTGTTTAAGATTAAAGTGTTGGATGATCCGCTCTATCTTATCATCTAAGTTCCATGCGTTATGATGCTCTATATAACGAGAGAGCTTTTCATGAGCATCTAGGAGTATTTTATTTTCAAAATCTTCTGCTAGTTCTAAGGAAAGGGCATTGTACTTTTGGATAGCTTCATTTAACTCTCCTAGTCCATCTTCAACAGCTTCTCTGACAGTATGCCCCTCTTTGAAGTTTGGTCTTTGATCTAGCATCTTCACTTCTAGGTCTCTTTTTATGATGCGTTCACCGCTATCTTGCAAGAGTGTGCCATTGATTATCTTCATCAAGGTTGACTTACCACTGCCATTTTTACCAATGATAACTATGCGTTCACCCTCATCTATATGAAAGTTTACCTCAGCGAGAATTTTTTGTGCCGAATAGTGTTTAGAGATTTTTTGTAGATCTATAAGTGCCATAAAATATACTTCAATTAAATTTTTCACATCATAGCAACTATGTAGTTAGAATAAGCTTTTTTTATGTTACAATCGCGTAAATTTTTAAGGAGAAGAAAGAATGGTGAAAAAGAATTTTTTATTAAGTCTGAGTTTGAGTCTATTTTTATGGAGTTCTACTCTAATGTATGCTCAGGAGGTGGAAAAGTCTAGCTCTATTTGGACAACAATAGGACAAGATTATAGTAACTTTTATGCTGATGGTGATCGTTGGATTAGACTTGGTGTAGCATTTGGTAGTATGAGTGTGGTAGCAAATACATCTACAGATCAAAATATTAGAAATTGGTACCAAAACAACATTAGAAGCCAAAAAACTGATAATTTTGCAGTGTATGCAAAATTATTTGGTGAGGGAAAATATATGATACCTATCTCCCTCCTTGCAAGTAGTATCAATCTTATTGATGACGACTCCTCTATCGGTTTTTGGGGTGCTAGAGTAGCGAGAACTTACCTCGTCGGTTCACCAGCACTCTTAGTAGCACAAAGATTAACCAGTGCTTTAAGACCATCAAGCCCAACAAATGATCCATCTCAAAACTCTCATTGGAAACATCTTAATGTTGCAAAGGCTGTAAATGGTGTCAGTGGTCATGCCTTTATGGGTTCTGTTCCTTTTATGGTTATCGCAAAAATGTATAGTAACAACCCCTATGCAAAATATGGAGCTTACCTTGCTTCTACTCTTGCGGCTTGGTCAAGAGTGAATGATGACAAACATTATACCTCTCAAATAATCCTTGGTTGGTATATGGCTTATGAATCCGTAGATGCAGTGTTTAACACTGATAAGAAAAAGAATAAATGGACATTTTCCCCTATGGTTGGGAAAGGATTTTACGGAATATCATTAAACTCAAGATGGTAATATAGTTTAGACTAGAGCAATTCTAGCTCTGATTCGAGGGCATCGTTACAAATCTCTTGTGCGGTGTACCACTCTGCAATCCCTTTATCTGTATATGGATATTCTTGTTGATTAGGTGGGATAGCGATGTTGCGTATCTTCGCTCGTACAATCCCAACAATCAAAAAACTAAAGATAAGCGCAAAAAAAGCTATAAAATAATCATACCAAATCCAAAATATTATAGTGCTAATATAGGCACTGTATTGAAGCGATAAACTTATAACTAAAGCAATTAGCTTACATTTTTTTGATTTTAGTTTTGGTGTTGACTTTATCATATCTATATAATTATTTTCCATTAAACCATTATAACAAAATTTTACGACTAAATAAAGTTTAGTTATATAGACTAAAGTTTGTTGATATGTGTAGCATTTATTAACTTTTTTTTGGTAAAATTCCATAAATACAAAAAAAAGGATTTTCAAATGGCAAAACATCAGTTTCAAACAGAAGCGAACCAAATATTAAATTTAATGATTCACTCTTTATACTCAAATAAAGAGATTTTTATAAGAGAGTTGGTGTCAAATGCATCTGATGCACTTGATAAACTAAATATGCTCGTTCTTACAGATGAAAAGTACAAAGATATTGCTTTCTCTCCACGCATCGAGATAGTAGCAGATAAAGAGGCAAAAACTTTAACTATCAAAGATTCTGGTATTGGGATGAATGAAGATGACTTGATGAACAATCTTGGTACTATCGCAAAGTCTGGCACAAAAGCATTTTTAGAAAACTTAACAGGAGATCAAAAAGAAGATTCTAACCTTATCGGTCAATTTGGTGTTGGTTTTTATGCTTGTTTTATGGTAGCAGATAAAGTAGAAGTTACCACTAAAAAAGCGGGTGAAGAGAAAGCTTATCTTTGGACAAGTGCAGGAGATGGTGAATTTGGTATAGAAGAAACCACTCAAGATGCTCATGGTACTACTATTGTAATGCATCTTAAAGAAGATGAAGGGGAGTTTTTAGAAACTCATAGAATAGAGACTATCATTAAAAAATACTCAAATCACATCCCCTTCCCTATCTTTATGGATAAGGAAAAACATATCCCAGCTGTGATGGATGATGAGGGAAAAGAGGAGTTAGAACCAAGTCGCACAGAGATTGAAAATGAGCAAATTAACCGTGCTAATGCTCTTTGGACCATGGCTAAAAAAGATATTAGCGATGATGAGTATAAAGATTTTTATAGCTCTATCGCACACTCAAGTGAAGAGCCTTTGTCTTGGATGCACAATAAAGCAGAGGGTGCTATAGAGTACACAACTCTTTTTTATATCCCATCTAAAGCTCCAATGGATCTATTTCGAGTAGATTATCAAACAGGTATCAAACTTTATATCAACCGTGTATTTATTACAGATGATGAAAAGGAGTTGATGCCAACATACCTAAGATTTTTGCGTGGTGTTATCGACTCTAAAGACCTACCTCTGAATGTATCTCGTGAGATTTTACAGTCTAATGCAGTGATGAATAAAATCAAAAATGCATCTGTAAAAAAAGTCCTTTCGGAACTTTCAAAAATGGCTAAAAAAGATAAAGAAAAGTACGCTACTTTTTATGCAGAGTTTGGAAATGTACTCAAAGAGGGACTTTACAATGATTTTGCAAATCGTGAAAAAATCTTAGAGCTTTTACAGTTCAAAACTCTGAACTCTGATGAAGTTGTGATGATAGAAGATTTTGTTAAAAATGTTGATGAAGCCAAGAAAGAGATCTACTACATCACAGGTAAATCAAGTGTTGAGATGCTCAAAGCTTCTCCCTCTCTTGAAAAATTTAAAGCTAAAGGTATAGATGTACTGATCTTAAATGAAGAGGTAGATACTATCATCTTCCCTATGGTAACAGACTATAAAGAGTATAAGCTTATTCATGTCTCAGATGCAAAGTTTCAAGAGAGTGAAGAGGAGAAGAAAGAGCAAGAAGAGGTTGTTAAAACTTATGAAGGTTTACTCAAAACATTTAAAGATGCACTTGGTGAAAGTGTAAAAGATGTTGAGACTACTACAGATTTAGTAGATTCTCCTGTAAAATTAAAAATTGATAAAGAAGACCCATCCTACATGATGGCACAAATGATGAAACAGATGGGTCAAAATGGTGGAGAAGCTCCAGAACCAAAACCAATTTTACAAATCAATCCTAATCATGAACTTTTGACAAAACTAAAAGATTCTTCTGACCTCAATCTCATAGAAGATGCTGCACATGTTCTTTTAGATCAAGCAAAACTTTTTGATGGGCAAGAGTTAGAAAATACAGCAGATTTTATTTCTCGTTTAAATAGAATTATCACTAAAGCTATTTAGTAATATGACAAATGAGTGCTTTTGTAGCACTTGTTTTGCTATATTGCCTAAAAAGCTTTTATTAAACTGCTTAAAAAATAATTTATGTTACATTTCGAGCATAATAATTTTTTGAGAGGTTCTTCGTTATGATAAATAATTTAAAAATAAATCAAAACCTCACAAAAGAAAAAAAGATACAAGTTCTTTTTGCTCAAGCTATCAAAATATCCCATCAAGTATTTATGAAAAGATACAATAATAATAGCTTGAAAAACTATGCTTACAGCCCTTCTAAAGCTGCAAGTGAACTTGGACTTGATGAGGAGCTTGTTGCACAATTAGTGGATGATTATATCTCTCAAATACTGCATACAAGGTATCAATTTGATAATCTTATCAATAATATTAAAGAATTAGATAGTATTGATAAAGAGGTTAAAAAGATAGAGCTCAAAAATCTTGCACATAAAAATTTGGGTGTAGCTAAAAACTTGAGAATTGATGATGCAAAAATATTTTTAAATGATTTAATGCAAGAGAATGAGATTGGGCTTTTAGAAGAGTGTGTTGATGCTTTAGAGGCCTGTGCTATTAAGCTCAACCCAAAGCACGCATTCAATGTGCTTCAAGTTATGGAGCTAAAAAACTCTTTTTAGATTATTTTTTACACATAAAACTTCCTTTATTTATTTAACTGTCTTGAAATCTTTTCAAGCATCCCTTTTGGAACGGTATGTAGTTGCTCTTTTTTATGCACTGGTAATATAAATGCAAGTACAATAAAGACAAAAGAGAACACAACTCCCGCTAACATACTGAGTATGAATTTTAATTTATAATCTTTCATTCTACAATTATAACATGTTCATACCTTTCTACACAACTAAATACCATTTTCAAAGTTTTAAAAGTTACTTAGAGATTTAAAAGTAGGTTTAGCGAGCATGTGTCATATAGACCCAAAACTCTTTGTGAGAATAGCCTTTGTTTAAGAAGTAGATCTGTAAGATAGCGACACGATAAAGGGTGATGAGCATCTTAGCAAAAGGCACAAAAAGGCTAAGACTCACCAAAGTTGATTGCTCTTTATCCCCTTTGGAGTGCATCATCTCATCAAGACCTATGTTTTTTGAAAGATATACTCCAAACATGATTGAAAACATAAAATTTAGTGCTAATCCAAAGATGAGATAAGCTACAAAATCTTGTTCTAACATATTACCAATCATAAATACTCCAAAATTAAATTATGCATTTATTTTATCTAGTTAATGCTTTGTTTTTCATAAGAATAAATTTTACTTTTAGTAAAAAAGGTTCCAAATGGGATAAGTGAGGCAAGAAAAAAGATTATAGTTTGACCAAATGACCATTTTGCTTTTTTCCATGCCATAACACCAAGTACTAAAAAGAGTATAAATAATGTACCATGAATCATACCTGCAACTTTAACAGCTACTGGAATATCAAGGAGATATTTCATTGGCATCGCTATAAATAGTAAAAATAGATAGGAGTAGCCTTCCGTTGTATTGATCTTTCTAAAATTTTTGATTGTTGAGTTTTTCATCTTTTTCCTATTGATTTTTGCGAAGTATATAATCAAAAAGTAATAATTTGATACTTTTAGCAAATAATAAAATGAAGTAAAAACTTTTTTTAATCATCTTTAGTATATAATACGCGAAAATATAGAGTCAAAAGGTAGAATTTATGGAAACTAACCTCATATTGGAGGGTTTTAAGTTTATGGGTCTAGGGATGGGAACTGTGTTTGCATTTTTAATTATTATGATACTTGCTATAAATACTATGGCATCTGTACTTCATAAATTTTTTCCAGAGCCACAAGAAAATACTACATTAGCAACAGATACTAAAAAAGACAAGAGTAAAGTTATCGCAGCGATTAGTGCTGCAATAACTCATCATAGAGAGGGTTAAGGATTAAAATGGCTAAAAAATTTATAGATATAATGGATACTACATTTAGAGATGGTTTCCAGTCAGTTTATGGTGGTCGTGTCCTTATGAACGACTTTTTTCCAGCTGTTGAAGCTGCAAAAACTGCTGGTATAAACCACTTTGAATTTGGTGGAGGGGCAAGATTTCAATCACTTTATTATTATCTCAGAGAAGATGCCTTTGAGATGATGGATAAATTTCGTAAGCTTGTAGGACCAGATGTAAATCTTCAAACACTTGCACGCGGTGTCAACACCGTAATGCTTGATACTGGTTCAAATGAACTCATCGACTTACATGCAAAACTTTTTAAAAAACATGGTACAACTACCATCCGTAACTTCGATGCTCTTAATGATATAGAAAACTTAAAATACTCTGGTGAGAGAATTGCCCATTATGGACTCAAGCATGAGATAGTTGTAACTATGATGGATCTACCGCCAGGGTGTCATGGTGCTCATGAAGTAGACTTTTATGAAAAAAAACTTCGTGATATTTTAGAGAGTGGTATCCCCTATGATAGCATCTGTTTTAAAGATGCTTCAGGGACTTCAAACCCTCAAAAAGTTTTTGAAACTATCACAATGGCTAGAAAATTAGTTCCAGAGGGTACACACCTTCGTCTTCATACACATGAGACAGCAGGTGTGTCTGTGTCTGCATATATGGCAGCTCTTGAAGCTGGTATTGATGGTATAGATATGGCTGCTAATCCTGTTTCAGGTGGAACAAGCCAACCAGATATCTTAACTATGCTTCATGCTACTAAAGGGATGAACTTTGATCTTGGTGGTTTAGAGATAGGCAAGATACTTACTTATGAAAAAGAGTTACAATCATGCTTAAGTGATTATTTTATGCCACCAGAAGCAACGATAGTTTCTCCCATTATTCCATTTTCACCAATGCCAGGTGGTGCGCTTACTGCAAACACCCAAATGATGCGTGACAATAATATCTTAGACAAGTTTCCAGATGTGATAGCAGCTATGCAAGAGGTAGTTGAAAAAGGTGGTTATGGTACATCCGTAACTCCAGTTTCTCAGTTTTATTTCCAGCAAGCACTTGAAAATGTTATGCAGGGTCCATGGAAGGCAATAGCACCTGGTTACGGGAGAATGGTTCTTGGTTATTTTGGTAAAACTCCTGTAGCACCAGATCCTGAAATTGTAAAAATTGCATCTGAACAATTAGGACTAGAACCGACAACAGAAAATGCACTAGATCTTGCAAATGCAGATGAGTCAAAATCACTGCAACATGCTATTGATCAACTAAAAAAGCACGGTATAGAGATCAGTGAAGAAAATATTTTCATCGCAGCCGCGTGCCAAGAGAAAGGTATCTTATTCTTAAAGGGTGAGGGTGAGCTTAATGTTAGAAAAATATCAGAAATGAAACAAGATTGTGAGGAAAGTTCAATGGGTAGTGGAAATTATACAGTAGTCGTAGATGGTCAAAAGTTTAGTGTTCAAGTTGCTGAAGGTGATGCAAATATTCAAGTTACAGCGGTTAATGGTGAAAGTGCAGCTCCACAAGCTCCAGCAACTCAAACAGAGGTACCAACAGCTTCTGATGATCAGATAGAGATCAAAGCACTCTTACCAGGAAATGTTTGGAAAGTAGTTATGAATCCAGGTCAAAGTGTCAATGAAGGTGATGTAATCATGATTTTAGAATCTATGAAGATGGAAATCGATGTAGTAGCACCTAAAGGTGGCGTTATCAAGACAATCAATGTAGCAACTAATGATAAAGTTGTTGAAGGTCAAGTAGTAGCTGTAATAGGATAATATGAATGAAATCTTTTCTAATTAAAATTTTAGCTTTTTCTATCCTGCTTGGTATGGGTTCAGCTTTTGCAAATTCTTCAGCAGAACTTGAAGGTGCTACTTCTACACATAAAGAGGAAACATATAAAACAAAACCTTTTAAAGAGATGATGAGTGGTTTTTTTGCCTCTACTGGTATCAATGCTATATTGCATCCAAATCCAGATGAGATGGATGCACATGGTAAACCGATGAGTGACTTCCATAAGTCATGGGGTCGTGTGATTATGATTCTTCTTACTTTTTTTCTTTTTTGGTTAGCTATTAAAAAAGGATTTGAACCGTTACTACTGCTTCCAATCGCTTTTGGTGGGCTACTTGCAAATATTCCCATTGCTGGTATTGCAGGTCCGCATGGCTTTTTAGGTGTGATTTACGATATGGGACTCTCAAATGAGATGTTCCCTATTATTATATTTATGGGTGTTGGAGCGATGACAGATTTTGGTCCATTGTTATCAAATCCTAAAACAGCTTTACTTGGTGGAGCTGCACAGTTTGGTATCTTTGGAACGCTTGTTGGTGCAGTAGCCTTAAGTCAAGCTGGTTTTGTTGACTTTACATTGCAACAAGCAAGTGCTATCTCTATCATAGGCGGAGCGGATGGTCCAACATCTATCTTTATCGCAACAAAACTTGCTCCAGAGCTTTTAGGTGCAATAGCGGTTGCTTCGTATAGCTATATGGCTATGGTACCTATTATCCAGCCTCCGATTATGAAAATGATGACTACAGATGCAGAGCGTCGTATCAAGATGTCAACACTGCGTCATGTGTCTCGCTTAGAGAAACTTGTTTTTCCTATTATGGTTCTTACTCTTGCAATCATGGTTTTACCAGAGTCAACACCACTTATTGGTGCATTTATGTTTGGTAACTTCTTAAAAGAATCAGGTGTAGTTGAGCGTCTTAATGATACCATGCAAAACTCTCTTATTAATATTACAACTATTTTCTTAGGTCTTGGTGTTGGTTCTAAACTAGCAGCAGATCAGTTTTTAGTGCCTGAGACAATGTTCATTATGGTTCTTGGTATTATTGCATTTTCTGTAGGTACTGCAGCGGGTGTATTTATGGCTAAGATTATGAATATGTTCCCAGGTCATAAGATCAATCCTCTTATTGGTTCGGCTGGAGTTTCAGCAGTCCCAATGGCAGCGCGTGTGTCAAATAAAGTGGGTATGGAGTATGACCGTACAAATATGCTCTTAATGCATGCTATGGGTCCAAATGTTGCGGGAGTAATTGGCTCCGCAGTAGCAGCGGGTGTTCTCATTTCACTTTTTCAATAGTTTTTGAAAATTCAGATAGCGGAGCATTTGCTTCGTTGTCTCCTCGTCATGTGCAAAAGCACACTTCCTCGTCGACGTCTCACAACTACACCACTCTCTAAATTTTCTTAGTTCGTACATATTTTTGTTTAGAAAAATGTTTCTTTAAAAATTATTAATTTAATTTCAATCAAAATTTAAAGAGTGAAGTAACGCAGCAAGTGCATTACTATTTGAATTTTTAGTTGGCGTTCATTACATCTATGATGAGGGGTACGACATTGTGGCTTTTTGTTTTGTCTATGAAACCATTAGCTCCCAACACTTCCGCCTCTCGTTTATTGTTTTGTCCAGTCATTGACGAGTTGACAATCACTGGGATATGGGCTGTTTGTGTGTTTGCTTTGAGTTTTTGTAGTACGGTAAAGCCTGACATCTCTGGCATCTCTATATCTGTGATGATAGCAGGGATAATATCTGGGTTTTCCATCTCAAATATATAATCAACAAGTTTTTTTCCATTATCAAATATTTTAAACTCTAAGTTTGCATTTTCAAAGATATGTTTAAGATGTGTTTGTGCTGTTTTAGAGTCTTCAGCTATCAACACAACTCCATCTCTTAGTTTTTGAGGAATAGCTAATTCTCGAATATTTTCTGGAGATTCTAAGACATCTACCATCGCTTGAGGGATAACATCTGAGAGAAGTTTTTCATAATCAAGGATGAGACAAATGCTACCATTTTCAAGTCTAGTGTCATTCATGACAACACCATCCTTTTGTCGATAGCTATCTGGTGCATGCATCTCATTCCAGTTTTTTTTGATAACTCTAAAAGCAGACATGATCCTTAAACCTATGATAATGCCATTAAAATCACATATTAGGATATTTGATTTGGTAAGTTCCTCTTTTGTTAGGGGAGCATTAAGCCATTTCGGTAAGTTAAGGATAGGTATCTGTACCCCACGAAGTAAAATAGTACCTTCTAATAGCGGATGTGCAGAGGGAATCTGAGTGAGAAAATGATTTTTAGACTCAACAACCTCTCTTGTTTTAAAAACATTTATGGCATAAAATGCAGATTCATCTTCTTCACTCACTCTAAATACTAGAAGTTGAAGTTCATTGTTTTTAGCTAAATTTGTTGCAGCATCAACGCTATCTAAAACAGACATGGGTACCCTTTGTATATAATCTAGCACATAATATCTAAAATAAAATGAAATAAGCTTTAATGTTAATAATGTAATGGTAAAATTGTTCTATATTTATTGATAGGATTATTTATGAAAGTATTCATTATTTTAGTTTTTAGTGCTGTATTAGTGCTCTCGAGTGAGTACTACGCAAAGGTGAACCCCTATGAGGTGAGAGACATTAGTGCAAATGTGTCAGGTCAAGTTACTTTTATTGATGAAGGGATGTTGGGTCGCATACTTTCAGATAAGGCTTATCTAAAAATAGACTCGATATTAGATCATCAAGAGTTGCATTATATCTCAGATAAATTGGAGTTTTTAAGACAAACAGTAAAGATAAATCAAGAAGTTCTTAGAAACCTCCAAGGCTCAACACAAAGAAAACGCGACAACTACAAAAGAGTTGCATCTTTAAAAATCAAGTCTCAGATAGAAAAAGATAAAGAGTATCACGATATGATTTCAAGCGAAAACATGCTTTTAACTACAGATAAAGCGATACAAACTTTAAAAGTTCAAATTACAGACTTAAAACTTCGTGCTGCACAACTCAACAGAAGTATATTTTATAAAAATCTAAAAGCGAAAGGTTTTGTACTTTATGAATTGCTAGTAAGAGCGGGGCAAGTTGTAAGCCCCTCTACACCTTTAGCTAAAATAGCCGATACCTCAAAAGCAAAACTCACTATCTACCTCAATGAAGAAGATGTAGCTGATGCAAAGCAAAAAGTTGTTTATATTGATGGTAAAAAAACCCCTTATAAAGTAACTAGAATTTCCACTATAGCTGATACTAAAAATATCTCAAAGTATATGGCTCAAATCATCATTAAAGCACCAGCTATATTTTCAAAGTTGGTTAGAATCGAACTTAAAAATGAGTAAACTGACTGCATGTTCACTTGATTGTTATGATGCTTGTGAGATAGTCTATAAAGATGGGAAAATAACTCCACACAAAGAGGGTCACACAGATGGCTTTTTGTGTCCACACCTCAACCATTATGAGAAGTTTCATCAGATACAAACCCCTAGGTACAATGGTGTTGAGATAAGTATAGAAGATGCACTGTTAAAATTGGCAGAGATATTAAAAAACACACCCAAAGAAAAATCACTTTTTTATAAAAGTAGTGGCAACTTTGGACTAATGCAGGATGTAACCACTCACTTTTTCGCATCTTTTGGGGCAACTTTAACTGATGGAAGTTTATGTGACGGGGCTGGTGAAGCTGGCATCATAGAGGGTCGAGGTTCAAATAAAAATATGCCTTTGAGTGAGATAGCAAAAAGTGAAGTTGTTATCATCTGGGGGAGAAATCCCCATACTACATCAAGTCATCTTTTACCATTACTCAAAGATAAAATTATCATAGTGATTGACCCACTAAAAACAAAAATTGCTAAAGTAGCAGACCTGCATATACAGCTAAAACCGCATACTGATTTAGAACTTGCAATGCTTTTAAGTCGATTTTTATTTATTGAAAACTCTATAGATGAAGAGTATTTAAAAGAATACGCAAGTGAGTATGAAGATTTTTATGAGCTAACACAAACGCTTAGGATTAAAAAAACACTTGATAATATAGATATTGATTTATCGCAGATAGGGGAACTCTTAGCATTTGTAAAAGAGAAAAAAGTAGCTATTGTTTGTGGTTTAGGTATGCAAAAATATAAAAATGGTGCTGATGTTATGCGTAGCATAGATGCCTTTGCACTCCATCTTGGTCTCTTTGGGAAAGAGGGGTGCGGGGTAGCATATCTTGGGAACTCCCGTGAGAATATAAACTCCCCTTTTTGTACGAAAGGTAAAAAAGTATCAAAAGTTGATACGAAATTTAGTGAATTTGAGAGTGTGTTCATTCAAGGTGCGAACCCTCTCTCACAAATGCCAAACTCAACTCGAGTGACTATGGAGATCTCAAGTGTTAAAAATATAGTTTATTTTGGTTTGTATGAAAATGAGAGTTCTGCAATGGCTCATCTTGTCATCCCTGCAAAAAACTTTTTAGCCAAAAATGATGTGAGGGTCTCTTATTCTCATCCAAAAATAATGCATATGCCAAAGGTAAAAGAGACTAAGTTTGGCATAAGTGAGTATGATTTGAGTGCATATCTATGTAGTGAATTTGAGATAGAGATAAAAACTGAACAAGAGTATATAGAACATTTTTTAGGTTTTAGCTCAAGAAAGATTGAAGATACCCCTTACAAGAAGGGATTTGATACCGATGATGGTGAGTTTATCTATCTCCAAGAGTTGGATGGTATTAAAGTAAACTCTGATGCTCTCTATCTCATAACAATAAAAAGTCCAAAAAGTTTAAACTCTCAGTTTCATAGACAAACTCATCTCTATCTCAATAAGTCTCATGGTTTTAGCAATGGTGAGATACTAAAGATAAGTTCAGATAACGCTAATGTAAAATTAGAAGTACAACTAAATGAAGATTTAAGAGATGACTGCGTTCTTGTTTACAGCGGGACAAAAGGTGTGAATGCACTTACAAGTTCTTCCCATAGTTATGAGGGAAAAAATGCTACATATCAAGAAAACAGGGTAACCTTATCGCGTTGTTAAACCCAATTTTGATATAATCTAAAAAATATTATGCTCAGGCACTTACCTTAGGTCAATTTATGAATACAAAAGAATTAAATGATAAATATCTCTTACCTACATATGCAAGAGCTAATGTAGAATTTGTCAGCGGAAACAATGCTACTTTAGAAGATCTCAATGGAAAAAAGTACATTGATTTTACCTCTGGTATAGGTGTATGTAGTGTCGGACATGCAAATGCTCGTGTCAATGAGGTGCTCTGTTCTCAACTTTCTAAGATTACACATACCTCAAACCTTTACAATATAGCTCCACAAGCTAAAGCTGCACAAAAGATAGTAGAAGCAAGTGGCTATGATATGCAATGTTTTTTTGGAAATAGTGGTGCTGAAGCAAATGAGGGTGCCATCAAGATAGCAAGAAAATGGGGTGGACTCGATGAAAATGGCAATGATGGTGAGGTAAAACGCTATAAAATCATCACACTAAGACACTCTTTTCATGGGCGAACGATAACGACAGTAAAAGCGACAGGGCAAGAGTCTATGCATAATTACTTTGGACCTTTCCCTGATGGGTTTGTGTATGCAGACAATATCTCTCATATTGAAGACCTACTTGATGAGCATACTTGTGCGGTGATGATAGAACTTGTTCAAGGGGAGGGTGGCGTTGAGCCACAAGATAAAGATGAAGTTAAGGCTTTAGAGAAGTTACTTAAAGACAAGGGCGTTTTATTTATAGTAGATGAAGTACAAACGGGTGGATATAGAACAGGAGAGTTTTTAGCCTCCAATGTTTACGACATCTCTCCAGATATAGTAACTTTAGCAAAAGGTGTAGGTGGTGGTATCCCTGTGGGAATTGTGATGACTTCGCTCAAGGGTGTCCTTAGTGCTGGTGATCATGGTTCAACTTTTGGTGGAAATTATCTAAGTTCAAGTGCAGTTTGCGAAGTTTTAGAGATCTTAAATGGATTAAAATCTGAGGGAAAACTTCAAGATACTATAGAGTATTTCAACACAAAATTAGAGATATTTTATATGTCAAATCAAAAGTTTTTTACATCTAAAGTTGGGATTGGTCTCATGTGTGGACTCCGCGTTTTAGATGCACAAACACTTACAAATATCATTAACAATGCAAGAGAAGCAGGGGTTATGGTTCTCAAGGCTGGTAGAAATACTCTACGCTTTTTACCACCGCTTACTATCACTAAAGAGGAAATTGATGAAGGTTTTAAAGCTCTCAACTCTGCTATGTCTCGCGTTTAGTTCGCTGGTATTTGCAAATGACAATAATACTACGCTCAACTCCTACTTATCAAACCTAAAACGAAAACAATTTGAGTATGATAATAGTAAAAATGAGGTAGATAGTTCTAAACTCCGTGACTCATGGATAGCCCCATTAAAGCTTAACTATAGTTACTCTCGAAGCAAACCTTTTACGAGGGAACTAACAAGCCAAAGTGCTGCTATTCGTATTGATCAGCCGATTTTTGAGAGTGGTGGCATCTACTACGGTATTAAGTTTGCAAATGCAAGTAGACTTTATAGCCACTATACTATAGAAGTTGCAAAACGCAAAATGATAAAAGATACTATCTCCATCTTGATGCAAATAAAACAGACAGCTCTGAAAATAGAAGTACAAAAACTTCAAATAAAAAAATCTGAGATTAATCTAACACAGAAAAAAGAGCAGTATCTTAATGGTCAACTAGACTCGGGATTTCTAGATAATGCAATCATTCAGAGAAATAAGGTTATTCAAGCACTTTATGATATTGAGACTCGTAAGGAAAAACTCCTAAATCAGTTTAGTGCTCTTAGTGATTTAGATGTAAAAACTGCAAGGATTCCTTATCTTGAACTTATAGATCAAGAGGAATTTTTAACACACAATATCGTGCTTAAGCAAAAAAATGCTGAGATAAAAAAGAGTGAATATAAAAAAGATGTAACAGCAGTAAAGTATCTTCCAAAAATAAGTTTTACTGCTGGATATAGCTGGAATAAGTCACAGCAACAATTTAGTACAACAGCTTTATTTACAAAAAATATAAAGTATTATGATTATGGTATCCGTATAAATATGCCAATTGATTTGAATACTTTTAGAGATATAGAATCAGCAAAGATTGACTTCCTAAAATCACAAGTAATAATAAAAGATAAACAACGAGAATTTAAAGCTCTTTTTAAACAAGTGATGCAAAATATCAACAACTTTAAAAAGAAGAAAAATCTTTCACTAGAAAACAAAGGTATATATACTAAAATATTGAAAGAAACTAGAAAGTTGTTTAAGGCAGGTTATAAAACGGATTATGATGTAAGCTTACTAGAAAACTCGGTAGCAATATCTTCAATCAATTATGAGATTTTTGAGATAGATGAGCAGTTAGAGCTGTTGACACTTTATGAGATGTATAAAAAATAATGAAAAAATTTAGTAACTATATGGCTGAATGGCTCTATGGGGAAGATGGATATTATACTGATTATAAACAGATAGGAAAAGAGGGTGACTTTTATACTGCTGTGAGTACAAGTCAGTTTTTTGGTGGATGCATTGCAAATCATATCATCTCTTTGGTGGATGAGGGCTTTTTAAATGAAGATGCTCTTATCTGCGAGATAGGTGCCCATCATGGGTATTTTTTAGCTGATGTTGTGCAGTTTATCTATACACTCAGACCAACATTGCTAGAGAGTTTAGAGTTTGTCATCATAGAGCGTTTCGATGCTTTGCAAAAGCAACAAAGAGATTATTTTAGTGAGAGTTTTGGCGATGCTGTGCATCTAAGACATTACAAGTCTCTTGATGAGCTCAGATGTAAAAATGCCTTTTTTATAGCCAATGAGATCTTTGATGCTTTCCCTTGCGAACTTTACTATAAGGGTGATACTGCGAGAGTCGATGAACATCAAATTGTGTTTGACACGAAAGATGCATGGGTAGAGTCTAAGGCTAAAAAGTATCATAAAGATAGAGGTGAGATAGCTGTAGGATATGAAGAGTTTGCTTTGAGTATGGCAAAGGCATCTGACAAATTTGAATTTATGAGTTTTGATTATGGTGAGATGGTTGCACGACCTGATTTTTCTCTAAGGGTTTATGATAAACATGAGGTTATCCCTTTTTTCGATGAAGATATCCAAAGAGAAAAACTTTTTAAAAATGCAGACATAACCTATGATGTGACTTTTGAGCATGTCAAAGATGCTTATGAAGAGGCAGGGGTAAAGTTTATAGAACTAAAAGCTCAGATGGTAGCTCTTGTGGATATGGGGATACTTGATTTGTTAGAGTTACTTAAAAAGAATGTGGATGAAAAGATATACACCCAAGAGTTGGAGAAAGCAAAGATGCTTATCATGCCTAACTTTTTAGGTGAGAGATTTAAAATGATAAAATTTAGAAAAGACTAGAAATTTTTCATTGCTTTTTTTAGTTCATCAAGTCTATTTGAACTTTTTATTGCATTTTCTTTGGTGATGATGTTTTTAGTTAAAAGCTCCATAATCTCTTGTGTTTGTGTTCGCATACCTGTTTCATTTTGATTGAGTTGCATTTGAGAGTAGAGTTGATGCACTTTATTTTCACGAATTAGATTTGAGATGGCTGGGTTTGTGATGAGAACCTCTTGTGCTGCCACTTTCCCAGAACCCACTCTTGGTATGAGCGTTTGAGAGATGACAGAAATAAGAGAAGAAGCGAGTTGTGCTCGGATTTGTGGTTGTTTTTCTGGTGAGAAAACATCTAAGATTCGGTTGATTGTCCCGGGTGCTGAGTTAGTATGGAGTGTTCCAAATACTAAGTGTCCAGTTTCAGCCGCGGTAAGTGCAGCACCTATCTCTTCTGCATCACGCATCTCTCCGATGAGTATGATATCTGGGTCTTGTCTAAGTGCATACTTGATAGCTGATGCAAAAGACTTAGTATTTGATCCTACAGCCCTTTGTGAAAAGAGAGATTTTCTATTTTGATGCACAAACTCAATGGGACTTTCAATAGTGATAATATGTTTTCTTTCTGTTAAGTTTATCTCGTGAAGCATAGAAGCTAAGGTGGTTGACTTTCCACTTCCTGTTGGTCCAGTGACAAGGATAAGACCTTTTTCTTGCTTGACAAGCTCTTTAAAGATGGGATTGTTATTGTACTCATCAAGAGTAGGAATCTCTATGGGAATCATACGAAAAGCACAAGCCATACCCTCTCTTGTCATATAGTAGTTCGCACGAAATCTTCCAACTCCCTCTAGGGTAAAATCATCATCAAGCTCTTTATTCTCTTCAAACTCTTGAATTTGTTTTTCTTTTAAAAGAGATTTGACCATACTCTCAATATCTTTAGCACTTAACTTGTCAAGTTTGAGGGCTTTGAGTTCTTTATCGATACGAATTTGAGGTTCACTACCAACTACAAGATGTAGATCAGAAGAACCAAGTTTAAGTGTACTTTTGAGTAATTTTCTTATATCAATTGTTTTATGTATCTGCTCTTGAGGTAGTTCATCACTCATATGTTTACCTTTATTCTATGATTTTTGGAACGATGAAAAAATTGTCTGCACTTTGTGGTGCATGTTTGAGAATATTTTCATTGATGGAAGTATCGATGAATGGTTCATCAACTCTCACTTGTGTAGCATCATCATTCATAGCAAAATTATCATCAACTTTATCCGTACTGAGTTGACTAAGATTGTCAACAAAGCTTACTATTTCTGAAAGTTGAGAGATGATCTCTTGGCGTTTATTTTCATCTACTTTTAAAAAAGATAATTTCTCTAACTTACTTAAAAGTGCGTCATCTACTTGCATTTGTTACCTTATAAATATATTTTGTAAGATTGTAACGAAAAAAACTTGTCTTTTTGATAAAAATTTAACAAACTATAGGGTAGTATTACATTCAAAGAAAAATTAAGGATTATTTTTGAGCTTAAAAGAAAACATGAGTATGGTAAAAGAGGAACTTAATTCAGAAGAGAAATTTTTTGAAAAAGCAGTTATCACTGAAAAATTTGTAAAAAAATATAAAAATATTATGATTGGGTTAGTTGTTGCCGTCATCGTTGTTGTTGTTGCAAATGTAGTGTTAGAGGCAAACAAAAATTCTGAGGTAAAAGAAGCAAATCAACTTCTAGCAACTTTAAAAGCAAACTCAAAGGATGAAAATGCAAAAACTCAACTGAGTCATTTGTCTCCTAACCTTTATGATGTTTGGAGTTTTTCACAAGCAATAGTTCATAAAGATATTGAGACATTAAAAAAACTTCAATCTTCAAAGGCTAATTTAATCGGTGATTTAGCAAGTTATGAAGTTGCAAGTCAAAGTGGAAATGTTGATAAACTTAATGATTATTCAATGAGACAGGGGGCTATCTATAAGGATTTAGCTTTAGTACAAAGTGCAATTATCTTTTTAGACAAAAATGAGTTAGATAAAGCACATCAAAAGTTGAAACAAGTATCTGCAACTTCCCCTTTAAGTAAAATTGTATTAGCTCTTTCACACTATGGAGTAAAGTGATATCTTGAAGTTTATCTCTCTTTTTTTCATCCCTGCACTTTTGATCTTCTTTAGTGCTTGTAGTTCCAGAGAGGTTTATACGCCAAAACAAGTGCTTGGGCAATGGGCACATAATGATCTTTCCGATAAGGTTATCATCGATACAACATTAGATGCAGCACTCCTCAGGGATAGAGAGGTTCTCGTTGATGGAAAGCCTACTGGTATACGGATAGAAACAGACCAAAGACTTATCTCGCATAGTGATGGATGGGTATTGAGTGCATCGATAGATGGTGATTTAACTTTGCAGTTTATTGCAGATAAAAATATGGTTGAAAAATTTCACCTCTCAAAGACTATTGCGACTGCAAGTGTAAAAGATGATGTTTTAGCAGTTTTGTTTGCTGACAATGAGATGGCATTATACTCTATTGCATCGAAAAAACTACTACTTAAAGAGCCGGGTATTGCACCTAAAATTGTCAATGCAAAGATTGTTAAACCATACTTTATGAATGATTTAGTATTATTTTTAACACTTGATGGTAAGATAGTTATTGTGAGCGTAACACAAAAGAAAAAGTTAAGAAGTATCATCGTTTCATCCCAAGACAATTTTAACAATATCATCTCTTTTGATGTTGTAGAAGATAAGTTAATAGCATTCACTGGTACAAAACTTTTATCATTTGCACAAAAAGAGATACGAGTGAAATATGAGATAAGAAATGCTATTTATGAGAAAAGTAATATTATCTACATCACAACAAAACAAGGTGAACTTATATCTTTAACACCAGAGTTACAAGTGATAGCCAAGGTAAAATTTCCTTTTGCACATTTTTTGGGTTTAATATCATATAAAGATAAGATTTATGCACTTGAAAAAGAGGGTTATCTCATAGAATTGTCTAAAAACTTATTGACTTACAAGGTGTATGAAGTAGATGTTGATGATGGATTTGTTTATGTTACGGATAAGATTTTTTATGTAGGTGACCAATATATCTCAGTTGAGTAATGAGTTAGAAGCTTTTATTGAGTATATAACAATTACAAAAGCTTTAAACAAAAAAAGTGTGAGTGCTTATCTGAGTGATTTGAGTGCTATAGAAAAACAATTGGAGAAACCTCTTATCACTTTAGAGTCCAAAACTATTTTAGAAGTTTTATCTAGCTATAAAAATAAACGGACACTCAATCGTAAACTATCCTCCTTAAATGCTTTCTTTGATTTTTGTTATAAAAATAAATTTTTACTTGAAAAGACCAAACTTAGATCTGCAAAAATACCAAAACTTTTACCAAAATTTTTATCATTTAATGAGATATTGACTTCACTTAAATTGATAGATAGATCTTCATGGATTGGTTTGAGGGACTATGCTCTTATATTGTTTTTGTATGCAACAGGAACTCGTATCAGTGAAGCACTTGAGCTTAAAAAAGGGGATATAGAAGATGGTTGGCTTTTAATCCGTCATGCTAAAGGTGATAAGGAACGCATCGTGCCAATAGCACAAAAAGCTATTGATGCACTAGAACTTTATCTTGATGCACTAAGTTTTGATAAAGATTATATATGGTGTAATTATCAAGGTGGTAAACTCAGTAGAGTGAGTGCTTTTAAAACCACTCAAAAGTATCTTGGAGTCTCCCCACATGTTCTAAGGCACTCTTATGCAACATCACTCATAACAGGTGGAGCAGATTTACGGGTAGTTCAGGAGCTATTGGGGCATGCTTCTCTTTTGACAACACAGATATATACACACATCCAAAAACAACATCTACAAGAGACATTGCAAGTATGTCATCCACTTGCACAGAAAGAGATCTATGAACCATGTGAGAAATAGAATATTATCAAAACCATTTTTAAAATCACTTTTTTTAGTGCAAAATAAGTGGCATCAGCATGGAGTGCTTGTGCATACCTTGCGAGTTGTTTATTATGTTATCAAAAAAGGGTATTTTAGGTTTATCCCTGCAGCCTTCTTGCATGATATTGGTAAACCTGTATGTGCTTATAGAAAAGATGCAGAGGATTTTGAGTTTGATGAATATAGTTTTACAGATCATGAAGAAATAGGTTATAATATTGTCAGAAATTGGTCATTCATCAGTCAATACACAAAAAATGTAGTCAGATACCATTACCTTATCCGAGATATTAAAAAGTCAAAAACTGAAGATTTCACAAGGTATAAGCAAAAAAAATTGATTTGGGATAGTTTAGATATCAAGATGCACAAAGAGTTAGAACTTTTTTTAGTATGTGATGATTTAGCAAAAGGAAAGAGAAGAAGATGAGTGAAATAAATATTGTAACTATTGTATCTATTGCTTTTATAGGGTCTTTTGGACATTGTATAGGGATGTGTGGAGGGATAGTTATGGCATATTCTGCAAAGATGATAGATCCAAATACAAGTAAAATATCTCAAGGTCTTGCACATCTATTGTACTCTTTAGGACGAGTCACTACATATACCTCACTTGGAGCTTTGTTTGGTTTTCTCGGCGGAGTGATAACATATTCAAGTACAGCAAATGGTATCTTGCTCATAGTTACTGGTCTTTTAATGTTTTTAGCAGGGCTCTCTTTACTTGGAAAGTTAAAATTTTTAACCCTTATAGAACATTCACTCTCCTCTTCGATGATCTACAAACAAACATTTCATAAGATTCTAAATTCAAAATCCAATAGTAGTTTTTTTATCTTAGGGATGCTCAATGGATTACTTCCATGTGGTTTTGTTTACTTTTTTGCTATCACAGCAGCAAGCACAGCCCAACCACTTTATGGAGCATTTGTTATGTTTATCTTCGGACTCAGTACCATACCTGCAATGTTTTCTTTAGGTTTTATTGCTTCACTTGCACGAGCAACAAAATTTAGAGCTATGATGATGAACATAGCATCTTTGAGTGTCCTAGTTTATGGTGCTTTTACTATTTACAATGGTTTAAAGTATTTTTAATCTTTAACAGAAGTGTAAACAACGCAAACGATGCGTTGTTTTTTAATTATTTAAGAAGTGATTTAGTTATAGAACGGGCTGCTTCACGACCATCAAAGGCTGCTGTCACAACTAAGTCTGCTCCGCGATAACAATCTCCACCAGCGAAGATGCCAGAAGTCGATGTCTCATGTGTTTCTTCCTCTATGATGATCTCACCCCATTTGTTTGTTTCTATCCCATTTTCAGCTAAAAAAGCTGGAACTTCAGTATCAAAGCCTAGAGACATGATGATAATATCAGCACTGAGTCTCGCATTGGTCCCTTTCATCTCTTCAACTTTTTGACGACCAGATTCATCTTTAACACCAAGGGACATCTTTAGAGTCTCAACCGCTATAGCTACCCCTTTATCATTTAGGATTATCTCTTTTGGAGAGGTAAGAAAGACAAAGTCAACCCCCTCTTCCATCGCATTTTTATACTCTTTTTTACTTCCTGGCATATTTTTCTCATCTCTACGGTACAAACAAGTTACAGATTTCGCACCCTCACGCTTTGCAGTTCTAAGGCAATCCATAGCCGTATCTCCACCACCAATAACGACAACATTAAGATCTTTAAAATCAAATTTTTTATCATATACAGCATGAAAATTTTTCTTTTGAATATTTGTCAAATAATCCATAGCATCATGTACATTTGGAGCTGTTTCACCATTCATAGAAGCTTTTTTTGCCTTTGTAGCTCCCACTCCAATAAACATAGCATCATGAGCATTAGCAATCTCTTCAAAACTTAAATCTTTTCCAACATTACAGTTGAGTACAAGTTTCATACCCGCTTCAACCAACAAGTTTACACGGCGTTCTACAATCTTTTTATCGAGTTTAAAATTTGGAATACCATAAGTTAGTAGTCCACCAGCACGGTCAGCTCTTTCATACATAGTTACTTCTATGCCTGAGCGAAGTAGATATGTTGCAGCGGAAAGTCCAGCAGGACCACTCCCTATGATGGCTACTTTTTTACCACTTTTTAGTTCTGGAAACTCTGGTTTAAAACCAGCTTTAAATCCAGCTTCTGTAATGTGTGTTTCAACAGAGCCAATAGTGATAGCACCATGTCCATCATTTAAGGTACAGTCACCTTCACAAAGCTTATCATGTGGACAGACACGCCCCATAACTTCTGGAAAGGGGGATGGTTCATTAGAAAGCTTAAATGCAAATTCCAAATCTTTTTCACTAACAGCTTTAAGCCATTGTGGTACATAGTTATGAAGTGGACACTTGTTGAGACAATATGGATCACCACATTGGATACATCGTTCACTTTGTGTACTCGCTTCATCTTTATCAAAAACCTCATATATCTCACCAAAGTCTTTTGTACGCTCCACAACTAATCTTTTTTTTGCTTCTATTCTTTCAATGTTTAAATATTCTCTCATGATTAGTCTCCATTCTCAAGATTAAGTGGTAATTTTGTAAGATTTTTTGGTTTTACTAACCAAAAATTTCGTACCTCCACTCTAAAGTTTTCAAGTAAATCTTTTGCTTTTTGACTTCCTGTTTCCACTAAGTAGTCTTTGAGCAATTTTTTAAGATAATGTCTTGCCTCATCCCCTTCATCAGTATCGATGCGAATTGCTTCAACAAGTTCACGGTTTACATTTTCGACAAATGAATGATCTTCATCATACACAAAACTTACCCCACCAGTCATACCTGCACCAAAGTTGATACCAGTTTTTCCAAGGATTATGACAACACCACCCGTCATATATTCACAAGCATTATCTCCAGTACCCTCGACTATAGCAAAAGCACCTGAATTACGAACTGCAAATCTTTCACCTACAGAACCAGAAACATAGAGTTTACCACCAGTAGCCCCATAAAGACAAGTATTACCACCAGCAGCAAACGCTTCACCTTCATTTTTAGATGTGATGATAACCTTGCCACCATGCATCCCTTTACAAAGGTAATCATTTGCAACACCTTTAAGATAGATGCTAACCCCTGGAATCAAAAACGCACCAAGAGCTTGTCCAGCTATACCAGAAAGATTTATTCTAATCGTCTCAGATTTAAGACCTTTATCTCCATAGTATTGAGCGATTTCACCAGATATTCTCGCACCAAAACTTCTATTGAGATTCGTTATTTTACGCTCTATTTTAATAGGGTGTTCAGGCTGTTCTATGGCAACTCGTGCCTCTTTTAGAACATCTATTTCATAAGCATTATCATCAAATGGAGGATTAAATTTTTGCTGATGAGTATTGACACCTTCTTCCTGATGCAAGACAGATGAAAAATCAAATTTTTGTGCAAATTCATCATCAACTACTTTTAACATATGAGATTGACCTATCATCTCCTCCATCGTTTTGTATCCAAGTGTAGCCATGATGCTACGGATATCTTCTGCCAAAAATGTAAAATAATTTACAACTTTATCTGCATCTCCTTTAAAATACTCATCACGAAGTTTTTCATTTTGTGTAGCAATCCCTACTGAACATTTATTGACATGACAGATACGAAGCATCTTACAACCAACCATAGTTAAAACCCCAGTACCAAAAGCATAAGATTCTGCACCAAGGAGTGCTGCTTTGACAACATCGAGTCCAGTTTTTAATCCACCATCAGTTTGAACTTCTACTAAACCTCTAAGGTTATTTGCTTTTAAAGCATTGTGTGCTTCACTGAGTCCCAGTTCAAATGGATTTCCAGCAAATTTTATAGAGGTAAGAGGAGCAGCACCAGTACCACCATCACCGCCAGAGATGATAATTTTGTCTGCATACGCTTTTGCAACACCTGCGGCAATAGTTCCAACACCAACAGTTGATACAAGCTTAACAGCTACACGAGCTTTAGGATTGACCTGTTTCATATCAAAAATAAGTTGAGCTAAATCTTCGATAGAATAGATATCATGGTGTGGTGGTGGTGAGATAAGTGTAACACCTGGCACGGTATGGCGAAGTTTACCGATGAGAACACTTACTTTATGACCTGGAAGCTGTCCTCCCTCACCTGGTTTTGCACCTTGTGCTACTTTTATCTGAATCTCCTCAGCACTTCTAAGATACGCTGGAGTCACACCAAATCTACCCGATGCAACTTGCTTTATTTTTGAGACACGGTTCGTATCAAACCTAGCAGGATCTTCTCCACCCTCACCTGAGTTTGACTGTGCACCCATGGAGTTCATTGCCATAGCAATAGTTTCATGTGCTTCGGGAGAGATTGAGCCAAGGCTCATAGCGGCTGAGGCAAATCTTTTAAATATCTCCTCTTTTGGTTCTACTTCAGAGATATCTATAGATTTTCGAGAAGATTTTATCTCAAAAAAATCACGAATATATTTTAATCCGCGTTTATTGACAATATCTCTAAGTTTTACATAGTCTTCAACCTTGCCACTCTCAACACAAGTATGAATCGCATGGATAACTGATGGTCCAAAGTCATGATGCTCTGCTCCATTGTAAAACTTATAAAATCCACCAATGTTGAGTGGGAAAATCTTATTAAACCCTGTATTTGAGTGTGCTAGTTTATTGTACTTTTTAAGTCTTTGGTCAATATCATCATAAGTCAGTCCACTCAAAACACAGTGAGATGATTCAAAACAATCTTTGACAATTCTTTCATTAAGACCCATCACATCAAAAAGACCAGAATTTCTATAGGATGCTATCGTTGCAATTCCCATTTTTGACATGATTTTGAGAAGTCCACTGTTGAGTGCAGTATGCACAGACTTTAGTGCTTCATGACAATCATAATGCATAATTTTTGATTTTTCCAATATCTCTATTACGGTTGCGAATAATAGATTTGGATAAACAGCACTTGCCCCATAACCTAAGAGAACCGCGGCAGAATGAGAATCCACAACCTCACCAGTTACTGCTATCATAGAAACTAAATGGCGAATTTTTTCTTTTGAGAGAGCGATATTTAAACGACCTATAGCCATTGCCATGGGAATAACTACATTTTCTTCACTCAAACCAATATCATCAAGAATCACTATGCGGACACCATCATTTTGCACAGCTTCAACAACAGAGTCAACTAATTGTCGCAAGGCTTCCTCTAAGTTTGTTGTATACGCAGTTGAGAAAGTTTTGTTGTGATAAAAACTTTGGTAACGAGGTGATTTTTTATCTCCGAAAGATTTTAGCACATCTAACTTTTCACGGGTAATAATAGGACTTATCGCTTTGAGACGATGTGCATGAGTTGGAATCTCGTTGAGGATATTGTGAACCTCACCAAAACCAGTATTTAAACTCATCACAACAGATTCACGAATAGGATCAATCGGTGGATTTGTTACTTGAGCAAATTTTTGTTTAAAATAGTCAGTAAAATTTCTTTGCTTGTTTGAAAAAGCGGCAAGTGGTGTATCATCACCCATAGAGCCAACTGCTTCTTTAGAATCTTTCATCATTGGTTCTATCACTTGCTCAATAATCTCTTGAGTGATGTTAAAATACCTTTGACGAGATACTATATCTTTGCCTTCAAAATCACACTGAGACATATACTGCTCTTCAACATGTTCTTGTAGGTATATCATATGCTCATTGAGCCATTTCATATATGGATTTGAACTTTTTAAATAATCATTGATATCGTTATTTTTAAGGATTTTTCCATATTTTAGGTCAAGCCCTAGCATCTCTCCAGATTGAAGTCTTCCACGCTCTTTGATATTGTCTTCTGCAATATCTACTACGCCATACTCTGAAGCAATAAGGAGATTGTTGTCTTTTGTAATAATATATTTTGAAGGGCGAAGACCATTTCTATCTAGGACACAACCAATATAGCGACCATCAGTCACTGAAAATGCTGCAGGTCCGTCCCATGCTTCAAATACTGTTGAATGGTACTCATAAAAAGCACGAAGCTCTGGATCCATATGTGGAGAATTTTGCCAAGCAGATGGTATAACTGCACGAACAGCTTTGAAAAAGTCCATACCATTGACAATAAGAAATTCAAAAAAGTTATCTGCAGATGCACTATCTGATGAGTTAAGCTGTAGGATAGGAAGAATTTTTTCTATCTCTTCATCTGTAAATATATCAGATTTTATAGATTCAGATTTGATCTCTACATTAAAACGATTTCCTTCGACAGAATTTATCTCACCATTATGTGCAACCGAACGAAAAGGTTGTGCCAAACGCCACTCTGGAAGTGTATTGGTTGAAAATCTTTGATGAAAAAGTGAAAATGAAATTTTAAATGCTTCATCTTGCAAATCTACATAGAACTCTTTGATATGCGTAGGCATAACAAGTCCCTTATATGAAAGAACCGATGAGCTCATTGATGAGATATAAAAATCACGATGAGAAACTAACTTATGCTCCACCTCTTTACGCGAGAGATAAAGCAGAGCATCAAATCTATCTGTAGATATAATAGAGTTTGGTATTATAAATACCTGAACTATATTTGGCAAAGACACTAGGGCTTGTTCGCCAAGAGCTTTCGTATCTACAGGAACATCTCGAACAAGAACCACTTTAAGATCATTACTCGCACATACATCTTCTATCACTTGGGTTTCTGCTGTGTCTCTTGAAAAAACAGAAGCAACAGCATATTGTTTTGGCAGTTCAATACCATTCTGCGAAGCTATCTTTCTTAAAAACTCATCTGGCATAGAAAGCAACAGTCCACTACCATCACCAGTTTTACCATCAGCAGCAACCGCACCACGGTGCATCATGCGTTCTAAGGCTGTAACTGCATCGTCTAAAACCTTCTTAGATGCTTTATTTTTGATATTGGCAACAAGCCCAAAACCACAGTTATCTTTAAATGATCTCAATAAATCATAATTATTAGTCATAACAACTCCTAAATTTTTAAATTTGTCTAAATATTTTATATATTTAATCTCTTTTTAAAGAAACTTAGTCTATTTAGAGACAAAGTGTTATATTATACACGCTAAAGGTTTAAAGAGGTATTATATAGATAATATTTTTCAAATAAATTAATCAAATGGGGAAAAAGAAACAAAATATGCAAGGATATATACTTAATCTCAATAAAGTCAGAGATGAAGACTTAATAGTAACAATTCTATCAAAAGATAACTTAGATACCCTTTATAGATTTTATGGGGCTAGACATGGTGTCATCAACCTTGCATTTAAAATTGACTATGAAAAAGAGAGCTCTTCCAAAAGCACAATAGCAAGACTTAAAGATGTAGTACACATTGGTTTCAAGTGGATAAATGATTATAAATTACTTCGTTTATGGCAAGATTTTGTTTCCCTTTTTTATAAACATCTCAAAGATGCTTATGAGGTAGATAGTTTTTATTTTGAACTTATTGACAATGCTTCAAAAATTTGGGCACAACAAAATCCTAAAAGAGTTGCTATTGAGTCTTATGTGAAACTTCTTGAGCATGAGGGGAGGCTTCATACGCAGATGGAATGTTTTTTATGTCATGAAACATTTAAAACAGATGAAGATATCTCGCTCATTCGAGCATTTTTGCCAACCCACAAACATTGCACGCATACTTATGGAATCAACCAAAAAGCCCTTTTAGAGCTTTTTGAAACAAAATCAACTCTTTTTTTGTCTGACAAAGAGGTGGAGAGAATCTGGTATATTTTACTTGAGGGGTTATAACTTTAGGTTCGATTTTTCTTCATGTATTGAGAAATTTTTTTATACTTTATATTCTTCATATATTGTTCCATATACTCATAATCTGGCTTACTTTTTTCATCTACTGGTAATATAATCTTTTCTTTTGATACTCTTTTGTCATTTATCTCTCTATTAAAATTATATTTTTGTTTAAATCTATTTGTTAAAGTTGTTATAAACAGATATACATACTCACTCATATGTTCTTGTTGTAAATGTGTTACATGATCACTTGCCACAAAACTATATGGATGATAAAAACTAGCCCCAACACTTCCACTATTTGCAATAGTTACACAACCATTAAACACTCTGACATTAGTGGCATTTCCTATAAAATTATCTACTCCATTATTTAAAGCAGTTGAAGACACATAAGGTATATCTCCCTTAATTTGTTTTGTTTTTGTAAGTCGTTTCCCCCTTTGAACAGTATCAAAAATATCAGATACAAAAAACTCTTTCCAATTTTTATCTTTTAAAGATTTTATTGTTTTATACTCAAGTTTTTTTAGAATTTTAACAATATAGTCTTTATACTTTTTCTCTTTTTTTTCAACAATAGATTTTATATAATTTTCCATAGATAGATAGTCTGGTTGATTCTTTTTAATTGGTAACATCAATATTGTTCTATTTGCATTAGACTGTCTAAATTGTTTTGCATAAGAAAATTTTCTTTTATTTTGGTTGATCATAGTTGTTATAAACAATTTATGATATTTAGTTAGATTATTGTTTTCAAAAAAATAGATATTATCATCACCACAACATAGATAATCATGATAAAAACTATTACCAAACATATCAACAGAAATAATATTTTTAAATTTTTTCATCTCTTTATTATTAACAAAATCTGCAATACCGTTGTTGTTCTCTTTTGCTGTCAATAATGGAGTTTTACCGTATATTCTATGATTTTTAATCAATCGTTTTCCATGATAATTTTGAAAATCAAGTTTGGCTAAAAAAAATTCTTTCCACTCCCTATCATTAAGCTTCATCTTCATTATCCTCAAATAGATACTCTCTATCTTGCATAATCATGGCAAATTCAAAAGTTAAATAATCTGCTATCGTTTTTTCAAACTCTTCATCCATTGGAATTTCATCATTAAAGTAGTAAAAACTATGCAACCACTCATCATCTGCACCAATAGTGGTTTTTATGCAAAATTTAGTTTCACTCTCGATTCTATCAAACCAAACATCTAGTAAATGAGCTTTTTTATCTTTTGCTTGTTCTGTTTCTATCAATCCAATATGTGGAGCAACTTTATATCCATCATCTCTAAAGTCAATAAATTTACTTTTCTTCTCTTTTGGATGTGCTTCTCCTGCAGTAAATACAGCGATACAAGGCATAACACCCACACCATAAAATGTGTCTTTGTTTAATGTGACAACACCTTCTAATGTGTGATGCTTAAGAATATTGGCTTTGGTAGATTGTTCTTCTTTTGTTTTACCTGTCATTGTTGATTGGGGGACTATCACAATAACTTTGCCACCCTCAGTTATAGAATTTAACAGATGTTCTATAAAAGATATCTCATATAGATCTACATTGTTTTTAGAACCTTGTGAATAAGGTGGATTCATCATGCCAATATTGGCTTCTTTTAACTGCAATTTAAAAGGATCTTGCTTTAAAAAATCTTCATTAATGAGATTGCTTTTGCCATCACCTCTTAAAATCATATTGGTTGTAGCAATAGTAAACATATAAGGCTGCAACTCCAACCCATGAAGTTGTTTCTGTTTTATATTTTTTTGTCTGTTGTTATCATTGGTTTGTTTTAACATATGATGCATAGAAGCTATCAAAAATCCTGCTGTTCCAGCACATGGGTCTAAAACTATATCATTAGCTTGTATATCTACTAAATCACAAAATAGATCTGTAATATGTCTTGGGGTTAAAACTATACCTAAGGTTTGTCCATCTCCACCACTATAAGACATAAACTCTCCGTAAAAGCGTCCTAGATAATCTTCGGATGAATTTGAATATTTTATACTCTTGTAAATCTTATCATATAAGAATTGGGTAAAGTGCTTAAGTGGTGTTTTTTTAAGAGTTTGGTTCATCTCATTTAAAATTTGAGTATCTTTAATAATAGAAAATTGAGAGATAATTTTATCTCTTTTAACTTCTGGAGCAACTTTTGATCTTTTTAGATTTGATTCTATGGCTTTAAATATTTTTTCTCCATCAGTATTAATCTCATCTGCTGTTAAATCATCTAAAGAAAAATTTTTATACTCTGCTTCACGGAGTGCTAACAATATACCAGATACTATTAAAGGCTTATCTATATCTTTTAGATTTCCATAATTTCGTAAATCTTCATGAAGGTCAGAGGCATCTTTTAAAATTATAGATAATTCTTTGTCTTTGTCTGTCTCTTCTTTTAAAATTTCTCTTATATAATATTCTTGTATATTTTGTTCATTAAAAGATATAAAAGATTCTACATCTGGCAACTCTCTATAATATTCTGTTTCATCAATATAAAGAGGGCTTATGCGATGTTTTTTTTCATCACCACTTATGCCAAAAGCTATAATCTTTTTATAGCTTGTGTTTTTTGCTAAATGTTTAGCATAAAATAAAGCACCATTTATTGCATAATTTTTTGTATCTTTTACGGTTGTACTCACAAGACCTTTATCATCTAATTTGATATGTTTTGCGATATCTGCTTTATTTTCAATTACTAATATAAAATCTTTTACAACTCCTACATATTCGGGAAAACCAACATTTTTAGTTTTGCTTTTTGAAGCAGTTTTTAAAGCATTGTCAATTTCTAAGATTGTACTACCTTGAGGTTCTAAATCAATAGTAGCTTTTTTTAAAAGCTCATATACCCACAAATCTGTTTTCACTTCTTTCTTTGCCATTATCTATCCTAAAATCTTTCTATCTATATTCTATCCAAAGGGGTGCAGTATTTTACTAAAATATGACAAATTGCAATATTTTTCTAGTTTTTTCATAAAAGACCTAGTATCTATCTCTTTTTTATGACTTTTTTGCAACAAGAGAAGCGATTTTGACTCTTTCACCTAGCCTATTAACCTCTATCTTCTCTTCATAGTAAATTATATCTAAACCTATAAACATATGCAGCAACTCATTTTTGCGTAAAAGATAGTTTAGATTTGTCGTTGGCATCTGAAACTCTCCATGTGCAACTATAAATGTTTCAAAGATGAGCAGGCCATCTTTTTTTAAAGCATCTTTCATTTGTGAAGTTAAACGACGATTTAGGTAGTTCATATTTACTATGAGGTCATATTTATTTGGAGTGATATTATAGGTATCTAAATCAGCTTCTACTTTTGTGACATGGGCATGATTTTTGACTTTGCCTAAAGCGAAGTCTGAGATATCTACTGCATCTACATCAAAACCTTTCTCACACAAGAAATGGGTATTACGCCCTGTACCACATGCTACATCTAAAGCTTGTCCAACATTGGCATGTTCTATATATTTTACTAAAGTTTTATTTGCATCCATTGACATTGGTCTTATGACATGTCTCTCATTCCAACGCTCTTTATCTTCTATCATGACAATTACTCCTTAATTTTATGACAATCTTTGTTTGTACTCTTCATAGCCAAACTCTTTTACAATTTCCATTTTACCATTTTTACGCAATATTACTAATGAGGGAAGTTTTATCCCATTGAAAGTAGTATTTTTCACAAAAGTGTAGTGAATCTGGTCTTCAAATATCACTTTATCACCTATCTTCAATGGCTTATCAAAAGAGTAGTCCCCCATGATATCTCCAGCCAAGCAAGTATTTCCCCCTAATCTATAGGTATATTTTTTCTCATTGGCAAGCCCTGCTCCTCTTACCTCAGCCCGATATGGCATAGCCAAGGTATCGGGCATATGAGCTTCTGCTGATGTATCTAGTATCGCTATATCAATCCCATTGTGCATAAGATCAAGCACACTACTCACAAGATAGCCAGACTCCCAACCAACTGCTTCTCCTGGTTCTAGGTAAACTTCAAGATTGTATTTTTCTCTAAAATTTTTTATGATCCTAATCAACTTTTCTACATCATAATCTTTTTTAGTTATATGATGTCCACCTCCAAAATTGATATATTTTAGATTTTTAAAATATTTTGAAAAGTTTGCCTCAAATACGAGGAGAACCTCTTCAAGTGCATCTACATTTTGTTCACATAAGGCATGAAAATTTAGTCCATCTAAATATTTTAAGATATTTTCATCAAAATTTAGGAGTGTAGTACCAAGTCGAGAGTAGATACCACAAGGATTATAAATATCTTTTGGAGCAGATGAGATTTCAGGATTGATGCGAAGGGATACATCTATAGTTGGATTGATCTCTTTTACTTTCGTTATGTGACGCTTTAGTTGGGTGGATGAATTAAATACTATATGGTCTGATACCTGTGCTATCTTTTCTATCTCATCATCACTAAAAGCAGGGGAATAGGTATGAATTTCTGCTTTATTATTGTATTTGACAAACTCTTCTTGAGCAAGATAGGCTTCATAAAGTCCACTCGTTGTACACCCATCAAGGTATTTTGCCACTAAAGGAAATGTACCCCACATAGCAAAACCTTTGAGTGCCAAGATGATTTTTGCTCCACTCTTCTCTTTTACGGAAGCAAGGATTTTTAGATTGTTCTCTAAAAGTTTTTCTTCGCAAAGATAGTAGGGTGTTTTCATCTTAGAACTCTTTGATTTGCCACGGAAGACCCTGTTCGTTCAACTCATCCATAAAGAGGTCTGGATTGAACTCCTCTATGTTAAATACCCCTTCTTTTTGCCATTTTCCTTCAAGCATAAGCTTTGCCCCTATCATCGCAGGTACACCTGTTGTATAAGAGACTGCTTGGGATTTTACCTCTTCATAACATTTTTCATGGTCACTCACTTGATAAATGTATATTTGCTTTTGTTTACCATCCTTTAAGCCCTTGCAAACTACACCTATATTTGTTTTACCTTTTGTTCTACTGCCTAAAGAAGCAGGGTCTGGAAGCAGGGTCTTCAAAAACTCAAGAGGGACTATCTTTTGCCCTTGATGCTCTACCTCTTCTATACCAAGCATTCCCACATTTTGTAAACAATTCATGTGTGTTAAATAACTTTGCCCAAAGGTCATAAAAAAGCGGATTCTCTTTAATCCTTTTATATGCTTCACTAAAGATTCCATCTCTTCATGATAGAGCAGGTAAGAGTCTCGCTCCCCTACCTCTGGATAGTCCCAAACCATCTTCACTTCCATCGGTTTAGTTGTAAACCAATCTCCATCTTCCCAGTATCTACCATTTGCTGAGACCTCACGAAGGTTTATCTCTGGATTAAAATTTGTTGCAAATGGATACCCATGGTCACCATCATTGCAATCTAAAATATCAATAGTCTCTATCTCATCAAAATAATGCTTCTGAGCATAAGCACAA
>Ga0256829_1000605_pt1 | contig 34851 bp, 39 predicted proteins | sample 131447metaG_FD_185979 | JGI IMG/M metagenome (GOLD analysis project Ga0256829, IMG submission 185979) | Hydrothermal vent microbial communities from Lau Basin, Pacific Ocean - 131-447 | ecosystem: Environmental > Aquatic > Marine > Hydrothermal vents | place: Pacific Ocean: Lau Basin | collected... | reverse complement strand
ACAGTAGCAGTACTAGCCAATGTGCTTATGCCGACTTTTATGGGACTCTTTAACAAGTTTACACCTATAGAAGATGGTGAGCTTAAAGAGGAAATATCTAAACTCATGGAACAAGCAGGGCTTAAAAATGATGGTATTTTCATAATGGACGCCTCTAAAAGAGATGGTAAGTTAAATGCTTTTTTTGGTGGGCTAGGCAAATCAAAACGTGTAGTACTCTTTGATACCTTAACTGAAAAACTTAACACTAAAGAACTTTTAGCAGTCATAGGTCATGAGTTAGGGCATTTTACCCATGGTGATATATGGAAAAACATAGGTCTTATGGGTCTGCTTCTTTTTATAGCCTTTTATCTATTTGGACATTTGCCAGATACACTATTTTTAGAGATGGGTGTAAGCCCTAGTGCAGGCGTGCAAATAGCTATGCTTATGTTGCTCTTACCACTTCTTAGTTTTGTATTTACTCCGTTTATGTCTGCAGTAAGCCGTCATAATGAATATGCAGCAGATGAGTTTGGCTCTAAAATGGGAGGCAAAGAAAATTTAGTTTCAGCTCTTATGAAACTAGTCACTGAAAATAAGTCATTTCCAAAGTCCCACCCTTTGGTTATATTTTTTTACTATACTCACCCACCAGTAATAGAGCGTCTTAAAGAGTTAGGGTTTGAGAGTAAATAATATGATAAAAGGCATTATAAGTGAAGAATAAAATAGTCTACATGGGTACGCCCAATTATGCAAAAGAGATACTAGAAGTTTTGATAAATGCTAAAGATATGGAAGTATCGTTAGTTTTAACACAACCAGATAGACCAGTGGGACGAAAGAAGGTTTTAACTCCACCTTCAGTTAAAGTATTGACCAAAGAGCATGACATAAAAGTACTACAACCAAATAGACTATCTGATGATGGTATTTTTGAGTCCATAAAAAGAGAAAAACCAGATTTTATAATAGTTGCAGCCTTTGGTCAGATATTGCCTAAAGATATTTTAGACATTGCACCATGTATTAATCTTCATGCTTCTCTTTTACCGCAATATAGAGGAGCATCACCTGTTCAGCAGTCATTGTTAAATGGAGACAAAAAAACAGGTGTTACCTCTATGTTAATGGAAGAGGGTTTAGATACAGGAGATATATTGGAAGTTATAGAGTTTAATATTCCAAATGATATGCGTTTAAATGACTTAATGCAACAACTCACAAATGACGCATGTAAACTTACTTTAAGTACTATTCGTAATTTTAAAGAACTCACACCTCTTAGGCAAGATGAAGAACAAGCAACACTTTGCAAGAAGATTAAAAAATCAGATGGAGAGATAAACTTTGATGATGCACAAAGTATTTACAATAAATATAAAGCATTTGAAGGTTGGCCAGGTGTGTTTTATAGTGATGGTACAAAATTTAATGACATTTATTTGGTGGAAACCAAAAACCAAAATAAGGCTTTAGAAGTTCTTTCTTTTGAAGACGATAGCGTTGTGGTAGGGTGTGATATAGGCTCATTAAAAATAGGTACTTTCCAGCCAGTTTCTAAAAAACCAATGTCGGCAAAAGCATACTGCTTAGGAAGAGGAATAAAAGTTGGAAATACATTATTTTAATTCTTTGTCCTCTACACAAAAGTATCTTGTTGAAGCTATTCAAAACAATGTATTGAAACCACCAGTTGCAGTTCTTGCTTTAGAGCAAAATCTAGGAGTAGGAAGTCGTGATAACGAATGGGTAGGAGGCAACGGAAACTTCTTTGCTTCGTTTGCTATTAAATTAGAAAAGTTACCTAAAGATTTATTGCTTTCATCTGCTTCTATATATTTTTCGTTTATCATGAAGCAAACACTTATGGATTTAGGTGAAAAAGTATGGTTAAAATGGCCAAATGATTTCTATCTAGGCAGTGAAAAAGTAGGTGGAACCATTACAAAAAAAGTAAATGATACTTTAGTGTGTGGTATTGGGATAAATTTAAAAAAAACTCAAAATGGATTTAGCTACCTAAAGAGTGATATTACACCTAAAATATTACTAGATAAATACATTTTAGAACTTGAAAAATTTCCAAAATGGAAGCAGGTTTTTAGTGAATATGAGATAGAATTTGACTTAAGTAGAAAGTTTTCAGTCCACATAGAAGACTATAAAGAGAGCCTAGAAAACGCATATTTATGCGATGACGGTTCATTAATTATTGGAAATAAAAAGGTGTATAATTTACGATGAGTGAAATAATAAGTATTGCCAACCAAAAGGGTGGCGTTGGAAAGACAACAACCGCAGTAAATTTAGCAGCTTCTTTAGCAGAAAGGGGTAAGAAAGTACTTCTTTTAGACATCGACCCACAGTCTAACGCCACTACAAGCTTAGGGTTTTCAAGAGGAGATTATGAGTTTAATATCTATCATGTTCTTATAGGTTCTAAAAAGTTTTCAGAAGTAATATTAAAAAGTAATATTAAAAATCTTCATTTAGCACCTTCAAACATAGGATTAGTAGGTATAGAAAAAGAATTCTACAACCCTAAAAAGAAAAATAGAGAATTGGTACTTAAAGAGAAGCTCAAAGAGGTTTCTAGTAAATTTGATTTTATCATTATTGACTCACCTCCTGCTTTAGGACCTATCACAATTAATGCATTATGTGCGTCAGATTCAGTTATTATCCCCATACAATGTGAGTTTTTTGCCTTAGAAGGATTAGCACAATTATTGAATACGGTTTCGCTATTAAAGAAAACAATTAATCCTAAGCTAAAAATAAAAGGTTTTTTGCCTACAATGTATTCTGGTCAAAATAACTTGTCAAAACAGGTACTTGAGGACCTTTCTCATCACTTTAAAGATAAGCTTTTCCACACAAGAAAAAGTAAAGAGTGTATCGTTGTTCCGCGTAATGTAAAAATAGCAGAGAGTCCTAGTTTTGGTAAACCAGTGACAGTATATGCATCAACCTCTAAAGGTTCGGTAGCATATAGAGATTTAGCAACAGTGATAGCGAGAGGTTAATATGGCATTAGGTAGAGGTTTGGGAGCGATATTATCAGAAGTTGAAGAGGCATATGAAAAAGATCTTTCTGAGCTAGATAGTTTTGATCTTAAAGCACAAGGCGTACGCGTAGAAGAGATAGATGTTGATTGTATTTCACCAAATCCTTTTCAGCCACGTAAACATTTTGACGAACAGGCTCTAAGGGAGCTTAGCGAATCTATCTCAAACAATGGACTACTTCAACCAATAGTTGTAATAGAAAAAGAAGATGGATATTTACTAGTAGCGGGTGAACGTCGTTTACGTGCGCACAAACTTGCTAAATTAGATACAATAAAGGCAATTATAGCCGATGCAGATATAGATGATATAAAACTTCGTGAACTCGCACTTCTTGAAAATATACAAAGAGAAAATTTAAATGCCATAGAACTTGCAAACTCTTATACCGAACTGATAGAAGTACATGATATAACACATGATGAACTATCAAATATAGTACATAAAAGTCGTTCGCAAATTACCAACACTATGCGTCTCTTGTCTTTAAATAAATATGCACAAACTCAATTAATAGAAGGTAAAATATCGCAAGGTCATGCTAAAGTTTTGGTTGGACTTGATGAAAAAAAACAAAAAGTTATCATAAACTCTGTTATAGGACAAAAATTAAGTGTTCGAGAAACAGAAAATATGGTAAAAAACTATAAAGAAAAACCTACAAAAAATGTAACTACGACATTTACTAAAAATCTTACCAAAGAGTATGCTACAGAGATCAATAAATTACTTCCTTTTGCACACAAAGTAAAAGCAAAAAGTATTGAAATTTCTTTTGCTAACGAAGAAGAGTTAAAAAACTTTATCACATTCCTAAAACAAGACTAATTTTTAACCGACCTCTCATATCTAAAATGCTAAAATGGCACGAAATTACATGAGGAGTTTTAATGCTTGACATACATTTACCATTGATGTTGTTCGTTTTAGCGTTGTTTCTAACCCTACTTGTTCTTTTAAATAATATGCTATTTCAACCATTGGTGAAATTTATGGATGATAGAGATGCCTCTATAGCAAAAGATTTGGAAGCAGCAAAAGGACTTAGTGGCAACACTGACGAACTCAATGCAAAGGCAGATGAAATTATTAGCAATGCTAAAAATGAAGCTGCGTCTATTAGACAGAAAGCAATCGATGATGAGAAAACATTGGCTGCAAGTAAAGTTGAGACCAAACAAAATGAACTAGACAAAGAGTATAGCAAGTTTACGCAAAAGCTTAGCTCAGACAAAGAGAACCTTAAAAATTCTCTTCTTTCGCAAATGCCTCTTTTTAAAGAGAGTCTTAAAGCTAAGTTTAGCAAGTTATAGGAAGGGATGAAAATATGAAAAAAATTATACTATTGTCTCTGCTTGTATTACCTGCTATTGCTTTAGCAAGTGGTCACGCAGACGCTGAAACAAGTCGTTACTTTGTACAAACAGGCAGAGAGAGTGATTTTTGGCCTAGAGTAATAAACTTTACTATTTTTGCTGCTTTGATATGCTATTTGGTATCAAATCCAATTAAAGAATTCTTCAAAGCAAGATCTGAAAATATTGCATCTCAACTTGATGAAATAGAAGAGAAGCTTAAAGCAGCCAAAAATGAAAAAAAAGAAGCACAAGCACGTTTAAATTCGAGCGAAGAAAAAGCAAAAGAGATTATTGTCGATTCTAAAGCGGAAGCAGTTATTTTATCTGAAAAAATTGCTAAAGATAACGAGAATGAGTTAGCATCTTTAGAAAGACAATTAGAAGAAAAAATGACTTTTGAAGAACGTAAATCAGCAAGAGAAGCCATTGACGAAATATTGAGTGAAAATATTACAACTGATGATATTAATCTTAGCGAAACTAAAGTTATAGAGATAATCTCTAAAAATGTTAACGCGAAGGTGGCATAGATGGAAGAATTAATAGCTAAAAGATATGCACAAGCACTCTCTTCTGTAGTAAAAGATTTGCCATCTGTTTTGAAAGTTCTAAATATTCTTGCTGAAGCAGTAGACAACATTGATGTAAAGTTAGCATTAACATCTCCAATAATATCAAGTGAACAGAAGACAGAAATGATTCTTGCGACACTTAGTAAAGATGTAGATGTTTCACTTGTTAATTTTATTAAAATTCTAGGTGAAAATAGCAGATTAGACTTAATTCCTGCTATCGCTACAGTACTTAATGCAGATCAACAACGTATTTCAAATAAATATGAAGGTGTCGTAAAAAGTATATCAGAACTTGATATAAAAGATATAGAAGATTTAGAATTAACACTTAAAAAATACACAGGCTCAACTATTAAGCTAACACAACAGGTAGCAGACGTAGAAGGATTACGTGTATCAGTGAATGATTTAGGTATAGAGGTAAACTTCTCTAAGCAGAGAGTTAAAGAACAGTTAATTGATTTCATTAAGAAATCACTATAGTTATCTAAAGTAAAGGAGTAATAGTGGCAAATAAGTTGCAAGCAGATGAAATATCTTCGATTATCAAAGAAAGAATTGAGAACTTTGAAATTGATGTTGACATCAATGAAATAGGAAAAGTAGTAGGTATCGCAGATGGTATTACAACAGTATACGGTCTTAACAATGTTATGGCTGGAGAAGTTGTAGAATTTGATAATGGTGCAAAAGGTCTCGTACTAAATCTTGAAGAAGCAAACGTTGGTGTTGTTGTTCTTGGTTCAAGTGCAGGCATTAAAGAGGGTATGAGCGTAAAAAGAGCAGGCGAACTTCTTAAAACACCAGTAGGTGATGCATTGATGGGCAGAGTGGTAAATTCACTTGGTGAGCCTGTAGATGGAAAAGGTACAATTGATGCTGCAGAGCAAAGATTTATCGAAGAAAAAGCACCTGGAATTATGGCTAGAAAATCAGTGCACGAGCCTCTTCAAACAGGTATCAAAGCCATTGATGCACTAGTTCCTGTTGGTCGTGGACAAAGAGAACTTATCATTGGTGATAGACAAACTGGTAAAACAACTTTGGCTATTGATACAATCATCAACCAAAAAGGTCAAGATGTTGTATGTATTTATGTAGCTATTGGTCAAAAACAATCAACAGTAGCGGCGACTGTGAAAAAACTTGAAGAGCATGGTGCAATGGATTACACTATCATCGTAACAGCTGGTGCTGCTGAATCTTCAGCATTACAATTTTTAGCTCCTTATGCTGGTGTGACTATGGCTGAATACTTTAGAGACAATGGCAGACATGCAGTTATCTTCTATGATGACCTTTCTAAGCACGCAGTTGCATACAGAGAGATGTCACTTATCCTTCGTCGTCCTCCAGGTCGTGAAGCGTATCCAGGAGATGTTTTCTATCTACACTCAAGACTATTAGAACGTGCTGCAAAGCTTTCTGATGATTTAGGTGCTGGTTCTATTACTGCATTCCCAATCATTGAGACACAAGCAGGTGATGTTGCTGCATATATCCCTACAAATGTTATCTCTATTACCGATGGTCAAATCTTCTTAGAGACTGATTTGTTTAACTCGGGTATTAGACCAGCGATTAATGTAGGACTTTCTGTTTCTCGTGTTGGTGGTGCTGCTCAAATTAAAGCAACAAAACAAGTTTCTGGTACACTTAGACTTGACCTTGCTTCTTTTAGAGAGCTTCAAGCCTTTGCACAATTTGCCTCTGACCTTGATGAGTATACAAGAGGTCAATTAGAACGTGGACAAAGAATGGTAGAGGTGCTTAAACAAGGGCCTTATTCTCCTGTTGCTATCGAAAAACAAGTTGTAATTATATTTGCTGGTGCACAAGGATACCTTGATGATATTCCTGCATCTTCAGTAGTTAAATTTGAGGCAGACCTTATGCCATTCATGGAAGCAAAATATGCAAATATCCTTGATGCTATTAGAAACGAGAAAAAGATTTCTGATAATACAGATGCAGAATTAAGAAAAGCTATCGAAGATTTTAAAGCTTCATTTGCTGTATAAGAAAGGCTTGATATGGCTAATTTAAAAGAGATAAAGCGTAAGATAGGGTCTGTTAAGAATACACAGAAAACCACTAACGCCATGAAGCTTGTCTCTTCTGCTAAATTAAAAAGAACAGAAGAGCTTGCTAAAAGATCTAGAGTCTATGCAGCAAAATTGACTGAACTCTTAAATGAGATTGCACAAAAGATGCAACAGTCAAATGCTGACGGTATAGATAATGTTTATTTTAAGGACGTTAAAAATCCTAAAGTTGTTGACATTGTGTTTATTACTGCTGATAAAGGTCTTTGTGGTGGTTTTAACTCACAAACGATTAAACGAACACGTGCATTGATTGAAGAGTATCATGGAAAAGATGTAAAAGTACGTCTTAGAGCAGTGGGTAGAAAAGGAATAGATTTCTTTAAATTCAACAGTGTTGAGCTTAATGATGAAATCATAGGACTTTCTGCTGCACCAGACTTTAAGCAAGCTGCAGAGTTTATCTCTGAAGTGGCAGAATCATATGTCAATGGTGAAACAGATAAGATTATTTTAGTTCATAATGGTTATGTAAATATGATTACTCAAGAAATTAGAGAAGATCAGGTTTTACCAGTAGATACATCAAAATTAGAACTTAACAGTGTTTCAGCTTCAGAACTTGAAGTAGAACCAGATGATGATGACACACTTTTAGATGCATTAGTGAAGCGTTATGTAGAGTATACAATGTACTACTCTCTTATAGATTCACTTGCGGCTGAACACTCGGCACGTATGCAAGCTATGGATGCCGCAACTAAAAATGCTAAAGATATGGTCAAAGAGTTAAACGTTAAGTACAATAAAGCAAGACAAGAATCGATTACTACTGAACTCATCGAGATTATCAGTGGTATGGAATCAATGAAATAAGAGATAGGAGCAAATTATAATGACAGGTAAAATAGTACAAGTCTTAGGTCCCGTAATTGATGTGGATTTTACAGACTACCTACCAGAAATCAACGAAGCATTGGAAACAATCACTGTAATTGATGGTAAGGAACATAGATTAGTTTTAGAAGTAGCAGCACAACTAGGCGACAATAGAGTAAGAACAATTGCTATGGATATGAGTGAAGGTCTCGTAAGAGGTCAAGAAGTTAAAGCAATGGGTGAATCTATTAAAGTTCCAGTTGGAGAAGAAGTTCTTGGACGTATTTTCAATGTTATCGGTGATGCTATCGATGATGCTGGTGAAGTAAATGCAAAAGAGTATTGGTCAATCCATAGAGATCCGCCACCATTTGAAGAACAAAGCACAAAAACAGAAGTTTTTGAAACAGGTATCAAAGTAGTTGACCTTTTAGCTCCTTACAACAAAGGTGGAAAAGTTGGGCTATTTGGTGGTGCTGGTGTTGGTAAAACCGTTATTATTATGGAACTTATCAACAACGTTGCTATGAAACACTCAGGATACTCAGTATTTGCTGGTGTTGGTGAAAGAACACGTGAGGGGAATGACCTTTACTACGAAATGAAAGAATCAAACGTACTTGACAAAGTTGCACTGTGCTACGGTCAAATGTCTGAGCCTCCAGGAGCACGTAACCGTATCGCTCTTACTGGTCTTACTATGGCTGAGTACTTTAGAGATGAAATGGGACTAGATGTTCTTATGTTTATCGACAACATCTTTAGATTTGCACAATCGGGTTCAGAAATGTCTGCACTTCTTGGACGTATACCTTCGGCTGTTGGTTACCAACCAACACTAGCACGTGAGATGGGTGCATTACAAGAGCGTATTACATCAACAACTAAAGGTTCTATCACATCAGTTCAAGCAGTATATGTTCCTGCTGATGACTTGACTGACCCAGCTCCTGCTTCTGTATTTGCTCACTTAGATGCAACTACGGTACTTAACAGATCTATTGCTGAAAAAGGTATCTACCCAGCAGTTGATCCACTTGATTCAACATCAAGAATGCTTGATCCTCAAATTGTTGGTGAAGAGCATTATGGTATTGCAACTGGTGTACAGCAAATTCTTCAAAAGTATAAAGACCTTCAAGATATTATAGCAATTCTTGGTATGGACGAACTTTCTGAAGATGATAAACTTGTAGTAGAACGTGCAAGAAAAATTGAAAAATACCTTTCTCAACCATTCCATGTTGCTGAAGTATTTACTGGAAGCCCTGGCGTATATGTTACACTTGAAGATACAATCGAAGGATTTAAAGGTCTTCTTGAGGGTAAATATGATGACATGAACGAGGCTGCATTCTACATGGTAGGTAATATGGCTGAAGCGATTGCTAAGAATGACAAGATTAATGCTAAATAAGCATTAATCTTAAAAGGATTAATATGGAACTTATGAAGCTAGAAATAGTTACTCCTAATGGTGTGATTTTTGATGCCGAAGTAAAGCAAGTAACTTTACCAGGATCCGAAGGTGAATTTGGTGTTTTAGCCAATCACGCAACTTTGGTATCATTACTTGATACTGGTGTTATAGTAATCGACAAAGCAGATGGAAGTGAAGTAGCAGTAGCTATTAACTCTGGATATGTAAAAGTCGAAGAAGAGAAAACAACGTGTATCGTAGATGGTGCAGTTGCTCTATCTGGTGATGATAGTGACCTTGCAAAAGCACTTGAGGCAGCAAAAGAATTATTGAAAAAAACTGAATCTTCTGCAGCGGCTATCGCTTCAGCAGTAAGTAAAGTTGAGCAAATTGGAAAGTCTCTCTAATTTGGATATCTTAACTATTTATTTTAGTAAAAGTAGTATGATAACTATATCTGTACTACTTTTACTGTCTATATATTTTATAGCAATATTTTGGATATTTCTATATAGATTTTACATATTAACCTCACGCATATCTACAGAAGCAAAATCACTTAAAGCACTATATACAGGTAAGTCAAAATCAGTTGCAAAAAACTCACTTATTTTTACTTATCTGTCTCGTGTTAAAACCCCAAACAAATCTATTATGCAAGTAGCATCTTCGGACGCTATACGTGTCTCTACAAAAGGTTTAACTTGGCTATCTATTGTAGCTTCCACATCACCCTTTATAGGTCTTTTTGGAACAGTTATTGGAATTTTGGAGACTTTTGCTAAGCTTGGAAGCAGGTCAAGTGTTTCTATTTCTGTTTTAGCTCCTGCTATTTCTGAAGCACTCATAGCAACTGCAGCAGGAATTGCTGTAGCCATTTTTGCTTACACGTTTCATCTCTTGTTGAAACGTAAAGCATATGAGTTGTCATCTTTACTCTCTTCTCAATCAGAAGTTATATTATCACAGGCTAACTAGATGTTTTCTTGGGACGACAGTCCAGACTTAAACATTACACCACTTGTAGATGTAATGCTCGTTTTAATGGCTATTTTGATGGTCACTGCACCCACTATTACCTTTCAGGAACAAATCACTTTGCCTCAAGGTTCAAAAACAGTCAATGTAACTCGACCTAAAACTATTACAATTCGTATGGATAAAAATAAAACCATTTATTTCAATAAAGATATATACAGTATAGATACATTTGCAGATGATTTTGTAAATATATCTATTAAATATGATAAAACTTCAGATGTTTACATTCGTGCAGATGAGAATTTACAATACAAAAATGTTGTCTACATTCTAAAGAGTGTTAAGTCCGCAGGTTTTAAGAATGTATCTCTTATAACGCTATGAATAAAAAATATTTTATATTTATATTTGGTATTTTTTCCTTAAGTATATATCTACTTCTTATCTACTTACTTGTATTTTACTCTAATTCACAAAATAAGCAAAAATATAAACACTATGTCAATAAAAGTGAAAATAAAATACGTGTATCTATGATAACACTTGACAAAGAAAGAAAGAAATATCTTCTAGTAAAAAAAATAAAACATAAAAATAAACCCAAAACCATAAAGAAAATAAAAGAAAATTATAAGAAAATTAAAAAAGAAAAGATAGTTAAAATACCAAAGAGAAAACATAAAAAACATATAAAAAAAACAGTATCAAAAAAAATAAATAGACCTAAAAATTTGTTTGCAAATATTGGTTCTAATACTAAGCATAAACCTAAAAAAACTGTTGATACTTCAAGTAGAAAAAGTGCTAATGAATTGTTTTCTTCTGTTGCTAAAATAGAAAAAAAATCTTCCAATGGAGTAAAAAATTCTTATATCTCTTCAATAGAAGAGAAGCTAAAAGGGTGGCCTGCACAACGTAGTTATGCAGGAGAAAAAGCAAAAGTATGGTTTAGAGTAGAAAAAGATGGTAGTTTTATATTTAAAATAATATCTGGATCATCAAATGAAGATTTCAATTTAGATCTTGTGGCATATTTAAAACAACTACAAAATATAGGTTTTATCCCACATGAAAGAAATAGAGCTTACACACTAAATGTTGAGTTTGTAGCTACACAGTAAATGATAATAATTAAGTGATTATTGAGAAACCAAACCCTAAGCCTGAATTAGTTAATGCCGACAAAGGTTCACAGTATTGAGTAAACTTAGATATTCGATTGATAATTATATGAAAAAATACAATTACATTCTGCTTTTGAAAACAAAACACCTAACATGGAGGACGTTACAAGGGACTGTAATAAAATAAGAGCAGGGTGGTTAGTCCTTTGGGTATATAGAGTGTAATCATAGGCTGATTTGATATAATATAGCCCATATACTAAAACTAGGAAATAAAATGTCAAAACAACTCTTTGCTATCTTTGGAGATCCTGTCTCTCACTCTAAATCACCTCTTATGCATAATCTTGCTTTTAAAAAGTTAGGTTTTGATGCGTGTTATACTAGATATTTATTGGAAGATGGTGCAAAGCTAAAAGAGAGATTTTTAGGACTGAAGCTAAAAGGGGTAAATGTTACAGTGCCACATAAAGAGCATGCTTTTAACGCTTGTGATGTCCTAGACCCATTTGCTAAAAAAATTGGAGTAGTAAATACTATTGTAAAACGTGATGGGAAACTGTATGGATACAACACCGATGCTCCTGGTTTTTTAAGGGCTATTTCGGAATTTGAAGATATTAAAACGGTACTTTTTTTAGGTGCTGGTGGTACAGCACAATCTACATCTAGTATACTAAGAGATGCTGGGTATGAAGTAAGCATATTAAACAGAAGTCAAGGACGTTTAGAAAAATATATAGCCGATGGTTTTAAGGCATACACGTTTGAAACTTTTAAACCATGTGTGTTTGACCTTGTTGTAAATATGACCTCTGCTGGATTAGAAGATGACTCTCTTCCTGCTCCTAAAGAGATATTGGACATAGTTGTATCATCTTCAAAGGCATGTGTAGATGTTATCTATGGTAAAGAGACCCCATTTTTAAAACTTGCAAAACACTGTGGTAAGCCTAGCAAAGATGGTTCAGATATGTTGCTATATCAAGGAGTTATAGCCTTTGAGCATTTTACACACAATCTATATAAGTTTGATGAGATACGACCTGTAATGCAAAAAGCATTTGATTTTAATTAACCTTAGATAAGTATAATTTAAAAAATAGTAAATAGGGTATATCATGATTAACATTTTAATGATCGAAGATGACGCAGAATTTGCAGAGTTACTAAGTGAATATCTAGCACAGTACGGTATGAAGATTACAAACTTTGAAGACCCATATTTAGGCTTAAGTGCTGGAGTAAAAAAGTTTGATTTACTCATACTTGACCTTACTTTGCCTGGTATGGACGGCTTGGAGGTTTGTGAAGAGGTTATGCAAAAGTATGACATACCTGTTATTATATCTTCAGCACGTTCTGATATAAACGACAAGGTCAAAGCTTTGGATATAGGAGCAGATGACTACCTGCCGAAACCTTATGACCCTAAAGAGATGTATGCAAGGATTATGTCTCTTCTTAGACGATACTCAAAAGCAAAAGACGTTAAGAAGAGTACTCCAAAAGGTGACTTTGAACTAAAAGGAGATACTCTTTACTTTAAAGGTGAAGCACTCTCTTTAACTCCCGCAGAGTTTGAAGTATTAAATCTACTTGTTAAAAATCAAGGTATTACCCAATCACGTGAACAGATTATAAATACTGCTGGAAACATGAGTATAGACTCACAAGGTAAAAGCCTAGATGTGATTATCTCTAAAATACGTACAAAACTAGGAGATAATAAACGTATACAAGCAGTACGTGGTGTAGGATATAAACTTGTATAATCGCTTTACCTCTCTTAGAAGTAAAATACGGCTTATATTTTCTCTTATACTTGTTTTACTTACATTTTTGTTTGTAGGTTCCATAAAGTACGACCACCTTAAATATGATGAAAATAATGAGATGCATGAGCGTCTTGTTACACATTATCTTTACAACTATTATTTAGTATATGGCACTATTGACGAAGCCTATTTGGAGTCTCAAAACTTCTCTTTGATAACAGATAAGACAAAAATAGTACAAATCGAACATTATTTCAAAAAAAGAGAAAAAGATAAGTATAAAAAATATGCTGTTGATACTTATAAGTTTCAACGTATCATTCTTATAAACAATGATAGATTTAAGCTTTTTTTACAAAATAAAAATAAGCTCAAATTTCCTCTAAAACGTATTGTTGTTTTTGGTATCGTATTTTTACTTATATTAATGTTGTACTTTTGGGTGATGAAGAGTTTAAAGCCTATTAGCACGCTAAAGAACCAAATTAAAACATTTTCTGAAGGCAATCTGGAGATACACTGTGCTAGTGACAAAAAAGATGAGATAGCAGAGGTGGCAAATGAGTTTGACCATGCAGTAACCATGATACGAGAACTTCTGCAATCTAGGCAACTTTTTTTACGTGCTATAATGCATGAACTAAAAACGCCCATAGCCAAAGGAAGACTTGTTAGCGAAATGTTGCCAGATGAAAGAAGTAAGGCGCGAATGCATAGCATTTTTGAACGCCTAAATCTTCTTATAGATGAATTTGCCAAAATAGAAAAGATTACCTCTAAAAACTTCAAGTTAGATGTTAAACCATATAAGATATCTGACTTAACAGAGGCTAGCATTGATCTACTTATGCTTGATAGTGCTAAGGAACATACAGAACTTCAAGTCATAGAAGATTATCAAGAAGAGGTAGACTTTGAACTTTTCACACTGGTAATTAAAAATCTACTAGATAACGCTATCAAATACTCTAAGGAGAAAAAAGTACTAATACAGATAAATAACCATAAGATAGCCATTGTAAATAGTGGGGAAAAACTAGATGAAGATTTAGAAAACTATTTTAAACCATTTCATACCTCTAAAAAAGGCTTAGGTTTAGGGTTATATATAGTAAAAAGCATTTTAGATATTCACAAAAAAGAGTTAAATTATGAGTATGAAGATGGAAAAAACATCTTCATTGTCTCATAAGTTTATGCTTGAGTGATAGTATCTGAAATCATAAATGAAAGCTCTAACGCTTGAGAAGCATTTAGTCTAGGGTCACATTGTGTATGGTATCGACTTGCTAGTCCTTCATCTGTGATGGCACAAGATGTGCTTCCTGTACACTCTGTAACATTGTTTCCTGTCATCTCTAGGTGAATTCCTGCTGCTATTGTTCCATGCTCTTTATGTATGGCAAAAAACTGTTCTACTTCAGATAAGATATTGTTAAAATTTCTAGTTTTAAAGCCAGTTGAAGATTTTTCAACATTTCCATGCATTGGGTCTATAGTCCATACTACATTTTTACCTGCATCTCTTACTTTTTTAAGTAAAGGTGGAAAAGTTTCCGATATTTTACCAGCTCCCATACGCACTATGAGATTAAGTCTTCCCTCTTCATTTTTGGGGTTGAGTGCTTCTATAAGCTCTATAAGTTCATCTTCACCCATGCTAGGCCCAACCTTACAACCTATAGGGTTTTGAATACCCTTGAAGTACTCTATATGTGCTTCGCTTAGGTCTCTTGTTCTATCGCCAATCCAAAGCATATGTGCTGAACAGTCATAGTATTCATCTGTGTCTGAATCTCTACGTGTCAATGCCTCTTCATAGTTTAGCAGTAAAGCTTCATGAGAAGTATATAGAGTAGTTTGGTGTAGTTGTGGCATTATGTCAGAGGTTAAGCCACAAGCTGCCATAAACTTCATGGAGTGGTCTATTTTGTTTGATAGTTCATCATATTTTTTACCTAACGGATTATCTTTTATAAACTCAAGGTTCCACTGGTGTACCTTGTTTAAATCTGCTAATCCACCACGTGAAAATGCACGAAGCAAGTTTAGTGTTGCTGCTGATTGATTGTATGCTTTTAGCATATTTTTAGGGTTTGGAACACGCGAGACTTCATCAAACTCAATACCATTTATAATATCCCCACGATAAGAAGGTAATTTTACTCCATTTACTTCTTCAAAATCTGAAGACCTAGGCTTTGCAAATTGACCTGCTATGCGTCCTACTTTTACGATGGGCTTTCCTGTGGAGTGCATAAGTACCATGTTCATTTGAAGCATAAGTTTAAAAAGGTTTTTAATGTTCGTTGCATCAAAGTTAGAAAAACTCTCTGCACAATCTCCGCCTTGAAGTAAAAATGCTTCACCTCGTCCAGCAGCCGCTAGTTTAGATTTTAGTCTTCTAGCTTCACCTGCAAAAATAAGTGGTGGGTAAGAACTTAATTCAGCCTCTACTTTTTCAAGGAGTTCTTTGTCTTCATATGTTGGTTGCTGTTTTATGGAAAATTCTCTCCAGCTACTTGGTGTCCAGCTCATGGTTTATCCTTATATGCCTAAAAAATTAATGAAATGATTATATCTTAAAATGTATGAAAATAGTTTAAAGAGAGACTTTTCACATAGTGAATAAGTTGTGAACAACTAGTGCATAAAAATCTACCTATGCTGTACGATAGTGAATATGTATATTACTTTTTCACTACAAATGTGACAAAGTTAGACCATTGAAAAACTGTTTCTATATTTGTAAAACCTGCATCTTTACACATCTGTATATTTTCTTTTATGGTAAAGGGTATAAGCACATTTTCCAATGCTTCTCTTTTTTGTGCTATTTCGTATTCGCTATAGCCTTGCTCTTTTTTATAATTGTAATATATGTCTATCATCTCTTTATCTAACACTTTATCTTCAAAAATAACTTTTTCTGAAAATATAAACATACCATCATCATTGAGACCATTAAAGAGTTTTTGTATTAGCTCCAAGCGTTGCATGGGACGTATAAACTGCAAAGTATAGTTGGCTACTATTACATCTTCTTTATTGTAGTTATATGTTAGCATATCTGCCATTTCTAGTGTTATGTTTGCCCCAAATGCTTGACACTTCTGTTTGGCTCTATCTAACATGGCTTTAGAGTTATCTAAACCTTTTAGCTTCATATCTACAGACATTTTAGAGTGTAAATCAATTAAAAATTTTGCAGTAGAAGAACCCAAATCAAGAACTTTCATGCCCTCTTTTTGCTTTGCTAAAATAATAGAGATAACCAACTTTCTCACCTCGTCATAAAAAGGCACAGAACGACTTAGCATATCGTCAAATACAGAAGCAACTGCTTCATCAAATTCAAATTTTTTATTTATTTTTTGTGTAAACACTTTATCTTTTGTCATTATTGACCTTTGCCTATAAAGTCTTGCATTATTTTATAGTACCTCTTGTCATCAGAAATATCATTATGTCCTCTGTCTTGTACAATATCTACTTCTAACTCTTTATTTTTAAATGAGTCTATTAAGCTATTTGAGTATTTACGAGGTACTATGGTGTCATTTTCTGCTAATACTATAAATGTTTTAGCCTTAATGTTAGGCACATACTTTACAGAATTATAGCTATCTCTTAACAGTAATGACACTGGATACATCATATAGCGTCCTTGTGCTACATTTTCTATGCTATCATAGGGTGTTATGAGAGCCAATCTACTAACCTCTCTTTTTGACGCTACATATATTGCTACACCTGTACCAAGACTGCGTCCACCTATGCTGATGTGTTCATGTTTTTTCTTTACTTTATCGTAAAGTACTAGAGCATCTGAAAAAATATCTTTTTGAGTGGGTTTGCCTGTACTGCTACCATAACCTCTATAGTCCATCAAATAACAAGTAAACTCTGGAAACTGTTGAGCTATGTAGTCTGAACTTTTTGCCATAGATTCTGCATTTCCACCAAAGTAAAGTATGGCATTTTTATGACCACTATTTAAAACGTGAATATAAACATCTGCACCATTTTCATGCAAAACCATACTATCGTAATTTGTTTTTAGATTTGGTGTAGGATGATAAAGTAGTTTATCTTGAAAAACATACAGTAATAGACCAAAAAATATATAGATAAACAGTAAAGTAAGTAGCATTATTTTAATGAGTCGTTTTGACATAAAATATCTTTTGCATTTTGAATATCTATGCTTATTTGTTTTTTCAACTCTTCAAGGTTTTCAAATTTATGATTTACTCGAATAAACTCTACAAATTGAAGTGATACATCATCGCTTATGTTTCCCAAATCTTTATCTATCACATAACTCTCAACAGAAAAAGAATTATCTGTAGTTTCTCTATGCCCTATGAAGCTTACAGAGTCTAGCCATACATCTTTTATTTTGGTTCGTGTTGCGTAAACACCCTCTAAGGGTAGTTGATACTCTTTTATGCAAAGATTTAGTGTTGGCACTAGCTCTTTTTTGCCTATGCCTTGACCTCTTATGACTTTACCGTCTATGGTGTAGGTTCTTCCTAGAAGTCTATTTGCCATATTTATATCACCATCACTAAGATATGTTTTAATAGTACGAGAATGTACAGAGACATCATAGACACTAACTTCTTGCACTACCTCTACACTACCACAAAAAAGTTTCTGTAAGCTATTGGCATCTCCTGATTTATCTTTTCCAAAAGCAAAGTCATAGCCTACAACTATCTTTTCCAAACAAGGAAAATCGGTTTGAAGTTTGCGTATGAACTCTTCAGGGTTTAGATTTTTTATAACATCAAAATGGTAAAAATAGCAAATCTTAGAAGTAAAATTTACACGTTTATAACCAGAGGTAAGGTATCCGCCATTACGCTCTATAATCACAAGTGCTTCTACTTTATTTGAGAGTATATTATGTGCTATATGCATTCCATCAAAGGAACCAATGGCAATAGACTTTATATTATTAGTGTACTTCAACTACTTATCCATTTTCACAAAATAGTAAAGATACTCCTGATTTCCCTCTTTACCTATTACTTTAGATTTACTTTTATACTTCTCAACCCAGCCTAGAAGTCTAGCTTCTGCTTCAAATTTTTCTTTTTGTCTGTTTATGGCATCTAAATCTTGTACTACACCTTTGGAGTCACGCTTAACATCTTTACCTACCTCAAACTGTGGTTTATAAAGTATGATAATATCTGTACTATTTTTTGCAAGTCTGTTTATGTCATTTATTATTTGTAAAATTGATATAAAAGAGACATCGCAAGTGATTAATTCAAAAGTTTTTTCACTGTAGTATTCTCGAATATCTGTCTCTTCATGTAGTGATATTTTAGTATTGTCTCGTAATGATATATGTAGTTGATTAGAGCCAACATCTACACAGTTTAGTGTATCTACCTCATTTTCCAAAACAATTTGAGCAAATCCACCAGTACTAGAACCTATATCTAAGGCTCTCTTGTTTTTCATTGGTATGGAATATTCAGATAAAAAGTTTTCTAATTTACGTGCAGCTCGACTTACATAAAATTTGGATTCTTTTACTTTTACTATTGTGTTTGTGTCTATTTTGCTTGAAGGTTTACCCTTTTTTTCATCTACAGTAACCAATCCTGCCTTTATGGCATCATTAGCACGATTACGACTTTCAAAGTAACCCTCATCTACTAAGTATTTATCTAGTCTCATTTGGATTACCTCAATTTTTGTGTAAGTTTGTAAAGTAGGAATTATTAAAAATATAGATTAATTAAAGTTGCCTAAAATGGTATCTCATCTTCATTTATGTCAATTTCTGGAATGCTTGAAGCAGGTTGTGGGGTTGGAGCAGATGGGGCAGGTTGGCTATAGCCATTTTGCTGTTGTGTAGGTGCTTCATAAGAAGAACCTCTTTGTTGAGAGTAACCGTTTCCACCCATAGGTGCTGCTTCATCTTTACTGCCTAGCATTTGTAGATTTTCCACAGTCACAGAGTGCTTACTTCTTTTGCTTCCATCTTGTGCCGTCCACTGGTCTAGCTTTAGTCTTCCATCAACTAAAACTTTGCTACCTTTACGTAAGTACTGATTGGCAATTTCAGCAGTTCTACCAAAAAATGTAATGTCCACAAAAAGAACTTCTTCTTTTTGTTCACCTGTTTGAGATTTGAATTTACGTGATGTTGCTATGGCAGTATTACCAATAGCCGCACCGCTTTGTGTATAACGTATCTCTATATCTCTTGTTAGGTTTCCTGCTAAAATTATTTTATTGTACATAAGGTGGCTCCCATTAATGCTTTTAATTACGCTTCTGTTGTTTCTGTTACTGGTGCTACTTCTGCTTCTGTAGGTGCTACAGTCTCAGCTACTGGGGTAGATTTTTTGTTTGCTGCTTCTACAAGTTTGTTAAATTGTGTAAGCTCTTTTTGTTTTGTGTATTTTACAGTTAAAAATTTGATAACATCTTCGTTAATTTTAAGAAGTCTTTCAAGTTCTTTAATGAGTGTACCTTCTGCTTTATAAAGAAGAACAGTATAGTAACCTCTGTCATTTTTCTCTACTTGATAAGCTAATTTTCTCATACCCATATCGTTAGTAGCAAGAAGCTCACCGCCGTTATTGGCAACAATTTCTTTTATTTTTGCAATCTGTGCTGCAGTCTCTTCGTCTGTAAGTGTAGGTTTAACTACAAATAGTGTTTCATAACATGTCATAATGTTTCCTTTTGGTTTAATAGCCCACTAAAAATGCGGATAATGTTAAAATCCGTCCAAAAATGAGCAAGAATTTTGGAAGCGATATTATACTTTATAAATACTTTATTTTTTATTATATTATACAATTTAATGTTGATTATAGAAAACAAAGAGTTTCTTAGTAAAAGATGATAACATTACACTAACAAAAGTATCTTACAATGCAAAATTAGAAAAGGAGTTTACAATGTATGCTAAATATATTTTAGTTATTTTTTCTTTTTTTGTATTGTCGTCCTCTATTTATGCAGATAACAATAACTCAAGAAAAGATAGTATAAAAGCTTTGGTAGAAAAGGTTAAGAAAGCAGAACCATCGCAAAGACGGCTTTTAATGAATGAACTTAAAACACAATTGAAGTCTATGCATCAAACGATACGAACTCAAATTATGTTAGATTTAAGGCATTCTTTTAATGGAATGCAAGTAGGACAGAATATTAGATGTGATATGAAATCTAGTATGAATAATCAAAATATGATGTCTATGACCACTTCCAAACAAATGCAAGAAAACATGGCACGCTCTAGTAGCGGTCGTGAAAAACCTACACTAAATAATCCTACGTCAAACTCTACATATAAAAACAATCCAATGAGAGGTAAATAAACATGATGTTTCGTCTGCTCATTACACTATATTTTACTATGGGTATTTTTTCTTATGCCTATGGATATAGTGATTATGATGTAGATGGAGTAGAAGACAGTATTGATAAGTGTCCTAATACACCTTTTGATGTTTTAGTAGACGAGAATGGGTGCGGAGAGGATGTTGAATATAAAGGTTCCTTAACTATTTTGACAGGAACAATATCTACTATAGATAGTAATAATAATAATTTAACGCATGCACAGATTTTTATGAATTATAGATATTATGATTGGGATATATCTCTCTTGACCTTCAGCAGATTGGAAACCATAACGAGTAAGGCACCAAATACTTTTTATATATCTACTGGATATAATTATAATTTTTCAGATAATATTCAAAGTAAAATCTCGTTAGGAACAAAACAGGCTTCGCGTCAAAACGACTACTATATAACGCTAGATATGGACTATAATATAGATGAAAAACAAAATCTTTTTTTATTTTATGGCTATACGATAGCAGAAAATAGTAGTGTATCTATATACAATAATTTTAGCTCATTGTCTGTAGGGACAGGGCGTATTGTGGCTAGCTATTGGTACTCTTCATTGTCTTACGATTTTTCAGGTGCTAGTCTTTCAAGCAATTCGGATTATAAATCTTTAAGATGGTCAAATACATTTGCACTATCTTCTTCATACTATCTTCTTCTAAACTATAGCTATGGATTAAGCAGTGGTGCTTCAGACCATACTATAGGTATACAATTTGGAGTTAAGTTTGAGTAAAATACTACTACTTGAAGATGACCCAAATCTTTCAAAAACACTCATTAAATATTTAACACGTAATGGCTATGATGTAGACTGGGCAAAACATGGAGAAGAGGCCATAGATTTGAGTTATTCAAATAGTTACGAACTCTATCTTTTAGATATAAATGTTCCTCTTTTAAATGGTATTGATTTGCTTAATTTGTTACGTGAGGCAGAAGATTTTACGCCTACTATTATCATATCTGCTCAAATAGATATATCTTCTGTGACCAAAGGTTTTATGGCTGGAGCAGACGACTATGTCAAAAAGCCTTTTGACCCAGAGGAGTTGCTAGTGCGCATTAGAGCAAAGACAGATGTTTTAAAAGAGACTATCGTTTTCAGGAAATATGCTTTAGATGTTAAAAGTGGAGAAGTATTTAAAGAGAGTAAACCATTTTATATGGGTGATGTGCAAAAATGTATGTTTAAAAAGCTTATTGTAAATTATCCAAACCCTGTTACAAAAGATGAGCTTATGGACTGTATGGAAAAGCCTACAGATTTGGCATTACGTGTAGGCATAGTTAAGCTTAAAAAAAGTACAAATATTGATATAAAATCTGTTAGAGGAGTGGGTTATAAAATTATCTGAAAAAGAGTCATTAGTTAAAAGTTTTTTACTTTTTTTTCTTATGATAGAACTTTTTTTACTTTTTATTTTCTACCACTATCGACACATAGAAGAAGAACACATAAAGACCAACCTTTTTTTGGAGATGAAAAATTATAGCCTAGCCTTTGATGACAGTCGTTTCGATATTGACATAGTCTCCACTTCTAAAGATAAAAAGTTTTTTGAGATGCATAAAGATGAAAATTCACTCTATATTTTAGTGCCTTTTCAAGATAATAAAGATGCTTTAAAAGTATTTTATCCTATAAAAAAATACAATATACTTATAGATAAAGTAAAACACAAACTCTATATTCAACTTCTTGTCTTAACCTTTATGGCGATGTTTATTTCTGTTTTAGCAGCACTGTATACTCTAGGTCCCATACGTAGTTCTTTGCGACTTTTGGAAGATTTTATAAAAGATATTATCCATGATTTAAACACGCCACTTAGTTCTATATTGATTAATTTAAAGATGATAGATGGAAAAAGCGAAGAGATAGATAGTATCTCTATATCTGCTAAAAATATAGCTATGCTTCATCAGAATCTAGACTGCTATCTTAGAGATGTACATAAGGTTAGTGAAAAGTTCGATATTAAAGAGGTGGTAGAGGAGCAGGTGAAGTTCTTTACCTCTCTTTATGATTATTTAGAATGGAAGGTTGAAGTACCTACATATTTACTTTCTACTGATAAAAATGCTTTTACACGCATTACTTATAATCTTTTAAGTAATGCGTGTAAATATAATACAAGTAGTGGAAGCGTTGAGATAATATTTGATACTAATGTGCTTTGTATTAGGAACGATAGCTATGGTGTAGAGCAACCAAAGAGAGTATTTGAGCGTTTTTATAAAGAGAGTGAGCGTGGGCTAGGTATTGGTCTTCATATTGTAGATAAACTTACAAAAGAATTGGGTATAGAAAAAACATTTAAAGTTAATGGTAAAAAAGTTAGTGTGTGTCTATTTTTAGTCAAGTAACACTTATCTAATAAAGTATAGGTATAATTCATGCCTTATAAAACAAAGGATATAAATATGAGACAACAATTATCTATTAAGACATTCGGATTTTCTTTACTTGCCGTAGCACTACTTGCAGGTTGTGGAAACTCCATCACAGGCGGTGGCATGGGTGGAGGTTCTGGTGGCGACATGAGCGGTTCTAACATCCAATACCTTAAGGTAAACCATGCAAACTACAGTGAGAATGGAAGTACTCAAACTCCAGCACCAGTTAAAGATGCTAATGCAAAAAGTATCACGTGGACTATTGCTGCAACAACTGAAGAGGGTGCTACTAAATTACAAGAACATCTTACTTTTATGGAAACTCAACTTAAAAATGATCAAAATCCAAGAGCATTTGATAAGCTTTTTCTCATGGAAGCATATATGAAGTTCAATAAACACTACACCACATTAGTAGAAAGAAGTGGTACAAATGTAGTAGTAAGCAAAAATGCCAAGACAACATGTGCATACAAAGTTATATCTGCACATAGTGATGCAGTTAGTGGTGACTTCTTTGGTAGAGGTGAGATAATGAATGATTATTCTTCTGTAGCTGAAGGCATATTGGCAAGCAGTGATTGTAATGATGTGCGAACATCATTACAAACATATATTTCTCAAAGACAAAAGTCAAGAGGAATGATGTAATTAATTTTCTTCTAGCGTGCTAGGGTTTACTATAAAAAGTGTAACCAAGGCGATAGTTAGAAGAAACCAAAGATAGCCTATCTCTCCTGAAAGTTTATATGAGAGTATGCCAAACACTATAGAGCCTTGTGGCACTAGAAAAAAGAAACGTTTAGCATTTTTTTCAAATTTCTCTAAAATATTTGCATGAAATTCTACCTCTAAGAGTTTTAGATAATGCTTACGATAAAACAACATATAAAATATAGATAACTCAACGACCTTATAACCAATAAGAAAATAAACCACAGGCATACGCCACTGAATTTTTATGTAATTTGGCGGACTAAATGGATAGTAAAGGTTTACCAAGTATCCTAGCAATGCGATGCCAAAAAGAACTACCATGCCTAACTTACGTCGTTTATAAAGTGAAGTTTTTATCTCTCTCATTGGTGGTACTACTCCTCTTTACACTTTTGGTCAATATACTCTTGAACAAACTTGCGTACATCAGCATAAACAAAAGAGTCTTTGTATCCATCTATTTTTCCTCCACTTGCATTTACGTGTCCTCCACCATTTCCTATGTGTGTTGCCATGGCTGACACATCTAACTTGTTGTTAGAACGTAAAGAGAAGTTGCCTCTAAAGTTTACGTCCATGTAAAAAGAGTAGTCTTCATTTGCTACCATACAAGCATTTCCTATAATGGAGGCATTGCCTACATTGTAACCCAAAATGCCCTTATGACCTTTGTAGTTAATGGTAAGACGTTGCTTATCTGCTGTGAGTAAGTCTGTTACGTAGTTTGCTACGAGGTTGTCTTTAGTGTTATTCACTTCTTGTTTGAAAAATGCTTTTTTTGTTTGATGTAAAGCATCGTCTAGTTTAATGGGTGCATCTTCTTCGCTTACTAACTCTTTGGCTGTTTTTATCATAAAGAGTTTAAAAGCTCTGTCTTGTGCAGGAAAGAGTACGCGTCCTATCTCTCTAGCACCAGAAATCATACCAAGCATCACTTTACCATACTCAAAAAGTTCATCATCGTCTAGCCAAATATCTATGGCATTTATGGCTTTGACTATTTGACTTAAAGAACCCTCTTTATCGAAATCATAATGCATTTGTAGCCAGTCATAGGTTATGAGTGTTGCACAACGAGTTGTGTCTAGTTTGTACCATGCAAAACGTTCTGCCGCACTAGCTCCTGTGGCATGATGGTCAAGAAGTTGAAGTTTAGCACCTATGCGTACAACTTCTTTTTCTATCCAATTTCCCTCTTTTGTAGTTAGGTTAAGGTCTGTTACGAGTACGAGTGCTTCTATATCCTCACCATAAATGAATTTATCTTGTTCTATTTTTTTTATTATCTCTTTTAGTCTTGCCGTAACTTCTGGCCCATAGTTAGCGTTATAGCAGTCTATATCATCAAAACATTGTTGTGATAGATATTGACACCCATAGCCATCTAGGTCTATATGGGAGAGGTGGTAAATGTGTTGTTTCATAAAATTAACCTTAGGTTTAAAAGTGTTTAATGTGACAAGTCACATGAGTCATCTGCTGAAGATGACATAGCGTCAGCGTAGTAAAGATGGGCTTTGCCCATTTTGCGTTCCATTTGATAAAAAGGTGGTAAATGTGTTGTTTCATAAAATTAACCTTAGATTTAAAATTTAATATTGAACATATTATAGCGTAGGGTCGATTTATCGACCACTATTTATGAGATTAAAGTATGTCACTAAGCATCAAACCATTAAGAAAGTCATCTATTTTTGTTTGAAAATTTGCTAAAAAAGGAGATATAGCACATGTCCCAATGGAACCATTTGGGCAAGTAGTAGAGTAAGAGGTACAGTCAAATACCGATGGTGTTTTACCTTCAGCTGCAAAGATAATCTCATTTACAGATATAACCTCTATGGATTTAGCTAAAATAAATCCACCATGTGCTCCTTTTCGTGAGTCCAATATGCCTTGCTTTGCTAAACTTTGTAAAATTTTTGCCAAAAAGCTTTTAGGGATAGAGAGTTCATTTGCTAACTGTTCTGCACCAAGAGGTGCATCGGACTTACGTAGTACGTCTAAAGAGAGGAGTGCATATTCACTAGCACGTGTTAATAACATTATAAGGAGCCTTCATTTCAATTAGGAGTATTTTACTCTAATATAGGTTAAGTAGGCATTATGATAACATTGTAAGGCATAGATAAGATTATTTGACTATAATTGCAAACTCATTTTGAGAATTTAATACCAATCAGGAGGTCATTATGGCTTTAGATCAGGCGAAAAAAGCAGAAATTATTGCTAAGTACGCAAGAGGCGAAAATGATACAGGTTCAACAGAAATTCAAGTTGCTCTTTTAACAGAGAGAATTACATACCTTACAGATCACCTTAAAACAAACAAAAAAGATCACTCTTCAAGATTAGGACTACTTAAACTAGTTGGTCAAAGAAGAAGACTTATGAGATACTTGAAAAAAGTAGACTTAAAAAGATGGAATATCATCAAGACAGATATGGGAATTAGAAACTAAATATCTTTTTTCCAATTTGCACTTATCTTTGAAAGATGAGTGCAACTATATACAGGCGTACGCTTCCTTATAAACCTTTCAAAACTATATAAACCTAAATAAAATTTTTCAGCTAGTTTAATTTACTATTCTTTATGTCCACAATTATGCCATTTTTGTATAGTTTAGTCCATATCACTCAACTATGACTTGACAAACATAGACTCAATGTTGTATAATACTCCTAAGCATTAGAAAATAAATGCAATATTTAGTATAAAAGGAGGTCTAAAATGAGTCAAGAAGAAGAAAATCTTGAAACATCTGTAGAGACTGAAGAGCAAGTTGAGGTAGAAGTAGCAGAAGAAGAGTTGGAACAAAATGACCCTTTAGAAGTTGCATTAGCCGAAGCTGCAGATTATAAAGATAAGTATTTAAGAGCACATGCAGACTTTGAAAACTCTAAACGCCGTTTAGAAAAAGACAAGACGAATGCAGTATCTTATGCAAATGAGAGTTTTGCTAAAGATATTTTAGCGGTTATAGACTCATTTGAAAATGCTTTAGCTTCCATAGAGGGAGCAGACGAAGAGAACTCCTCAGAAGTCTTAAAGCAGATGAAAGAGGGTGTAAATCTTACATATGAACAACTCAAAAAGGTACTGGAGAAAAACCATATCAAAGAGGTAGTTTGTGAAGGTGAGTTTAACCCAGAAGTACATCAAGCTATTATGCAAGTCGAAAGTGACTCTCATGAAGTAGGCGATGTGGTTCAAGTAATGCAAAAAGGGTATACGATTAAAGATCGTATCTTGAGACCAGCGATGGTGAGTACCTGTAAATAAGTTGTAGGGTCGATTGTATCGACCCTACGGATAAAATAAGAATTTAAAGGAAAATAATATGGCAAAAGTATTAGGAATAGATTTAGGAACAACAAACTCTGCGATGGCAGTGTTTGAAAATGGTGAAGCAAAGATTATAGCAAACAAAGAGGGTAAAAATACAACACCTTCTATAGTAGCTTTTACAGATAAAGGCGAAATTTTAGTGGGTGAATCAGCTAAACGTCAAGCGATTACAAACCCAGAGAAGACTATCTACTCTATCAAGAGAATTATGGGTCTTATGATGAATGAAGACAAGGCTAAAGAAGCACAATCTAAACTTCCTTACCATGTGGTAGACCGTTCTGGTGCATGTGCAGTTGAGATAGCAGGTAAAACATATACACCTCAAGAGATTTCTGCAAAAGTACTCATAAAGATGAAAGAAGATGCAGAAGCTTACCTTGGTGAAACTATCACCGATGCAGTTGTTACAGTTCCAGCATATTTCAACGATGCACAAAGAAAAGCAACAAAAGAAGCAGGAACTATCGCAGGGCTTAATGTACTTCGTATTATCAACGAGCCAACATCAGCAGCACTTGCGTATGGTCTTGACAAAAAAGAATCAGAGCAAATCGTAGTTTACGATTTAGGTGGTGGTACATTTGACGTTACAGCACTAGAAACTGGTGATGGTGTAGTTGAAGTTATGGCAACTGGTGGGGACGCGTTCTTAGGTGGTGATGACTTTGATAATAAAATCATTGATTTTGTAGCAGAAGAATTTAAAAATGAAACTGGTATAGATGTTAAAGCAGATGTTATGGCACTTCAACGTGTTAAAGATGCAGCAGAGACAGCGAAAAAAGAGCTTTCAAGTTCTACAGAGACTGAAATAAATCTACCGTTTATTACAGCAGATGCGTCTGGCCCAAAACACCTAGTAACTAAAATAACTCGTGCTAAGTTTGAGTCACTCATAGGAGATTTGGTAGCATCTACTATTAAAACTGTACAAGGTGTACTTAAAGATGCAGGACTTAGCACTTCAGAGATAAGCGAAGTAGTTATGGTTGGTGGTTCAACTCGTGTGCCAATGGTACAAGAAGAGATGAAAAAATTCTTTGGTAAAGAGCTTAATAAGTCTGTAAACCCAGATGAAGTAGTAGCTCTTGGTGCGGCTATTCAGGGTGGTGTACTTGCAGGTGATGTTAAAGATGTACTACTGCTTGATGTTACACCTCTTTCTCTTGGTATTGAGACTCTTGGTGGGGTTACGACTAAAGTCATCGAAAAAGGGACAACTATTCCTGCTAAAAAGTCACAAGTATTCTCAACAGCTGAAGATAATCAACCAGCAGTAAGTATCCATGTACTTCAAGGTGAAAGAGAGTTTTCAAAAGATAACAAATCTTTAGGTATGTTCGAGCTTAGAGACATTCCAGCAGCACCACGTGGTGTACCACAAATAGAAGTAACCTTTGATATAGATGCAAACGGTATACTAACTGTATCGGCATCAGATAAAGGAACTGGCAAGTCTCAAGAGATTAAGATTACTGGTTCGAGCGGACTTTCTGACGAAGAGATAGAAAAAATGGTACAAGACGCTGAAGCGAACAAGGCAGAAGACGAAAAGAGAAAAGAAGTAGTTGAAGCTAGAAATCAAGCTGATGCACTTGTACACCAAACTAAAAAATCTTTAGAAGATTTAGGCGAAAACTTTGATGAGGCAGAAAAAGCATCTATCGAAGCATCTATAAAAGATTTAGAAGAGACACTTAAAGATGACTCTGCAACCAAAGAGCAGATAGAAGAAAAAGTAAAAACACTTACTGAAAAGTCACACAAACTAGCTGAAGCTATGTATGCTAAAGAGCAGGGTGGTGCAAACCCAGAAGCTAAAAAAGCAGATGACGACGATGTTATAGACGCAGAAGTTGAGTAAAATATAATACCCTTAATCTATGAGAACCCTAGCATAGGGTTCTCTTTTGCACTACACGTAAATTTTTTAATTTTTTAAAATTATTTATGACTCTTTTGATGTACTCTTATCACTATCTATCTCTATTATGGTATGCACATTTCCTCTTGGATTAAAATCTGCTATGAGTTTCATAGATTTTGGTTTGAGTTTTTCATATAAGGCATCATATATTTCATTGGCAACATTTTCATGTGATATGTGCCTATGCATAAAAGAATTTATATATAGTTTTAATGCCTTTAGTTCTACAACAAAATCATTGGGAATATAAGATAGCTTAATTACGGCAAAGTCAGGGTAGCCAGAACGTGGACAAAGACACATAAACTCTGGGAGTTCAATGTTTATAGTATAGTTTTTTTTATGCTCATTTGCCCAAAAATTCTCTTTCGCATTAATATCAAATTCTTGTATCTCTTTTTCTCCGTATTTCATCTCTTCCCTTTAATTGTATAGGTCTATTAGTTTTGTTTCGTTAAGAGGTTTACTAACCCCAAAACCTTGTACATAGTCTATGCCTAGTGTGCATAATTTTTTCTTCTGTTCGTCGTTATCTACCCATTTAGCAACAGTTTGAACATGTAAGTCTTTTGACATTTTTATGAGTGAATTTAACATAGCATACGTTGTGCTATCTTCAAGGTGCGTAACATAGTCTCTGTCAAACTGAACCATGTCAAACTTGAAATGTTTCATATACTCCATAGAAGCATTAGAAGAGCCAAAATTATCAATACAAATGCGTATGCCTTCTGTTCTAAAGAGTCTAAGTGTATTTAAATATTTACTCAAGTCATGATGAGTTTTTCGTTCGTATAATTGAATAATAAATCTATTTGGGCTTACTTTTTTATCTTTCAAGTAAGAGAAAAATTGTTCTTGAAATTTTTTATTTCTTAAAGAAAAAGGAGAAAGATTGAAAGTTAATGAGATACCCTCATCTATTAGCAGAGATAAATCTATAACATGTTTAACCAATGCCAAATCGTAGTCACGACCTAGCCCTAAACGATTTATGATAGGTAAAAATACACGAGGTAATATATCTTTCTCTGAATTTGATTTTAGTCTTACAGCTATTTCATAGGTATCTACCTTTTCACTACTTGTATTCAGCAGTGGTCTAAAAGAGAGTATTAGACTTTTGTTTTGTAGCGATGTAATAACACATTGTTCAATACTTGAAAGTTCTTTTGCATCTTGTATTTTAGTGGAGACATTTTTGTTTTCAACATCTACTGATTGACTATGTATTATATCTCTTAGTTGTAAAATGATTTTCTCAAAATCTTGACTAGTATTACTAATAACAGCAAATTTGTAATCTACATCTATATCATCTATAATATGGTTTTCATCAATCATTTTTTGAAAAATGTTCTGAATGACTATTGCATCACCATCAAGAGCTATGAGGAACTCTGAACCACGGTGTCTTCCTAAAAGAACTTTATCAAAACCATGTTGCTTAAAACGAAGATTTATTTTACTAGCAATGGTATAAAGCAGTGTGTCTATTTGTTCTGAACTATAGTTTTCACTTAATGATTCTAAATTTTCAATATTAAAACAGGCAATTATTTTAGGGTTGTCTTGTTGTAATTTCTTAATAAAAGTTTTTTTATTAAACCCTTGTGTTGTTTGGTCGAGTATTGTTTCTTGCACAGAAAGGTTCATTAAAAAATAGATAAAATATATAGCGATAAATGTAATAGCAGCAAACAAAACTCCATCTCTTAAATCGAAATGAATTGCATGACCTTTGTATACGGTTGTGAAAAATACAAGCGAGATAAGAATAAGAATGGGGATACCTGCTCTAAGAGCAAGAGTGAAACGTCTGCCACGTTCTTCTTTTTGAGAAACTAACATTATACGTCCAAGTGCTTTACATCTTTTGCGTGACTCTCGATGTAATTTCTTCTAGGTTCTACTTCGTCACCCATAAATAGAACAAAGGTATCCGAAGCAGACTCGTCATCGCCTATCTTAACTTGCAAAAGTCTTCTATTTTCTGGTGTCATAGTGGTCTCCCAAAGTTGTTCTGGGTTCATCTCACCTAGACCTTTGTAGCGTTGAATATATGCACCTTTTTTAGCAGAATGCTCTACCTCTTCAAAGAGTTCAAGTAAATCTTTATCTTTGAACTCATCTGTTATGTGTTCTTGTATTTTTTGATTTATGTGTATCGCTTCATTGTAATGTGGATTAGTAAATAAAATATCATCTATAATAAGCTCTTCAAGTCCATCTTTAGTTTGAACAAAAAGGTGTATAACATCATCTGTGACAGTTTTGTTTAATATATTGTATCCTAGTTTAGCTATGTATGCTTCTACTGTTTTTGCTAGTGCCTTATTGTCACTTCCTGCGACATCAGGGTTTTCTATCATGTAGCGTAGTACTTCAAGAAGTGCAAAACGTTTTTCTATCTCTTTTAATGTCATTTTGTAATAAGCAACAAGTTTAAAGAGTTCAACTAAATCAGCTTGTCCCATTGTTGTGCTTTCTATAATGCTTATGCCATTTTCAATTAAGTAATCGTTTAATGATTTTTCATCTTTAAGATAAATCTCATTTTTACCTTTTTTGTAACGATATAATGGCGGTTGAGCTAGATAAAGGTAGCCATTTTCTATAACAGGTTTTAAAAATCTATAGAAAAAAGTCATAAGCAGGGTTTGAATGTGACTTCCATCTACATCAGCATCGGTCATAATGATGACTTTATGGTAACGAAGTTTATCTTCATTAAATTCTTCACCTATACCACACCCTAGAGCAGTTATCATATTTTTAATCTCATCGGATTTTAAAATTTTCTCCAAACGTGCCTTTTCAACATTTAAGATTTTACCTTTTAATGGTAGGATTGCTTGAAAAACTCTATCTCGTCCTTGCTTTGCAGAACCACCAGCAGAATCTCCTTCCACTAGATATATTTCAGAAAGTTCAGGGTCTTTACTCTGACAGTCTGCTAGCTTACCTGGAAGTGTACCTATGCTCATTGAGTCTTTACGTTTTACTAAATCTTTTGCACGTTTTGCAGCATCTCTACCACGTGCAGCAAGTAAAATTTGTCCCATAATAGCCTTAGCTTCTATAGGATTTTCTTCTAAGTATTTATTGAATTTTTCAGAAAAGAACTTTTGAACCAATGGTCTTACATAGCTAGAACCTAGTTTTCCTTTGGTTTGACCTTCAAACTGTGGTTCAGGCACACGTACAGATACTATGGCTATGAGACCTTCTTTACAGTCTTCACCAGTAATTTTGGTATTTTTCTCTTTAGCGTTGGCATTTTTAGAGATGTAAGATGACATAGAACGCGTCAATCCTGCTCTAAAACCTGCTTCGTGAGTACCGCCATCAGCAGTTTTAATGTTGTTTACAAAAGATAACGATTTTTCAGAGTCTGCGTCGCAGTACATGAGAGCTATATCTATCTCTATATCATCTGCTTTTCCTTCGAAAAACTGCGCACTTGAAAGAGGCTCTTTGGTATTCATGTCTTCTACAAATTGTTTTATACCACCAGCAAAATGAAACACTTCTTTGGTTCCATCGCGTTCATCTCTAAAATCAATAGTTATTTTAGGGTTAAGATAACAAAGCTCTTTGAAACGCTTCATTAGTATCTCTTTTTGGAAAGTAACCGACTCTGTAAAAATGGAATTATCAGGGAAGAACTCTACTTTAGTACCATGTTTGTTGGTTCTATCTCCTGTTTTAAGTATGTCTGTTGGTATACCTTCTTTAAAGCTTTGCGTATGTACTTCTTTGTCTTTAAAAACAGTAAGGTGCAGGTCTTTTGAGAGTGCATTTACAACTGAAACACCAACCCCATGAAGACCACCAGATACTTTGTATGTGTCTTTATCAAATTTACCACCAGCATGAAGCACAGTCAAAACGACAGTAGCCGCAGATATTTTCTCGGTAGGATGTTCAGCAACTGGGATACCACGACCATTATCTTCAACGATGGCAGAACCTTCTTTGGTCAATGTTACCTTTATGGTATCACAGTATCCTGCCATTGCTTCATCTATGGAGTTGTCAACGACTTCATATACAAGATGGTGAAGACCTTTTGTAGATGTGTCACCAATGTACATTCCTGGTCTTTTTCTTACTGCCTCTAGTCCTTTAAGAACTTTAATGTTACTAGCACCATATTCTGCCATATCTCTCTCCATATTTTGGATTTATAATAGTAATTATTTTATCTAAAATTGGCTTAGGAAAGAGGTGTTTTTAAGGCGTATGGTCGAAATATTATAATGGTCTATAAAAGCATTCCAGATTGTTGTTTTTTGGTACTTACTATATCAATTTTATGTGGGTCAATAAACTGTTTTTTATGATATGCATCAATGGCATATCGTCCTATCATAGCTGCATTATCGGAACAATACTCTAATGGTGCCGTATGCATTGTTTTGTTAAATTTAGTACATAAATTTTCATAAGCATTTCGTATGTATTTGTTAGCAGATGCTCCACCGACAATAGCAAAGTCTTTGATATGTTCTTTGTCAAAGATTTTTTTGCTTTTTTGCAGGAGATGTAGTTTTACTGCTTTTTGAAAACTAGCACTTAGGTCTGCTCTATCTTGTTCATTCATATTTTCTTTTCCGCCACAAGCTTCTACTTTTAGTCGTACAGCATTTTTAAGTCCAGATAGTGAAAAAGCTATAAGTGGAGAATTACGAAGTGGTACAGGCAAATCAAAACGATTTTCATCGCCCTTTAATGCCAGTGCTTCTATAAGCGGACCTCCAGGGTATCCTAGCCCCATCATTTTCGCGCACTTATCAAAGCTTTCGCCTACGGAGTCGTCCATAGAAGTAGCCAATATCTCCATTCGTTCAAAACTTTCAACGCGTATAACTTGTGTATGCCCCCCCGAGATGAGAAGTACTAGTAAGGGAAGTATCGACTCTTTTTCTATAAATAAAGAGTATATATGCCCCTTTAAATGATGTACAGGTATTAGAGGAATGTCTAGTAAAACTGCTAAAGTCTTAGCCATAGCTATACCTTCTAAAAGTGTAACTCCTAATCCTGGCTGATTAGTAACCGCTATGGCTTTGAGTTTATCAAAGTAAGGCTTTGTCTCTTTTAATATCTCTGGTAGTGCCACCGCATGTAAACGTGAAGCTAATTCAGGCACAACACCACCATAGAAAGAGTGTTGCTCCTCTTGAGAGATTTTTTTATGGTATATTATTTTTCTTGTAGATATTTCGCTAATAGCAATGGAGCTATCATCACATGAGCTTTCTATGCTTAGTATCATTTTGTTTCTCTTTTAGATTTTTTTAAAATAATTTCTTCTATAAAATCCCATTTCCCATACCCACTATCTGCATTAATATGTCCTGCATTTTCTATAATGGTAAGGTAGGTATTGTAATTTAAGGCTATCTTTTTTACTTCTTCTATCTTTACCCATGGGTCATTGTCCGAGACTATTATGTGTATTTTTTTTGCAAAAAGAGAGCTTGGCATAGGACAAGGGAAAAAAGTCTTGATGGTTTTTTCTTTAGTCTCTAGGCTTGGTACTGAAACCATAAAAAGTCTTTTTATCTCTTTCATTTCCGCTTCATCGCAGAGCCACATCCAAAGGTTGTTAGCTAATGAATGACACACTACAGTGTCTGGTTTAAAGTCTATGAGTATTTTCTTGACTTGTTTTATCCATCTGTTTTTTGAAGGAAAATGACAGTTATCTAACAATGGGAAAGAGACTGTACCGTAGTTTTTAGCTATTTGGCTTGCTAATTTAGCTTGCCAATGTGGTGCATCTGACCCACCCCAGCCATGTAGAATTAAAATTTTATCATTGCTTGGCATAG
>Ga0256829_1000604_pt1 | contig 34904 bp, 37 predicted proteins | sample 131447metaG_FD_185979 | JGI IMG/M metagenome (GOLD analysis project Ga0256829, IMG submission 185979) | Hydrothermal vent microbial communities from Lau Basin, Pacific Ocean - 131-447 | ecosystem: Environmental > Aquatic > Marine > Hydrothermal vents | place: Pacific Ocean: Lau Basin | collected... | reverse complement strand
GTTGCAAGGTTTGAACCTGCGCCGGTTGCACTATCTAGGTTAAGCTGACCTGGCCCAGGCAAGTTCCCTGTGGATTTGAGGATGTTAATCCATTCACTTAGATCAATTTGTGACCAGTCCACTTGAGACAACTCCGTTGTTGTTAATCCTCGACAATTTGGAGCCGCTGGTGTCCCCCAACTTATCCCTAATTGCGCCCTAACTTGTTCCTGTATGATTCTGGCAAGCGGTGTGGCAAAGCTGCATCCTGTTTGCTCGTACCTTTCGCATCCGAGGAATTTGATATTGTTAGCACAATACTGTCCAATGACATGTGCTGATAGCATCTTTTTCTTCATTGCCCACTCATATGCAGGTTGCTTACACTTAAATATAATTGCGATAAGCAACATTGCTATTTGATATACTGTATAGGCAATCATAATCCACCCAAGCGGGGTTGCTATCGCAGGGTTTAGCACCACCCCATTTTGCGCTGCAGCAGTTGATAGCCCGCCACCATTTATGGCTCCGATTGTACCTCCACCAGCAGCCGTGGCAGCTCCTGTACCAGTGGCGTTTGCAGCAACAAACAAGGTGTTAGCTGCCGATTGACCAAATACCTGGGCTGTATATTTTGCTGCAGTTTCCATCAATGCATTTGTCGCAGTGCTTATTAACCCCTGAGTAGCCTTAGTGTTTATCTCCAATGCTGTATCTTTAGCTATAGAGTTCCATGCTGATGTAAAACTTTGCGTGACTGACTTCCATGTTGCAGCGCCAGGGCTACCCATAGCCTGCCATGCACCCACCACCGGTGTCGTTCCTGTTGCCGAAAGGCTGCCAATCGCATTGTTTAGCGTGCTCATCTTCTGAACTAACTTAATATAATTTGCCATGTCCGGCGCTGGCGTGGCATTACTCGCTTCTTTACAGCAGTTTGTCCCAACCCATGGCCATATCTTACAAAACCCAAAGTCGCCTTTAAACACCGTACACGTTCCTGTAATCGGATCACATGAACCATTTGATTGCATTTGCTGGGCGACGTTCTGCATGGCCATTGCTTGCCCAAAGTTAGGGTTTGTTTCAGCTGTCGTGTTGATACATGACCCATCTGAGCAATCTGCAGCCCCAGGACACGTCATAGTCCCACCTGGTGGACCTGCAGGCCCTGCACCGCCCGTTGTTGCATTTGTATTATCTACGCATGAATATACTTTATCATATGATGCACACGTACCTGTAATTGAATTGGTGCTAATGCAAGTTGAAGATGTCTGCGTACAGGTTGGGTCTTGTGCATATTGTGAGCATGTATCAATTAACGTTGCCGTTGTAGCCACACTTACATCCTGACAGTTGGCATCTATCCCTGTTATTGGCGAAGGCCCCATCAACGCGCTACATGCTTGCGCACCAGATGGTAAAGTTATACATGGAGCTGGAGGGTTCGGATTATTACATGTTACTGTTCCCGGAACCGTTCCCGCTTGAATTGAGTTGGCAACGCTAATGCAGTTAGGAGCACTTTCCACCCATCCGCCTTGCACGAGATTAAGTGCCGCAGGAGCTCCTTGATGCGAGAAATTCGTTACTGTAGTTCCTGCCGTGACCGTCCCACTCGTCAGTCCACTTACTACATCATATGTGGACGCTATATTGATTTGAACAGCATACGCCTGAATAGGCAGAAGAACCGGCTCAGTGGTTATCCCGAATATAACCAGCAACCTAACAAAGACAGCTGCTTTCCTGACTATCTTTTTCCATGCACATTGTTTAAACATTTCTTTCCCGCCTTATCAAGGGCAATGCGCAGAAAAAAGCCCATGGAAGCAACCACAATATATTTAACCAGTACCCATACTGGACGAATAATGTTTTATTTTCCTTTGTTTTATAAACACCAGTAATAATCCCATCAGTCCACCATGGTAATTGTTGGGTAATAACCCCTCTGGAATTAATAATCGCTGTTATTCCACCTTGCCCAGATCTAATTATCCAACGACCAGTTTCAATTGCTCTAGTTCTTGCTCTTTGCAAATCTACTTTTGCAGCCAGCAATCCTTTTTCCCCATAGAACACATTTGAAAAGGAGCTTATGATAACATTAGCTCCATCCCTTACTTGCCTTCTTGCCTCCCATGCATCATTAATATCAAAGCATGTTAGTGCGCCAAACTTCTGGGACTTAAAGGCAATCGGCTCTTCCAAATCAGTATCAACAACTTTCTCAGGCTCCAACGCTCCAGCGAATAACTTCAGATACCATGGGATGTATTCACCCAGTGGGGCGAGGTTTTTCTTTGTTATAAACGCACTATTTCCATTTGCGATGAGGTGCTGCCCTAGCCGAATACCACCTTCTTCTGGCATAAACTCACCACCAGCTATAAGTACAGGAGCAACAAGGCTTTGAGCCTTGTTTTTTAGCATTACAATTGGGTCTGGCAATTCCCCTTCTGGCCAAACAGTAATATCAACATTTTCTTTTACATTGTTATATCTGGTCAGGGCATTTTCATATGAGTTTGCCATAAGTTCAGGAGACATATCATGTTGAGGTAACGGCACAGCTTGTATAACTGCGACAGAGTATTGCTTGCCTTGATCGTGAGCTGGGCTTGCAATCGCGACAATGGAAACAACCACTAGAAATATAAATACCGTGGTCGCCAAGCCTTTTTCCTTTTGAAGGATAAATACTAATAGTAATGCACATAACACTAACAGTCCTTGCATACCATAACTGCCAACCATTGAAAAAAGTGGCTCCCATATTGTACCTAAAAAAACAATCCCAAAGTCCAATGTAAACATTGCGACATAATTAACCCATGAATTTTCAATGATTGCCAATACGACTGTGATAAGAGGTAATAAAAGCAGCAGCCTTTTATCTTTTGTCCATAATTTGTGAATAATCACACTCAATACAGTTATTAGAACGAATATTACTAATTCTCGAACAGCTATAATCCCAAGCATATCTAGGGTGCTTAACCCAATATCATGCAAGGCAAAGAATGCATGTTTAATTGAATAATAAGCTTCTAATCCTAATGCAAAGGCTAATCCATTGACATAAGGGTTTGGAGCCTTTGAATTAAAGATAAAGAATGCGAGGCCCAATATCATGAGTGTTAGGGAGTCATGAACATATCCTATGCTGGCCATAAGGCCTGCAAAGAATACGAGTGCATAATTAAGCTGCCTTTTTTTATTCATAGATTAGCCGAGCAGTTGCCGTTTGAGCAGTTGCTTAAGATTGCTGATGCATTTGTTGTTATATTGCATGAATATGTAAATTGCGTATCACCATTCGCAAGTATTGTAGAACTCACAAATGAACAATTTGGATTTGCTTTGGTAGCAATGCACCCATCCACACTTGGAATATTTTCAGTGACCTGCATCTCCTTACATAGAGATGAGATGCCTGTATATGGAGATGCCATATCCGATTGTTTTATTATTCCACCTGGCGAACTCCATGCCGCCCCGCCACCGGAGGGGTCATTCGCACAAACAAAGCTTCCGGACTTCGTACCGGACTGAATTGCATTTGCCGTGGCTGTGCAACCAGAACCTGTAACAGTATCAAACCATCCATTATCCGTTACAGTGGTCTTAGCAGGAGTAGCAGGTACGGCTGGTGATGTTATTATCCAGGTTGCTCTCTGCCAATGAACTTTCCAACCTTTCCCGCCCCAATAAGGCCTACGGCACCATGATCCATTCCTTAACGACCAACCCGGTGGGCAATACCACCCTCCCACAGCTGGCTTCCCTGCTTTTCCAGGTGTTGTTGTTGCACTATAGCTGTGAGTCACAGAGCATACATTTGTAGTAGGCGCAGTTTTAATACAAGTAGATGGAGTTGGCGTTACGGTTGTTGAGGCTAGGTTATGTTGTAACATGCCATTGGCATCACAAGAGATATTATCTGTTACAACTTTGGTCGGTGTAGCTGGCGTGTTGTCATAAACAGTAAGCTTCTTTGTAACGAACGTAGCAGGGTCACATCGCTGAGCCGCAGGAATAACATTCGTCCCAAGCGTATGGGTCACAGTACATTGTAGGTTCGCATTACTTGTTTGTAAGCAGCTGTATGAATGCTTTGTAGGTGGCACAACCACACTCGGTGAACCGAGCGATTGAGTGCATCCTGAAAAGTTGTTCGCAAACACACTCTGAAACGTCGCATCAGTCTGTGCCCACATAGGATCATTGGTTAGGTTTGTATGAGGATCAAGAAGATGGGAGCCATGCAACGTTCTGTATGCTGAACCCCATTGGGTTTGGTCTGTTTTTGCGTTAGTGACAGATGTGTTCGCCGCACCCGTAATTCCAGCATTACTATTTGCTAAACTGGAAAGGTTAGTGCTTCCCCCATTACTTGGAGCCAAGTCACCCGGAGTTATCGTGGAACCAGCTGTGCCGTTCGCACCTGGAATGGAAATCGCTCCACCAGTTCCATTAGAAGGCAGTGCAGAAGGATTATTTTTTGGCGAGATTAAATTACCAAAGGCCTGTCCACTTGCCGCATTAATATTCTGCCCATGCGCCATGAACGGCATCAATACAGCAAGTGATACGCCTAAAACTGGTAATACATATTTCCCATACATAGCGGCAGATAATACGTCACATCAACCCTTGCGCCATGCCGATTAAAGCCGATTTTGGGCGCTTTTAGGGTGTCATCACGGGAATCCTCGGCAATTCATTGCCGAGATGAAAGTGATGTTGTGCGTTAGCACAAGTATGTGTAGCGCTATATTTGTTATAATATATTGAAATATGTATTATAGTATGATACTATGTGTTTATGTCTAGCTTAATCCACGATAGAACAACAGTGCATAATATTGGCTATCATATCGTGTGGTCAGTCAAATATCGTCGCAAGGTTTTGGTTGGCGATGTTGAAACTTCTTTGAAAGACATACTTTATCAAATTGCAGGTGAAAAAGGATTTATCATCAAAGAGATGAAGTGTGATATTGACCATATTCATGTTTTTGCATCAGCAAAACCAAAGGTTTCACCTTCATATATTTACAAAATGATGAAGGGTATTTCTGCACGAAGATTGTTTGTTAGGCATCCAGAGTTGAAATCAAAATTATGGGGTGGTCATTTGTGGAATCCATCAACATATATTGAAACTATTGGTCACATTTCAGAAGATACGGTTCGCAAGTATATTGAGGATCAAAAAAAGAAATGAGAGAAAAGGTTAATAAAGCATACAAGTTTCGCATTTATCCAGATGATACGCAAAAAGCATTTTTCGCAAAGCACTTTGGCTGTGTTCGCTTTGTATATAATCATCTTCTTGCTACACGTTCAAACGCATACAAGAATGATGGCGTTGCAATCAGTGGTCTGGAATGTAAAAAGCTTATCCCAGTGTTAAAGAAACAGCCTGAATATACATGGCTAAAAGAAGTTAATTCGCAAAGCCTTCAAGAAGCTGCATTGAATCTTGAAAAGTCATACAAACGCTTCTTTGATAAATCACTCAAAGCTGCATATCCATCATTCAAAAAGAAGGGGAATCGTGAATCGTTTTGTGTACCACAACATTTCACAGTGGACGTGCAAAATAACCAGATATTCATACCAAAACTGAAATCTGGTATCAAGACAGTTTTTCATCGCAGTTTGAAACAGGTTGAAAAGATGTGTTCCATCACCATTTCAATGTTACCATCTGGAAAGTATTACGCATCAGTTAACGTAGAAGAAATGGTGATGCACAAAAAGCCTATTTCCAAGGTCGTTGAATCAACAAGAACAATTGGTATTGACCTTGGCATCAAGGACTTTCTTGTTGAATCAAACGGAAGAAAAATCAATGCACCTAAGTTTCTGCGTGAATCTGAACGAAAGCTTGCAAAGGCTCAACGCAAGCTATCACGCAAACAAAAGGGTTCATTGAATCGCAAGAAACAACGACTGCGAGTAGCTAAACTTCATGAAAAGGTTGCGAACCAACGAAAGAATTTCCTTCACCAAGAAAGCAAAAGGATAGTGAGCGAAAACCAAGTGATCTATCTCGAAACGCTGAACGTGAAGGGCATGATGAAAAACCGACATCTCTCAAAAGCCATATCCGATTGTGGCTGGAGTGAGTTTGTCAGGCAGTTGAAATACAAAGCTCATTGGCATGGTTCAATCGTTGTTCAGATTGGACAGTGGGAGCCATCCAGCAAGCTTTGTTCTACCAAAGGATGTGATTACAAGCATGACGCGTTAAAACTCTCTGATAGAAAGTGGACATGCCCGCAATGTAACACCACCCACGATAGAGATATTAATGCTGCAAAGAACATTGAAAAAATAGGGCGGGAAGCGCCCGAATTAACGTCTGTGAAGAAGACTGCCTCTGTATTCTCTATAAAGAAAATACAAGCCGCTTCGTTGAAACAGAAATCTCATGCATCATCATGATGCTCGGTATTTTAATGCCGAGAGAACTTCACAAGGTTTGTACGCAGCAATCATTCCAACGCCAGACCATTTCAACGAAATCCTCGCCCACACCAGGGATATTACGCCACTCACCCCACATATAGGAGCTCTGGCCAATCCAGTGTGAGTTGTTTGCCTCCGCCAATGGGTACAGCTGACTGAACTTGTACTGTGTCTTAGGAAGACTTGGGTAAATCGTGGCTTTGCACATTTGCGCATCACCCATCACCTTCCAAGCTAACAACCTACGATGCTGTGCTGCGATTGCCTTTGTTGCAACTAAGGCAGCCATTTGTGGCGGTGACATATCCTCTTTTATATTCCCTGAGAATGGATATAGCCCACCCCATGAGCCGGCACACCACCACATAGTTTCGGACGGAAAACCTGCATTCGCAGCCAATGCATCACCAATACATGCAGCTTGGGCAACAGGGTTTGCTACGAGTGTTACTTCAGGGTTTGTAAAGAAGGCCAATTGATCTTCATTCCAAGTAGGGTCAACTTCGGATAGGTACATCAAATCAAAGTCCATATATCCATCAGATGCACAGCCTGAAAACATGTTTAAGATGACATCAAGGGGAAACGCAAAATAATGGTAGTTCATAAATGTAATACCAGAATTTCGTGCATCATCACGACTCTCTACCGAGTGCTTGCCTCCCATATGTCTGGACTGCGTAACCTGTAATACACTGCCGCCTAATGTTGGGGAGCAATATGGCCTGCGCACTACTTCAATCAGACGTGCAGGCTGCCAGCTTGAATATGGAAACCCAAACCATGGAACACCATTTTTATCTGGGCACGAACAGATTAACCCTGGCATAGCTGCCCCTGGCGGTTTACTACCACCTCCGAATGGAACACCTGCAACAGTAATTGGAAACATACAATCCCAACATATATCCGACATCACCCTACCAAACACATCATATGCCGGACATGCAGCCTCTGCCGCATGTGCCTTGCTAATGGGAGCTGTTACTCCAACAGCTAGAAATAAAGCTGCAAAGGTCCCAAATAAATAGTTGCGCATAATAGTGCTCCCCCTAACAAAAATGATAATAGAGCAATTGGCGTTTCTGCCATTGTTCCATGCACCATGTGTAATGAAACTCTGCATGTTGGATCGAGTACAGGAACCCCCATAGGAGTCATCCAGTCACACAACACATGTGATAACCCACCAGCTGCGAAACCTAACCCCAATGCATATAGGACTTGCTCCACAGAGCTGCCTTGCCCCAAATACAGTTGGTAGCCACACCAGCCTACCGCACCAATCCATAAAGCCATGTAATGTGTGATAGTACGATGAGGAATCCATGACTCACGTTCTCCCTCATATTTCACAAACCCATGCCCTGATAAGATTTCCATAAATGATGTTCGTCTCGGTTTCTTTTCCCACTTCGCAATTTCCATCCAGTCAGGAGCCGTACCACCTGGTATTACCATGAATGCGGCAAGTACAGCCCATGTCCATGATGAAGTAGTTGAAACAACCACTGCCGCCGTTGCCAATGCAACACCTACTGAAATCCTTTGATGCCCTGTTTTAGTCATGCTTGCCTCCTTTGAAATGTGTCTATTCCTACACTACCACACTTCTCAGAGATGCAAGACCTACGCAAAACACCGAAACCCATCATCTTATTCTTTCCCAGCTTTTTCCTTTTCAACTGGAATTTCACGCACCACAAAAGCAAGCCCTTCCGACTCTACTACGGTCAACGTCTTTTTAATGTGGAATCGCTTCGCCATTTTCTTGCTGAGTAAATACACTGGCTCACCCTTAAATCGCTCTTCAAGCTTATGATGCGCCTTAAAGGATTGCCCTGGCATCGTTGTAGTAATCAGTACCGGCATTTTGCCGCGCTTACGTGCATCTGCCGCCAATTCTATAGCCCGCTTAATCTCTTCTTTGTATTTTGCGTTGAATACAATAACAGATTTTGTGAACGCCATCTTGGATAAGGCATTAACAGTCGTTCCCTTCTTGACCAATACATTGCCCTTTAAATCTTTTATGTCCTTGCTTGCCTTCACAATAGGCTCAAACAAGAATTCTTTTTCCTCGGTTGCCCTAGGCAAATCCAAGTAATCACGTTTTTTCCAAAAGTTTGCAACTGCCGCTTTTTTCTTTTTATCCCAATCTACCTTCTTAACGCGCTCTGCAATAACGTCCATCAGGTTTCGTTCTGCAATGGCTACAACAGGCCCGTGATTACCTAGGTCTTTCACATCACTTGTTTGAAGCTGATCCTCAAACCACTTGGGATTATAAATCCCTGTTACCCTTCCTACTTCGACACCATCTTTAAGGTACAACATCGTTGGCACGACGGAAACATGAAAGCGTTTGAAGGCCAGAGGGTCGATTGTTACCGGTGGCGTTGGTCGATCCTTTTTATTGTATTGGCTCATTTTCTGTATTGAGCAGCGAATATTATCACAGCCTTTCGGGAATCCAGCGAGGGCTACTGCAATGCGTTTATCTTTTGCATAGGCTGTAAGGAAGTCCAAGGCTCCATCAAGGTCGAACCCATTTCCACTGGTGGCAAAGATAAGTATCTTATCACCACTAGCATTGGCGACTTCCCATTTCTTTTTATCGTTCTGATGCTTCTTGGCAATATATTCATTTGCCTTGTTTAGTATGTTCTTTGCAGTCTCTTGATGTTTCTGCATCTTTTCAGGCGCAGGCTTTAACCATGCAGGCATGTCTTGCTTACTAGCATTATCCATAACCTTCATGCTCTTATCAAAGAAGCTTGGGTCTGGAATAGACACAGGAGGCTGCGCAAGCGCAACCCCCTGACCCATGCAGACCATGACTATCGGGGCAAGAAAGCCCTTAACGAATAATCGGCAAGATAATGGCAATGATTGCTCCAAGATAAAACCAGCCAACAGGTAATGACCACAATGTTGCCAACCCTGAAATCTGGCTTACGCGCCCTACTTCAAGCGTCATGTTTTTAGGGTCTCCCTTAGCCACTTTTTCATACAAACCACGATAACGGTTTGCACGATCCCAGAAGAACGCGCTGAAGAACCACATAAAGAAGGCAAGGATTACCACACCGAACCCATTAAACACGCCAACATGTTGTTGCGCAGAAGGCATCGTGAAACCACCAAACATATGCGTTGTAGTTAGGTAATAACCAACCATAATCAATGTCGCCAAAACACCTGAAGCCGAAATCCAATGATTCACGTTCATTTGTTTCTGAATCAGTTCCAAATATTTAACTTTTAACTTTTCTTCCATTTTTTCTCCCTTGTTTTATTTTCTTAATATATTGGGTAAATTTGCCCAATAACTTGGCTAGGATAAATTTGACCCCAATACATAGAACCAAAACTGTCCGGATGCGTCCCCATACCCCACAGCTCCCCTTTCTTTAGAGTTAGTTCCCTATCGAGGGCTGCAGCATTTATACCCATTTTCTTCAAATTCTTTTTCGATATGTGTTTTAGTTCTTTTCCATTCACACTCAGAATTCCATTTTTCACAGATACATGGTCTCCCTCAGCTGCTACAACCAGCTTGGCAAACGGCATACCCTTCTTGAAAAACGGTTCAACTCGCCCATCCACTTCAAAAGCGACATACTCACCAACAGCTACGGTTTTATCCGTTTTGGCCATGAGATAATATTTCCATGGCAAACAAGTCGCTTGTTGTGCGCCCACCCTGAACTGGTAATAATGAAAGAATATAATGAATGGCGTTATAACCATCACAGTTACGAGGATTGCCTTTTTAAGGAAATCCTTTCTACTTTCCCAGAACATATTGCTTGCTTCGTTACTCATTAGCACCGATTGCGGGGTCATAAATAAAGCTATCAGGAGCTTTCATTACTGCTTTGGCACTTAGTACGAGATAACCATCAAGCGCTAATTGATTAGCCGTTTTTTCCATATCCGCAAAAGCTTTTTTAACAGACTCTCCACTCAATTCACCTTGTTCTTTCATGAAATCTGCTGGACTAAGAACAATGATTTTTTGGGGGCTTACCTGTGCTTGTTGTGGTGAAGATACACCAGTAAGTTTAGCAATAGAGAAGCCGAAAGCTCCACCAATAAACCCGCTAATCACACCTACGAGCAACATTGTTTTAATGGTATCTGAAGTCAATGCACTATCCCCCTATCCCTTAATACGCGATCAATCGCCTCATCCACTGACAAGCCCATATTTCTAAATGAATCAATGGCGTGCATGTCTTCTGCTTTGGTTGAGTACAATAAACGCCTATGCTCATCTACGATAAGCCGTGCCACACCTTGTCCGGACTCTGTAATCATAAATATCTCTGAATACTTTCCTGGCACGGTATGCACTGTCTTTAACATCTGATAACCGAAATCCGAGATGGATAAACGGCCTTCTTTTTGGATGTTGTCAATCGCATCCTTCTTTTGCCCCAAGAGAAGCATGTTCGAGCTGTTTTCCGCGATTGCCCGGCCACTGCTTGCCTCGTACAAGTCATTTACAGACTGGGTAATTACTACTGCAGCACCACCATATTTCCGGAAACGTCTAAAACCAGTCTCAATAAACTTGGCAATATCCCCACGGGTTAATAGGTCCCATGCCTCATCAATAAGCACTAGCTTATGCCTATCACGTTCTCCCAAGTACATTTCTTGTTGGATCTGGTAAACCATTTGCAACAGAACAACTTGTTGCAGGTGGGCTTTTGCTTTCAGCTCTTCCAGCTCAACTACCACAAAGTTCGAGTCGAATCGGACATTGTTTTTGCCGTTGAAATAACGACCATATTCACCCTTCGATGTGAATGCATACAGCTGGTGTCCAACATCATTAACGCGGGAATCCTCTTCAGCTAGGCATGCCTCTGCAATATAGTCCACTTGTGTATTCTGGCCGTGTTCTTTCCAAATGTCGGCAATAATTCTGCGCAGGTGCGACATTTGCAGGTCACTTAATGGCTGTGTTGGAGCTGCCATAGCTGCAACAATTCCAACCAACAAATCTGACTCTTCATCGTAATCTTTTACAAGGTTGAATGGATTGATACAAATGTTTGATTCTGCCCCGAATACTAGGAACTGACCACCCAGCTGTGTACATAACTTCTCATAGGAGCGCCCCACATCAATAGCCCAAGCTCTGCCGCCACACTCAAGGTATGATGTAATCATTTCATTGGTAAGGAAGGACTTACCTGAGCCCGATTGAGCCGCAATCACGCAATTATAGTTGGAGCCTGTATCAAACAATGAATAACGCATCATTTGACCTTTCCGACTCAGGAAATTCATCACAGGTGTTGCAGTCCCCTTCCAGTCAGAGAAGATGGGCAGCATAGGCGCTACATGCCTTGTTGCCATTGTCTTGAATCGGAACATGTCCTTATAACTGGCAATATCAACGCCCATAGGCAACATGTTCAAGAAAGCAGGTAACGTGATATACTTATCTTCTACCAGGTGGAATCCTGCCTCTCGCCAGAACACCTTCGCATTCGATACAGCTCCATTCTCCTTACTGTTCCCTAACTTCTTTGTTCCTTTATCTGCAAATATGGCCATGCCGAGGTAAACCTTCATAGGTCTATCGCCATCATCCATTGCTTCAAACATCGCATCGAACGCCTGCTTACGGCTCGCCAAGCGCGGAATATGACGAACCATAGGGCCATATGCTTGGTGCGTTACATAGCTTTTACCCTTATCCAAGCTTGCTCGCAGGCTTTCCGCATCAGGGAAAATAATTGAGGTGGTAATCATGCAGTTTTCTGGGATACCGCGACCACCGGCAATGGGTTCCGCTAAGTAGCGCATTGCATCACCAAAGAATACTGCAGAAGGAAACTTCTTAACGGATAAAACTTTTATTTTCTTTTGACCTACCTCGATGCCATCCGGCTTAATATCTACGGTAGTATCGTAATCGAATACTTGCTCACTAATCGGCTCTTTATCTGAATAATCGGTGTAAGGACTATTCATCCACTGTGGATCTTCACCCTGACAGAATATACTTTGCATCAAACGGATATACTCTGATGGTTTCATCTCTTGATGACTGAAGCCCACTGCCTTCATACCTTCACTAAAAGCAGCTTTTAACGTTGTCATCTTATCAATAAACCGGTCTGGGATATGCGTGCCATGCCCTTCGATAGGAGCTTTTGCAGAAATGATTAGGTGCATATTGCGAACTTTTAGTGAGTCGATGGCCGTATTCTTTGCGCCTTCCTTAAAGAAAGCTGCTCGTTGCTCACCGGCTAACCTGAATTCCGGAACCCTTAAATCCTGCATAACTGATAAATGTTCGGCAATATCCGAACCAGCCCACAATGTGAACTGTAAGACTGCATCTTTTGGCCAGTCTTGGTTTAATAGCACATTCAATCGACTGATGGTTTGGTCATCGGCCGCCCATAAAGGTTCTGCAATAAAAGCGAAACCTAGTTCACTCGTATCCAAGAAATATAACCCTGTATCATTATCGTATGCCGTAACAGGCAACAATTCCGATGCCATATCTCTTTTTAAACTTTTATGAGCGACCCATGCCATCTTACAATACCGCTGGGAACAATGCGTTAATAATGGTTGGTGAGTTATAAAGACCTAAACCACCACCAATACCAATAACGAATGCCCAAAGACTTTGACGCATAATACCTGCAGCAACACCAGATACGATGATTAGAATGGTAATAATTTTACCCAATGAACTTTGTGTCCATGTCATCAATGTTGTCCACATTGTATCAAGAGGGGTAACACCTACACCTGCAAATGCCATCTCTGGAAGTAGGAATGCGCATGCTGCGGCCATAGCCACAATCATATATCGCTTACTTTGTTGTAAATCGTTCATGTATTACTCCTTTTTATTTAGTTTGAACGGTTGCCAAATTGTCAGAGTTCTTTTTCTGACCGGCCTGCTTTTGCGCTCCTATACGGAAGAAGCTTGACGATGTGGCAGCATCACCAAACCGTTCACCAACGACCCAGCGACGTTTGTTAATCTCTGTGTAAACAAGAGACTCCATCGTTAAATCGCCAGCTTCATCTTCCCATGGCGCAATCCATATTCTCATTACTTCTGAAGGTGTGCGGACAGGCAGTGGCCTTCCAACACCAGGCAAAACATATGAGGTATTTGTATTAATCTTTGGTGGGCTTGCTTTAGATGCCTTGGCATCCTCAGAGCCTTCTTTTGTTTTTACTGCAGGAGGCGTGAATACATCGCCGTCAGACGCTTTGTAAACCTGCTCTGGGGACATGCACTGCCCCTTCTCTGGAAGTCCCTTACAGCCGAATTCCTCATTACCCATACCTGTCAGAGAAGCACATCCACTGACTGTGGTAATTGCGATAATGGCAAAAGCCCTCTTCATCATCGTTTCCATGCTCATTTCACACCTCTAGCGAATTTTTCTAGGTTTGATGGGCGGCCTTTAAATGTTCTGCCATCAGGAGCTATAACAAAAGGCAACCCTGTTACGCCAAGCATTTGGGTTGTAATTAGCGTCTTCTGCATTTGGCTTACGCCGCATGTATGTTTTTTTGGTAGGAAGGCAAAATTACCAGTCAGCAATGCTTCCTTGGCCGCTTCCTTGTTTGTGTCTCTCAAGCAGGCCAATCGTTGAGCCAACTTCATTGAATCTTTTTGAATAAGCGGTGCAACAACCACTGTGACGGGAAAAGACTTCACTCTATTTACTTGATCCAACATCTTCTTGCTGTTTTCCGTTGAAGGATCAACGAACACTACGATTCGGTCTTCCTTACCCTTACTCTGATTGCCGAACTTGAAAGAAAACAACTCATCAAGGTCAATGTTCATTGCGTTGATATTTACGCGTTGAGCTAAGTCTTTGCCCTGTTGAATAGATGTAATAGGAGTGCCTTTGTTCCACATATCAAAGATTGTTCCGCCTTGCACAAGGAACCTTCCATTTGCAGACATAATCATCAGTTTATCATCATGTCTTGCCAAAATTAGACCTCCGGCAGGCAATTGAACAATCTCATCTAACCCTGGGACTTTCTTATAATTTTCTACGGCATTGGCACTTACCATTAACGATGCAAATACCAATGAGAACGATAGGAGTTTTTTAAGCATTATTTATGCTCCTTAAACTTTAATTCAACACCATTGGTCATTTGAAATGATACATGTCGCCCTGCATCAATCTCTAAGACAGGGAAGATTTGCTCGGCCATATCCATATAAAACTGTGCCAAACGATCAAATGCCGACCCGAAGCCTTTTGCAGCACCTGTTTGCAGGGTTTGCCCAGAGAGAAGACTTTGGTAGCCCACATTCGTACCAGGCGTTGCCGTTGTATTAATGGCTGGGATGGCTTGCTGGTTAAATGCCCCTGCCACACCTTGGAAGAAACCTGCCATGAGTGCCTTAGCAAGAAGCTGCCCTTGCTTGCTTACTAAACGTCCGCGAATACCTGCTTTGGAATCCTCGCCCACTGCATACATATTAATTTTTGCTTCGAGCACACCATGGTCTTTACGGATACATGAGATAGTTTCACTTCTTAGATGTACACGCTCAGAACTAAGCTCGCCATAACCTGATGCCATCAAGAAACACTCTTTCACATCGCTTAGCTTGTAACGATTCGGCAACACAGCTGATTTCTTGATACGCACAGCTACAGGATATGGATTCTCCCGCGCTTGTTTACCAGTACCTGCATCCACACCATTCAATAAAATCCCATCAAATCGTGAACCAGCAGGAATATAGACACCTTGAATTTCCGCCTCTTGTTGTACTGTTGGGTTCTTATCAACTACATGGCGAATCTTACTAGAGCGCACAGGTTTCTTTGCGCCACCATCGGAGCCTGTTGTTGCCTGAGCTGTTCCACCACCAAGGTTCCGCTGATTTGCGAACGGATTCGTCTCGTCAGGCAATACAGTAACATCCTTGGGCTTATTGGTTTGCGACTCTTTTTCCACCGCCTTTTCAGAATCTTCACTTGAAGGCTGCATTGGCTCTACTTTTACCGTGCTATGACTCGCTTTCTCTGCGGCTAGTGCCTGAGCCACCTTCGCATTCACGATAGCCTCAATATTTTTAGCGTTACTCGGCCCGGCCACCTGTTGTTGCTTCTTTTCCTTCTGAATGCGGTCTAATTGCATTTGGATATTCTTATTTTTTGCTTTTAGTCGCTTCAGCTCAGCATGAATACGATCCATGTTCATGGTCTTCAACGGCTGCGCTGTAAGAATAGAACGCTCTTTATTTGGGCCTTGTTGCTTCATCAACACTTTCGGCGTGTCATCTGATGCAACAAATACAGATATTAACAAAACAACGGTTGATAGAATGGAGCCAACTACCACCATTCGCTTGGTGTTTGCATCTAGGTTTTGCCAGAACTTATCCATAATAATTACCGTCCAATCAAGCTAGGTCGTACAGGACCGCTATTTTCTTCAGGACGTTTATACGCGATGTATAACTCTGTTTTCTCTCCAGCCTTTAATCGAACTTTAGGCCAGAATGCAACGGCGATTACGCCCTTTTCATAACAATACGATTCTGTAAGCTCAATGGTCGAAGCCGATGTATTTGTGACAGAGCTAACGCTATAAATAACATTATACCCATCCATTACCTGTCCTAACTCAACACGAATACCTTGTGCTTTTGACTGGCAATCAAACCGCCTATCATTTTCATCTGCTGGTCGGAAAGAGTAACTGTCCGGAATTGAGCCATCCGCCAACTTGCGCATCGCATCTTTAATACCGTTAATGTAGTTATGCTCAGCCTCCCACCGCGCAGCCTTCTTAGAAACCTTTCGCATCATGGCGTTGTAGGTAAGCCCCTTGAAAACCAATGTGATGTCACGGGGAGGTATAGCCTCTGGAAGAAGTGTGATAGACATAGTTAAACTGTCATCGCCCTTCTCATGCAAAAACATCGTAATGGGATATGTCTCATTGGTAGATACCAACACAGTAGAATCATGCGTTTCGATGGTAGCACCACTTACCGTATCAATAGCAACATGCTCAAATGGGGTCACAATACGATTTAGATGTCCTTGTGCGACCTTGATAATCTCATTCACACCTGACTCAACCTGAATGTCCAAACGCGACTTGAAGGCCAGCCTATTGGATGTACGAGCCACCTTCTTTTGCATCGGCTTCACAACAACCTTCTTGGCCTCTTGTATAGGCGCAGGCTTTGTAACAACGTGTTTTTTTACGTCATGTTTCACCACTGCTTTCTTTGGCTTGGCCTTGACCTTTTCTTTCGCCAACGGCTTCGATGCAGTACCAGGCTTTGCCTTAACTGGTTTATCTAGTATCTCTGCTGGAATGCCAGGAACTGTAACGCCCATTTGTTTAATTTTGTCGGTGGCTGATGTTTCAGCAAAAGCCTGACCAACCAATAAAAAGGAAGCACCAAATAGTATTATCTTTTTCATTATCTATTCCCCTGCTGAATAGCCGCCTGCTGTTCACGCTGCGCTTGCGCTTGTGCCATTTGTGCAAGAACTTCTTTCGTTCTAGCTTGCATTTCATACACATCGAATCCAGTAACGATTGGGCGGTAGTTCACTACAGAAATCTTAAACTCATATGTGCGCGTACTTTTCTTATCAGGAATGCCGGACATGCTTACCGTGTGATTGCCGGTAATGAATATCTTTCCTGTATCTTTTTCCGTTAGCACTTGCATTGGGATAAAGGAGGTTCTAATACCCTCATCTATAATCGCTGCGACCTGCTCTTCCAACTCCAGCGCAACCTCTTGGTAAACACTCGGAGCCATGTATTCAGCCAGGCTCTTTTTGACAAACTTCACGTTCCCCGGATTGACGTTCCCCATCAACTCGGAAATGGATAAACCCCACGCCTCAAAATATGTATTGCTTGCAGAGTCTTTCCCTACAGTGAATGCCTGCGTGAAATTTGGTGGAGCTACAGTTGCCACGGTTGATTTGTTTGCCAAAACAACAATCAAGACAAGGATGGATAATGTTTGAATGATGAGAATTAATTTCACATATCCATTTTCAACCAGCAATTCACGCCAGTTCTTTTTTAAATCTATAAAATTCAAGGGAACCACCTGCGTATAAAAGGATTTTTAAATGCGTAGCCACGACATGGAACCAAGCCATACCAATAAACCGCATGGAGGAAGAAACCATCTTGTTTACCATCACGGAAACGCCTGTAATATTTCACTGCTACAAAGCCAAGAACCAAACAGATTAGAACCTGCCCTATAATAAATCCGAGAATGAAAAACATGGCTATTGGGGCTGCCTCATCCGCAGACCACATTAGTATCACATGAGGATCGTCAATCCCTCTTGGCATTTCGGCTCTGTTTAAATCTTCCATGGGCGAGGAATGTATGGATAGCTTTCTGTTGTGCCATAGCGATAAAGGACGCTTTCTGGTCTTATTCGCCATCCGCCCTCAAATACTCCCATTTTTTCAACAAAAATTCAGGGGTTGCGTCTCTGTAAATTGTGGTAGTATCTAAACAGGCCTTGCAAATAGGCCATTTCAAACAACCGAGGTGAAGAAATGAAAACAACACACGTAACAACTATGATTGCGAGTATGCTTTTGCTTTTTGTAACAGCATGTTCACAAGACACTGCCATGTATCGCGTATCACAAGATAATGCCGATGCTCTGGCAGCACAGGAAGAAGCAAAACAGGAAGCGGCTGAAGCTCTTATTGATAATACTCCATCCTGGTATCTAAGCACTCCATCGCCTGATGCGAATGGCATGTTTGCGGCAGGTTCAGGGGAAAGTGATTCAATGCGTATCGCTATGTCCAAAGCTAAACTTCGCGCAACTTTTAACCTGGCAAAATTGTACAAGAAAGAACTATCAGGCAGCGAGCGTGATTTCCAACGCGATGCAGGTGATGGCAATGTTACCGTACAATATGAGCAGCTAATTGATGAATTGGTGCAAGCAAGCATTGTTGGCGAAAAAACAATTGAGCAGAAAGTGAAAGCTATTGATGGCCGTATCCATGCGTGGGTTCTAATGAAACTACCTTATGATGAATTTAACAAAATTCTGAAGCAACAAGCTGCACAAGCAAAAGATAAAGCCATCCAGTCTGCCTTTGACGACTTGGAACGCCGCTTAGACAAACGCCGCAAGCAAGCTGTTGAAGATGCGCAATTGAAACAGAAGATGCACATTGAAGAAATGCAAACGCGTAATTCTATGATGCTGGAAAACCAAAAAGCATCCGCTGTATCTAGCGAGCCTAAGCAAAATCCAGAAGGTGATTCAACCACCGAGGAGGCATTGTACCAATGAATATGAGCGCCGAGTTAGCCCAGTTTTTATTCGTGTTAGCACGGCGCTTATTCGTGCTCTCTTGCGTTGTGAGCGCTTTGGTATCATTAAGCTTGAGCAGTCTCACCTCAGAGGCTCAACAATTATCTCAAACATATTCAGTTGATTATGCGCTTGGAGATAATGATAGCCATGCCTCTGCCCGTGAAATCGCCTTGCATCAAATACGCATGAAGGCCATTGAACATGCAGGGAAATATGTACAGGGCGACGAACAATTAAATCAAGAGCAACTCACACAAAATATTCGCATTGTAGGAGCTACCGTAGTTTCTATTAGTCAAATCCATGAGCGTTACTCCATTGGCGCACATAACCAAACAGTTCTTCATTTGGAGGCCAAAGCTTCCATCAATGATGCACAGTTGAAAAAACGGATTCTTGCCATTCAAGCAGATGCAGAGCAACGGCGCAGACTAAAACAATATGAACATGACTTGGATGCAATCATTCAGCATGTGAAACGCCTTTCCACACAAAAAACACTTAACCAAGAAGCTATTGATGCAATTATTTCCGAGCGAGACATGCTACTTCTTAATCTCCATGCCACATTGAAAGCGGTTAAGTTGGAGTTTAAGCAAGGGTTTATCCTTGAGAAAGCCAGAGAAACTGACCTTGCCATCCGTAACAAGGCCGACATGACCATTCGGGAGCTATATAACCCAATTGTCGATTTAACGAAGGTTACACTTTCGACCACTGATGTAAGCTTTAATGAAGCTTCTGGGTTATATGACTATATCGTGGATGTTCAATGGGAGATTCCCTTTCTAACACAGTCGCTTTACGACAAGGTAAAGTCATCTATTGGTGAGAGCGTCTTAACCTACTCAAACTTTGCACTATGTCCTTATTGCGGCGGTCTAGGCAGTGATGGCATAACCTATCCTTACAATGGTTTGTCTATTGCGGCCTTTAACCATGAAATCACTGGCTTGCCAACAACCTTATTGTTTAACCCATACAGCACGCATGAATCACAACGGTTGATCAAACTATTAAGTAAACATGCAATTAGCATTGATGTGTTTATGCAAGGTATCAAGCATCCTCACAAAAGCCATCCAATCAGCACAAAATTGATAACGGATAGCCACTCCCATCATGGGTATATCGTATTCTTATCAGGCCACAAAACAATTACCTTTCAACTAACAAAGGCCGAGGCAGAGCGTGCGTCAGGAGTGGCAGCAACCGTTAAATTATTGCATCCATAGAGGGCTTGCGTCTTCAGGATATGTGTTACCATGTAAGTACTACATACATGGGAATTTTAATGTGAAATTATTATCGAATGACTCACCAATGGACTTTGAACTACTGCAACAGAAGATTGCTAGGAGACTCCTCTCCTTAGAGTTGCGACCACCTATTGTAGCCCAAGTCACAGGGCTTAATCAGCGTTATTTAAGGGCTGTATGGGCAAAGGTACACAAATCAAGCCCGCCTAGAGGCTTAACGCGCAAATCTTCTGGCTGGCTAATTCGTATATGTGATCTAAAAGATGCATCTGTTTTTCTTGCAATATTAAATGTTATTACCCGCGAGAACCCATCCTCAGAGACACATATCCTTCACCTTCTTGAAGCGTATGATACATACACCTCTCTATTTGATAATTGCACATTAAACTTCCCTGCATGTTATATGCTTGCTCGCGATTATATTCATGGCAACGTGCATATCGAACCTTGCCCTGAATGCGACATCCCTTACATCAAAAGCATTCATTCCAAGCGGTTGTTTGATTGCCCTCATTGCAAGTGATGTCCTTCTACCGCAAATCAGATGTGCTTACTCAAATTACCCATAAACATACTTACCATTAGTCCTATAAAGACAAACAGTATTGGTATAAACACCACAGGAAATGGGATAGGCAGGAATGGCAACAGTATCACCAACACAATCCCGAATTTAATCCCCATCGACGAAGTATGATGCTTTAACGGGCTTGGTGAGAAAAATCGCCATTTGTTTATTTCCCTACGAACAAAGCCATCGAATATGGCAGGCAGGAGAAATGGTAGTAAATATACTGTCCATGACCACATCTCAGCAAGCCGATATGTTGCTATATATGTTGCCGCCCACATATTATTGATACGGCTTTGCATCAATTCTCCTAGCCCTCTATCATCGAATGGTAGGTTTGCTTTTTCTGGGTTAGGCTCCCATTGGTCAAACAGATAATTATTTACAGCTTGGATCACCCCAGTATTGATAAACGCATTTAAGTACCAGCCACTTGCCTTCTCTAAAATATCCTTTTCGTAAGTCTCACCCAATGTGGATGAAGTGAAAACACGATCTGTCTCGCCAATATTTTTGACCCAGGAAGTCGGGACAGCCAGAAATATAACGGCGAATTCAATGACAATTAGTACAATGACCGTTCCGAACAACCCTCGTTTTTTTGGTGCTGCTTCAGAAGCCATGGTTCATCACTTGGGTTCTAATATCTTGCAACACCTCTTCCCCAAGGTTATTTCGCACCCTTTCGGTTAACATTAGGTTTAACACCCAATCTGGAGAAGCCTCGATGTTCGTTACTTTTGTGATCTTTATCCCTTTTCGTCCACTTGCCCACTCTGTATAGCTTTGGGTTTGATAGTTCCACATTTGTCCCGAATCATCCATAATTCGCCAGCTGGCCAGCTTATGTACTACCGCCGCTAGTCCAGACAAGAAGCTGCAGATCATCACCTCTTCCATATTACATTCAAATGCAAGGTTCTTTGAAACACACATCACTTCACCCCTTGCATGTGTAACAGCTTCCTCAACAATCGTTATCTCATCATTAAGTGAGCAATCACCTAAATGATTATTCAAGCGATTTACGACCACACAAGCATGCGGCCACATAAGGTTAAATGTTTTGACAAATTTCATATCGTGTTCTCGTCCTATTCCAATCCCTAAATCATCTTCTATCATTTACTCTCCACTAACACCGGTATTCGACTTTTAAATACTTGTCCGTTGGCCAGTTTCGCATACATATGCAAATTCGGGAGAATCCCGAACATAGATGGGTGAATTAACTCCCTCTCTGTTTTTTTTAGTGTTTCTCCAACCATCCCTGTCATGTTCTCCGTTGTGTTTGATGAATGTCCATCACGGAACTGTGTCTCCAGAGATGTCGCCATTATGGGCGCAAAACTTTCAGCTAAATATTTTTGGGTTTCACCATCTGGTGTCCGCAATGTAAATGTATTGTTTGCATTACCTAAAACCTGACGTGATTGCGCTTCATCACCCAAACGAACTACAAAATCCGCAATCGTTTGCGTTGCAATAGTCACTCTAAAATTGGCTCCACGGCCTTTATTCATTAATTGAATGACCGGTTTGTTGATTACTTCTGATGCTTCATCGACATAAACATTGATAGGCTTATTATCAACACCATAGTTATACCGGTCCCCTGCCACAGCAGTTAGGTCAGCCAGCAAGATAGAGCCGATTGCACTACCCACAGTTGTATCAGCTAGTGAATCCAGACCGAAATAAGCAACTTGTCCGTTATTAATAATCTTGCCGAAGTCTGTAATGATGCGCTCGTCATCCTCGGACACAGTAGGTGATAACAGCTCATCCAACGGCTCTGCCGTTAGCATGTTCAAGATAGGGATAAGTGAAGCAACCATCTTCTGGAAATGTTCCCTATTATGCTCAAACCCTGAAATAAGCCCGTCCAATGATTGGGAGTAGTTTGCCCCGGACACCTCTTCACGATAGAAGGCAACGTAACCTAACGACTCTGATCCACGCGATTGTTTCACATAAGGGGAAGCTTTTCGCTCCCAGTCAGGAACATTCTTCTCAAAGAATGCTGCCAAAGCACGTACAATCAATGATTCTACACCACCCTCGATATATTTCCTGATACTACGAAGGCTAGGCCTTTCCCCGGTCATGATTAGACCTTGTACAATATCGTTAATAGCCTTCCAACCAAATGCCGTGAACGGGTCTGAGCCTGTTTCACTAGGGATTAGTGCTGCTAGGCGTGAAGCAAGCTCGGTTGGCCTGTTCCAGTTCCGCATGGGATCAATACGCACGGAGCCTTCAGGGAAAGCGGGATGGAAATTCACAAAACTTTCTGGAGTTCCGCGTGCTACACATGCCCGCCTCGCATTATCACGCAATTCTTTATCACCTTTTGGATCAATGATAATGACTACTTCCCCACGAGCGATAGCCTGGGATATTAACAAGTCAAACAATCGAGTTTTACCAGAGCCAGTTGTTCCAATAACCACAGTATGCCCACTGGTCATGTTCGCAGGCCACCCTAGGTTTTCTTCGCCCAGACCTACGCCATGCAACCAGTACGCGCCCTGGTCTGTTGCATTGTCGCCAAGAATTCCGGCTACACCTCGATCCAACAAATCGTATGCCCGGTTTGCTGTTTCTGCAGTCCATTGGAACCCTGTCCCAATCCATATTTTATCATCAAGTTTTTTGCTTTTCTTGAGAAGGTCTTTTATTTCTATGACTTCTACTTTTCCTTTCAATAACGCTTTTTTTCTCAGAACCACACTTGCACCCTGCTTGAAACGCAGTAATGCGTATGCACCACATGCACTAGCAGTTAGAATGAATGGGGTATTTGATTCCATCGCAGAATGTAACGAGACTTGATATGCAGCAGCAGCACCGAACAACCAGGCTACAGATGCATATAGCTCATGCGCAGGTCGCCAAGGAACTTCATAATCATTTAGAGCCTTCATGAGGCTTCCCCTAAATCAGGGACGGCTATCACAGATGTCTTCATACAACATACACCACGCCTCACTTCCTTGTGTCGCACCAGCTCTTTTATGCCGTAACATTTTTTCATACGGGTCTTACCTAAACTTTCTTGTTTCAGATTACTCACCGTAATCTCATCGTCTGTTAACAATGTTTCAGGTAAACCCACACCGGTCAAAATGAGTCCTAGTGGCTTTTTCTGAACAGCTATATTTGCTGTATTACAATACAGTAGCGCATCGTTCTCATCCTTGAAAACTGGTGTGCTTACTGTTATTTCAAAACTATCTACGGCGAAAATTATAGAACCTTTATACATCTTTTACCACCTTTACATATAATTCGTTATTAATAATCTCTTTTTCTAGGTAACTTCCACCCACTAAATTTTGCATGTTCCCTTTGATCTTATTTGTTCTGGCAAGGACAACTAGATGTTTAACAGCCACCCAATTTTGTCCTTCGTGTACAAGAAGGTCATTGCTATCTACGAGTGCCAATACTTCTTTAAGCAGTGGGTGAAGCTCTTTCTTCTTTACGGGTTTAGAGGGCTTTTGTTGCTCCTCACTTACACTTCTTTCTTCTTTTGCTTCTACCTTTGAGGCCACCTCTTCTTTAGGCTTTTGTTCCTTGTTTACAGGCGTTTTCTCTTGCTTCTTATTCGCTGGCACCTTCGTTTCTGATTTTTTGGCTATTGGCTTAGCAGTTTTTGGGGCTGGCTGTTCATTAACAGCACCTTGTTCTGGTGAAGGATTTCCTGATAACAATAAAAACTCTTTGGTTAGCTCTTCGCCCAGAATCACAGCTTTTGTATGCACTATCCCCATACCAGGAACCTCGATGATCTTCTTGTTTGGGGCATATTTATCTACATAAATCAATTCGTGCTTCCCTAGTTGTGCAAGAGTCTTCTTAGGCTCAATACCGTAACCATCCAGTGTCGCAGGATACTTCAGGGCGACCATTCCCTTATACATACAGGCATTTGTCCCCCACTTCTTATCCCCAATTTTCAAGTCTTCTGCGATAAAACGAAGTGATTCGCAGGTAGGTCCTAATCGTTTTAAGTAATAATCGGACGGACGGTTTGGGGTTCTCTTATCTTTTACTTCCCTAGCCACTTGTTTTATTTGATTGATGTTGGATTGCGGTACTGGTTCGGCATCAGACTCAGGCTCGATTGTTTTTGGTAATGGGGCATCAGCACGCATTTGCGCTTTATTCTCACGCCGTATTTTCTCTTCTAAGGACTCAGGCTCGCTTTCTGCACTCTGGCCTGCATTTTCATTATTAACGTCACCTTGCTCCATTGAGGCTATCTGAGCAGCTATCATCATGTCTTCATCGTCGTTGCTATTTGCACTCACAACAGTATCACTTCCACTTGCAGGTTCAGTCGGAGTTGTTGCTTCTACATTCGTTGCTGGTTCCTTAGCATCTCTTTTCACAGGTTTATGTGCGATAACTTCACCCTTCACCGATTCAGGAATAATATCCAATAACAAGGATGGGTCTTTAATCAGTAGTGCCGATAATTTGATACTCTTGTTTTTCTTTGATAGAGGTTCTGGTGAGATCCACCAATAACGCTGCCCATCATTGGCCTCTACAATGCCATGCTCAATCAGAATGTCGGCAATGGACTCAGGATTACTTGGAATCCCCTCTGAACCGTTACCTCGGATATATACAGTTAGACTGTTTGCAGAACCTGGCCAAACAACATACACCTTCTCATTCATGTACCATACCTGTGAACCAGGCTTGTTAACTTTCCACTCTGAGTTTGCCAGAGCATGCATCGCTGTTACAAGTACACGACCTACTGGGACACCTGTACCATCCTCCTCAACAACCGACATGGTTTCTTTGTCTTTTGTAGTACTCATTGCATCGGCTTCACGCACAATCTCTTGGAGTACTCCAAACCCCTCACCTTCAAGTGCAAGCATTAGTTGCTTCATTAATTCAGGTCCAGTGCTTGATAGGTAAGCTCTCGCTTGTGATGTTAATACGCGGTCAATAACCAATGGTGCCAAACATTCATGGCGTTTATTTCTGTTATCTTTCCTCCAACGAATAAAGTAACGCTGAACACCTTTCTCTTTTGCCCATGTTTCGATAGTTCCAAGGAAAGGGTTCCATTCATTCTCACCATCCTTTGATATAATGTACATATCAGAGACAGGCTTTCCTAGGTCGTGACACAAACCTCCAATAAACGCGCCAAAATGCCATGCCTGTTCTACAGATTTTCGCTTACTGGCATTCATATCCAAGCCAAACATATGACGGTCAGCCAATTGTAATGCCCATGCCGCCACTTCAAGCCCATGCCTTAACAGTCCGCCAATGAGTCTATGGTGACTACGTTCACTCGCTGGTAACAGGTGAACAAACGCAGCGTAGTTTTGGATGGCTGGGTAATATAAGGAATTCCATACTTCAGGACGGACACTAATAGAGTTCCGTATTTTCTGGATAAGTTCTTCCTGGTCTTCCAGTAGTTGCTTAACTGATGCAACAGGCACCCCATGCACATGCGGTGGATATTTAGGAACATCCACTTGCTGTTTGGGTATTTCATTTCTTGCCCAGAATTCTCGTGTAAATATCTTTAGCATCGCTGGCAAGTATTACCGCATATTTTTCGATTACACCCTCGAATAAAGCCGTTTTTTAGCCTTAATCGCGATACCTCATTGATTAGCAATGATATATCCTTCCCGATTATGGAGTTTACTATGAAAAAATATGTTTTTATTGCTACAGCAGCATCATTAATGGTTGGCGCTTGCTCAACAACAAATATCACCCCAGTAACGGAATCAACGCCACCGGCTAAGTCTATTCCAGACAGTAGGGCTGGTGTTGAAAGTATCCCGGCACAAAGTCCTGGCGGACAGATTGTTATTCCCAAAGCAGACCAACAAGTTCTTACCTTAGACCCAAAGCCTCCCGTCACGCATAAGAAGGTCCCAGCACCCACCAAACTTCCTCATAAGGAGGAATGTCAATCCTGTGATGTCGAGAAGGTTTGGAAACGCTATTGCGAAGGCAAAATCTTAACCCCAACAGAAATGAAGATCTTAAACGCTAATGATATGCCGGACTCATTAAAAAACATCCATCAATCTTGTGACCCTGCTTGGCAAGGCGAGAAATAAAGCTTTAACTGGAACTTGTACTATTGAACAAAAAAAGCCGCCCTGTAATAATTACAAGGCGGCCTCTTTTTTGCAAAAGGCAGGTTATTACAAAGCTTCTTTTCGTGTGAATTTCAAGACACGTTTAGCTGCTACTTCTACGGTTTCACCTGTACGAGGGTTACGAGCTTTTCGCGCACTACGATCTGAATGTTTGAATACACCCAAATTAGGGAAGCGAACAGAATCGCCTTTTGAAGTCACTTCTACAATTGCATCGCCCGCAGCTTTTAGGACAGCCTCGATGTCAGCTTTGTTTAAGTCCGTTTCTGCGGCAATGTATGTTAATAGTTCTGCTTTTGTCATGGGTTAAATCTCCTTTGTTTAAAATAAATGTGGTTATCATTATATCTTGGTATTTGTCCGAGATATAATGTGTTCGTTGTTAATGGTATTAGCTTTCGTTATCTATGATGAATTGAACACCAATTTTTACCTCTCCTTGAATTGTTTTTTGAAACCATCGGATATGGGCAGAAGTTGGATAATGATGAAACCCCTCCTCCCATTGGACATCAATCTTTTTACCTACAGCGAGGTTTAAATGCTCTTTATACTCTGTTCTTATTTGCATCCCTGATATGCTAATATCCAACATATCACAGCGTTTTGTATGCTCCTCATCAAAGGTTATCATTGCTTTATGTGATGTGTGATGGAGCAATGTTCGTGATGCTCTCTCTTTCATTTCAAATGAAGCGATAAATGTTTCATGTATGCCAGTAGCTTCTATTTCTTTAACGTGCTTTGGCTCTGAGTTGACGAGTAAGATAAGGATGTCTTGTTCTGCCCTATCTCCCTCACAAGGCTCCTTCCATTTTGGAATATGGTCATATTCAACTCCAATCTCCAAGTATGGATCTGTTTGGTGGATAAGCTCTTTTGAACGTTTGAAAATTACGGGGAACGTGACAATGTTATTTTCAATTGAATTGATCATTGTTTCTTGCTGCTGGGTTTTCATCCCAAGTGTGTTGATTGAACGAATGGATTCATGCAATGCTATTAAGCGCACATGCTTTTCTCGCGACTGGATGTAATCAAAAGTCATTTTAACAAACAGCATGAAGTTTGCATTATCCAGCCTGCTGGGTTTTCGATGTTCCTGAACGCATTGTTTAATATGTACCAGGGCGTGGTTTAAACTGAATAAGAGTATTGATGACAAGTTATTAGGGTCATTTACTTTTATGTGGGCACAAGCAATTGAGCAGGCCTCTAAAATAGGGCAACCATAACCGAAGGATAAAAGGTCTTTGTAGGGTTCAATAAAATCTATGCTTTCTTTTTTCTGGTCGATATTCAATGTGCTTGTTTCATTAACCATGGTGTAAAAGCGTTGTAATTGTGAAACTGCGTATGTGCGCAGTTCTTGCTCGGTTGTCTCCAATGAATGATGCAAGGTCTCTTTTAGTTTTTCTAACAAGAAGACAGGCATGATTATTGAACTCTCTTTGATTGGTAAATCATAGCGGGCAATCGTATGTGTTATTAAGCTATTAGCCACACCGAAAAAGGCCATATTTATACCTTATTAGGCTCCGGAGAGTCGCTTTAATGAAAAGTTCCATGTGTTCAGGCTTCAAACATCCTCTGCGGTACTTGGTAACAAACACCAAATGCACATGCATGTCAAAAGTGCAATGCCTACCATGTCTAAAGTCTTGATTAAGCTTCTAAACCAGGTATGATAACAGCATGATTCAACGTCAAATTAAATTGCGATTAAAGCCTAAACAGGAAGCTTTGCTTAACGATTGGTTGTGGCAATGTACTGGTCTGTTCAATTGGGCAATTCGCAAGATTGAGTTGGATGCGCAGGGTGGTGTGTATTACACCAAACAAGGTTTTCAGAACATCTTGGCAGGTCATTCACGCAAGATGGGTATGCCATCCCATACAATGCAAGCGATGCTTACTCAAGCATATATCGGTTGGCAGCGTTGCTTTAAAAAGCTTGCGAAGAAACCTCGGCTTAAAGGTATGCGCAACAAGCTCAATAGCATTCCGTTTCCTGATCCGTTAAAACAGCCAGTTCAAAACAAAATCAAAGTACCTGGTCTTGGACAAGTACGCTTTCACAAGCAGTCACTTCCTGATGGAAAGATTAAGTGCGGAAGAATCATCAAGCGTGCGTCAGGCTGGTATCTTGCATTAACTATTGATGCAGAACCGAACATCAAACATACCTTTAAAGCCAAAAACAACCGAGTAGTTGGCATTGACCCAGGCTTCAAGGATGTGATTGCCCTCTCTGATGGTGAGAAGAAGAAAGCAACCTTAGAATACAATCAAGGCTTACAACGCTTGGCGCAAGCCCAACGTGGCCATGATAAGAAGCTTGTAGCTCGATTGCATGAGCGTATTGCAAACAGGAAGAAAGACCGTAATCACAAACTCTCACGGCATCTAGTAGAAACATGTGAGCTGATTGCGTTTAGTAAAGACAACATCAAAGGCATCCAGCGGAAATTTGGTAAATCCGTTGCTAATGCCAACATCTATCAACTACGGCAGATGATCGACTATAAAAGCAGTTCATGCGATAGGCGATATGTAGAAGTAGATGGCAAGTATTCCACCATGACTTGCAGTGCATGTGGTTCAAGAACAGGACCTACAGGCATTGCAGGCTTGCGAGTAAGGTATTGGACGTGTGGTTGTGGAACCAAACATGATAGAGACATTAACGCCGCTATCAACACGCTCAATACTGCGGTTGGATCAACCGTCGAGTTGGCTGCATGAGTAGTCAGTCCGGAACCTCATTAGAGGGGAGTGCTGTAGTGATACGCACAGAATCTTCGCCGTTTACGGCGGAGTTCTTCAACTCTGGAGCTTTTTTGTGGTAGTCAAATGTACTTATCCACAACTTTCCGCATTCTACTATATGTTAATTATATGTATTTATATGATAAACTACATGGGGGCTCTAGTTTTCGTTGTGGTTGAGCCAAAAAACAGTGGGTGAGCGTGAGTACATAGTACCAAGAACGTGAGTACATAGTATCAAGAACGTGAGTACATAGTACCATGAGCGTGAGTACATAGTATGGATAACTTTCTTAGCTAACTGGGTTATCCACAGATTTTGATGCCAGCAGGTCGATCTTTTTACCTAGTGTTCATGTTATGTTTGAACAATCTGCTATTTTCCCTTGTTTGTCCTTATATTTCAGCATGTTACAATACCTCGTTGCTGTAAGGCGTGAGTCAATAGTATCTTCTTTGCCTCCAGTTGCTTAATAGTGACCTTTTCGGGCGTTATTAGCCATCTAAAGATGGTGGCGTGAGTACATAGTATCTTCTTTATCTATACCGTGAGTACATAGTATCATGTTATTTATCCTTTATATTTCAAGCGCTTATATTGTGCGTGAGTACATAGTATCATGCTTTTTACTGTTTTTTCATTGTCTTGACCGTCCTTTTTTTATTGGTTTGGCGTGAGTACATAGTATCTTCTATATATAGTTGGTATGTTCATGTATGCCCTCAATATATAGTTGTTAGTACATAGTATTTTACTAAACAGACACTCTTAATAACGCCTTTTTTGGTCGCTATTTAGCTATTTCCTGCTTTTTTTGGGTGGGCGTGAGTACATAGTATCTTATGCGTTTATTCTTGATTTACGGTAACTTGCCTTTATTTATCAATGTTTTTGATGACCGTGAGTACATAGTATCTTCTTATTTAAAGCGTGAGTACATAGTACCTTGTCATACTGGGCGTGAGTACATAGTACCCTTCTTTATCTATACCGTGAGTAGATAGTATCTTGTGATTTATTCTTTATATTTCAAGCGCTTATATTGTGCGTGAGTACATAGTATTTTGTTAAACAGATACTCTTAATAACACCCTTTTTGGTCGCTATTTAGCTATTTCCTGCTTTTTTTGGGTGGGCGTGAGTACATAGTATCTTCTTATTTAAAGCGTGAGTACATAGTACCTACCGTATTGGGTGTGAGTACATAGTATCATGTGACTAGTACCCTATTTATAGGCAGGGCTTTCGCCCTGCCCTAGCTTATTAGTTGTAGCGTGCCGCAATCATTCCTTCGACGATTTCGCGCATGGAGAACCCTTTACTTACAGCTTCAAGTTTTAGCTTTGTATGTAGCTCTGCTGGAATGCGTACTAACAGAGGTTTGGCTTCATCTGCTGCAACTTTGTGATCAAGGGATTCTTCTGTTGGAATTTGGGTTTCCAACTCATCTTTAAAGGCGTTCATTCCGCCACTGTTCTTTCTAACTGATTTAAGAGCCATGTAATACTCCCTCGATTTCTGACATAATTTTCTTCATTCCCACTGATGCCATTGAATAAGGCTGGTCGGAGAATGGTGTTTCGCCGGTTCCGAGTGTGCGAACAAACTGAATATATGTCCCTACGTGGCGATCTAAGTGAGGCACCCCTGAGTCTTGCAATGCATTGAGTGTCTCATCGACCAGGGTTGAGTTTTGAATTGTTTGGTTGAGGATGTATAAGCACGGCTTGTTTGCAGCTTTTACCTTCCTGTATGTGTTGATAGAGGCCTTTGCATCCATCGCTGATGGCTTGATAGGTATAATTACCAGGTCAGATACCTTCAATGCCGCAGAAGTTAATGGAGTGTCGTTACCGGCAGTATCTATAATTACATACTCCTCTTCCAGTGAGCTTATATCGTCAAAGTCATTTTGATTATCAATGGAATATACTTCCATCTGGGAAAGTGGGCTACCGTCTTTTTGGCATTGTTTCCATGCTATCGCTGATTGCTGTGGATCTGCGTCAATGACTGCGACGCTACGGCCATCGAGATGCCATGCTGAGGCCATTGATAGTGCCAGAGTAGTCTTCCCTACCCCACCCTTCTGGTTAATAAATGTGATTACTTTCATGTTCTTCTCCTTGTGTGAGCTACTTGATATTATGATAACAGTATTGCATGCAATCGTTATATCACTATATCAATAATGCGAAATGTATGAGATATAATGCGATAATGCAATTTATATTACAATAAATAATGCAAGCATGAAATAATGTGATAATGCAATTCTGAAATATTGCAATATAGATAACATGTCATATTGAAATAGATATATCGAGTAATAAAGATAATATGCAATATAGATATACATATATAATGCAATTTAGATAGCATGATAACGATTTATAATGGTATATTGCTATCTTATTATAGTGCAATATCGCAATCACGCTATCATAATAGCTAGATATATTGCAATCATGATAGCTATATATCATACAAGAGAAGGCTAACTGCGCCCATATCAAGCCTTTATCGCGATGGCTGCATGATAAGTAAACGGTATCTTAGCGCCTTTATGGAGTAGTGGGAGCGCATGTGAATTTGATTCAAGCAAGGAACCTGAGATATGTCGTTCGCCTCATTGTAATTGTAATTGCCTCGGAAATAATTACAAAGCTATTTTTTGATTACATGGGGTGGCATGGCTATATCAATAATGTTGTAACAACATTGTTGTCTGAAGTATTCTCGGTAACGCTATCTTTGTATCCAGCATATCTTTGGGTGTATCTACCATTAATTGCAGAGCAGAGTCGAGATAGGATACAGGCATTTGCATTAACCGAGGCGCTACAGGCTGTATGTAACCGGGTTGTCATTACTGATACATCAGGAACGGTATTGTATGTAAATAAAGCATATACCAATGCAACGGGATTTACGGAGAGCGAAATCGTTGGCAGACCATCTTCAATCCTAGATGCTGGCAATCAAGATGAGTTATACCATATGGATGTAAAGGACTCGCTTGCACGCTATGGAAAATGGCATGGGGAGGTATGGGTAAAGCATAAAGATGGAACTCTTACTCATGAAATGCTCGATGTTCGTGTTGTGCGGGATAGCCATGATGCAATGGAGTTCTTTGTCGGGGTGTATTCGGATATAGATATGGCTGAAGAGCAGGAGGGTTCAACAAGTAATATCCTGCAAGCTCAGAAGCTTGAATCTATTGGTACGCTTGTTAGTGGTGTTGCACATAACTTTAATAACCTTCTTACAGCTATATCAGGAAAGGCTTATCTTGGGCAAAGCACTGCCAAGGAAGATAGTAGCGAATCAAAACACTTGGCCGACATCCAGAATTTATCCAATGATGCTTCGGTGTTAATTAAGCAACTTCTTTCATTTGCCAGAGAATCAACGCATGAGAAGAAATATGTCAACCTGGTCGAACTGGCCTTCGATGCTGTTGATACAGCGCGTTTTGGTCTGACTATGGATATTGAAATGAGTGTTACATCCTCAGAGCAATGCATGATGACTTATGTGGATCCCGTATATATCAAGCAGGTTATTATTAACCTTATCAATAACGCTAGGGATGCGATGGAGAATGCTCCAACCAAACGCATAACAATTTCGATAGAAAGCCATCAGGATGGAGTAGGGCAGTCTAATCCTATGGCCATCATAAATGTTGAGGACACAGGGTGTGGCATTAATGAGAGTGATATATCAAAGTTGTTCAAACCTTTCTTCACAACAAAAGATTCAGGAAAGGGAACCGGCCTAGGTCTTTCCACAGCCAATGAGATTATTCAGGCTCACAATGGGAGCATGAGTGTGAAGAGCATTCTTTCAAAAGGAACTACGTTCTCAATTTTCTTGCCTATAGTTGAAGGACCTGAAAAAAGTGTGCAAGGCAAAGGTTTTGCTCTGGGCGAGGAATGTTGAGTGGAGGGGGGTTGCGTCTCTAAAAAGGTGTGTTACGCTTTTTTTAACGGCGGTTGAGCGAACTTCCTCCTCTCCCTCCTTGTTTTGTTCCCGTCGTTCCAGTTACCCTCCTCTCCTTGGGTTGAAATGGGCTCTCACTGAATTAAGTGGGAGCCTTTTCTTTTTTAAAGTGCATTTTCAGCACAGGCAATCGCTCTAGCTTAATAGCATCAAAATTACGCCTTATTCGCGGTGGTGCGGGAGGGACAATTGAATATGTTATCGGCCATTATTAATGGAAGGTAAACATGGAAATTTCAGAATTATTAGCATTTACAGTAAAGAACAAGGCCTCAGACTTGCATGTTGCTGCGGGTGAGCCACCGATGATTCGGATTCATGGCGATATGACAAAGGTTAAGATGCCTGCAATGAGCGATAATGAAGTAAATAAGATGGTCTATGACATTATGAGTGATGGCCAACGTAAATCATTTGAAGAGCACCTGGAACTCGATTTCTCATTTTCATTAGGGGATATTGCACGTTTTCGTGTTAATGTATTTAAACAAAACGATGGGATGAGCGCCGTCTTTCGTGTAATTCCCTCTGAAGTATTCTCTTTAGACCAACTGAAAGCCCCAGAAATATTCAAAGAAATCGCAATGACTCCGCGAGGTATATGCTTGGTTACTGGTCCAACTGGTTCAGGTAAATCAACGACGTTAGCTGCAATGGTGGATTACCGTAATGAGAATGAGAAAGGACACATTCTAACTATTGAAGACCCCATTGAGTTTGTACATAAATCAAAAGAATCACTCATTTCCCAAAGGGAAGTTGGCCCTAATACACACTCCTTTGCGAATGCCTTGAAAAGTTCGTTGCGTGAGGATCCAGATGTTATCTTAGTAGGTGAGTTGCGTGACCTGGAGACAATTAGCCTTGCCTTAACCGCTGCTGAGACTGGACACATGGTATTTGGGACATTGCATACATCCTCTGCACCTAAAACGATTGACCGTATTATTGATGTGTTCCCAGCCGCTGAAAAAGAAATGGTGCGAGCCATGCTGTCGGAGTCGTTAAAGGCAGTGATTTCACAAACCTTATTGAAGACCAGTGATGGTGATGGCCGTGTTGCTGCCCATGAAATCATGCTTGGCACCCCAGCTGTCCGCAACCTTATTCGTGAAAACAAAATACCGCAGATGGTATCAGTGATGCAGACAGGGCAAAGGGATGGCATGCAAACTCTTAAACACATCGCACATTTGTACAGATGTGAAAATTTATGTCTGATTTTACATTAATCATCGCTACTACCAACCTTTAAAAATAATGCTATAATGTACCAAATACATATTCACTACAATAATATG
>Ga0256829_1000603_pt1 | contig 34909 bp, 39 predicted proteins | sample 131447metaG_FD_185979 | JGI IMG/M metagenome (GOLD analysis project Ga0256829, IMG submission 185979) | Hydrothermal vent microbial communities from Lau Basin, Pacific Ocean - 131-447 | ecosystem: Environmental > Aquatic > Marine > Hydrothermal vents | place: Pacific Ocean: Lau Basin | collected... | reverse complement strand
CCTCACGATGACGCAGTTTCTTTCGGCTACGGGGTCTATAGCATACCCCGACATGGACTTGCACCATGCTGATTGTAGTACGCTACGAGCGTACGAAGTGCGACTTCAGTCGCGCCTTGACTCACTACTTGGCTTCCGAAATTTCCAGTCCGTCGCCCTCTCCTATCTTAAATATTTCGAGGCTCAATCACTTCAGCTTACGCTTACGGCCTATTGACTCGTTCCCCCTGTGCTTAATCTTTGAAATCTCTTCCGCCGACCCAAGGTTCACTTCCTGGTAGATGGCTAATCCTTACCAGAGCGGGAATCTCACCCACCAAAATAAACGACCTTGCTCGGCCGCACGAAAATATCTTTTTCTGTTCAGTATTTTGATTTAATCCAACAAAGTGGATCACCACCAATTTAATTGTTGTACAGCTACACATGGGTTCCACACCACATTGCATGATACGTTTGTCACCTGAAAGCATAAAAAAACGCGACATCAGAATGATGCCGCGTTTTTTTATTTAAAATGAACCACCACCAATATCAGATACTGGCAACCAGGACGTTATTAAAATGTACGACGTCTTGGATCAGGTGTGTCCTTTTTCCATTTATCAAGAAAAAATGCATAAAAATAGGGTGCAAAGAAGGCAATACAAATCACACCAAATCCAGCTGCAGTCGGCATATCCAAATCAATCATATAATTCTCCTTGTATATTTTATAGTTGTTCTATTCAATTTCAGATCAATGTGCTTTGGTGTGATCCGGTTCCCATGATGTTGGCGGCAGCCCCTTAATCAGGCAGAACACAACAGCAAAGAAATAGATCACATAGAAGATATCAATGGTATAGCCAGCATCCCACCATGGTTGTTTGGCCACGATTTTTCCATCAACCAGTCGGAAGAAGTTCTGCCGCACAATATTAGGCCCAATGATAGAATACTGCTCCATATCAGCACCTGATTCACGTAGTTTAGTGATCTTCGGTGCCAGGTAGCGCAGGTGATCCATTGTCATAATATGCTGTTTACGCTGAAATGCATACGGCGATGGAAAATGGCTCAGGCGATCTTCAATCAGCTTCATGGCTTGTGCGTCCGACTGATAGGGCGTCAGATCCTTGTTGTCCAGCACCTGTTGTACTTCGGGCGACTTCAGCAGATCAACATAATCTGAATAAATGGCCGCAGTAGGCCGTTGCCCCCAAAGCGGAAATGTCAGCATGAAGGCAGTAGTTACAATAAGCACCAGCAACACGGCAATTGGTGCCGGCACCGGGTTATTGTTCTCTTTAATGCCACCCAGGCTTTCATATTCCCAGATATGCTGAGCTGACAGGTTCTCGTCATGCGTGGTGAGCGAGTATAGTGGTCGATCCAGTCTCAATCCCATTTTATTTGTCCTCCCTTATTTCAGATCGAGCAGGTATTCGATCAGATGCGATGCTTCACTGCTCTTGGCCGGGGTTGGAACCTCAGGCGGGTAAATCGTTTTGCCGGCAGCATATTCCAGATAATCCTTACGCCACTTGGTATAGTTGATAGTTTTACCGTTGGCATCCTTGTCGCCCCACAAATAATCAAAGCGAGGCATGATGGAGTGCGGCTGTACCAAACGCGGATTAAACAGATGCATAGTAATCCATTCACGCGAAGAGTTACGGCTACCCACATGCAGCAGATCCGGGGCCTTGCGGTCGGAACCAAATGTCGTCGGCGACTGACCATTCAAATCGCCAACCAGTGGGGGACGACCAAATGTCTCCCAGTCCTGAGTCTCTTCAGGCAGCAATGTGTGACACCACCAGCAGCCCTCACGCATATACAGCGTACGGCCCTGTGAAGCATGGGACTGCTGTGCTACAGGCACTGCAGCCAGCACCTGGGTAGGTGTCCAGTTACGTGTAGCGGTCAGGTCGACAATATATGAGAGCTCTTTGCCCTTATAAGCACCATTGGCTAATGTAAACACGGCACCTTTGGAATCGTCAGCCGCTTCGATTTTGCCTTTTGACTTACTCAAAGCGATCACACCTTCACCAGCCAGCACACGCGGATGCGTGATTGTACTAGGGAATGGGTCACCTGCCCTGTACACATAGACTGTCATCGGTTTGGCAAACGCCTGGCCTGTGACTGGATCTTTGCTCAGCACAGCCTTAATCGGCTTATGCCACTGTTTCAGAAACGGATCACTATACGTAAAACCGTTATTATGACCGTAGGTCATGGTCTTATCCAGGCCATAATCATTCGGTGCACCATGGTTTGTAATGTAGATTGTTGGAAAGAAGATCGTAATCAACATTGAAAAACCCAATGCAAACCCGAAGAACATCCCACCCATCTTATATTCTCTAAATGCCACTGTAACTCCTCCCTTTCTGCTATTTTATTGCATCATTTCTTTATTACATCAATTCTTTATTGCATTAATCTGGTAATAATACCGTGAAACCTGCACATGAACCGTTGAAGGGCGGAGGCTGAACGGATTCAGCCTCCGCTTATCAATAATCAACGATCGTAAGCAATCTCTTGCGGCAGCAAGCCTTCCGGAACCTCGGCTCCAGACTTGGCTGTCATATACATATTATACAACCATACGATGTTGCCGATGAACACCATCGTACCACCAAACCAGCGTCCGATCATATAAGGGTGTTCTGCAATGACCACGTCAATATAAGGCACCTCGAACACCTTGCCTGCACCTTGAATCAGACCGGCAATAGTCATGGTCGTCCAGTAGATACCGAAGCCAACAAGCAGCATCCAGTAGTGGAAGTTTTGCAGCGAATAGGACCACAGTTTGCGTTTCATCAGCGTCTGCATGCCATACACCACAGCGGAAACCTCAGCAAAGGTAGAGAAGCCCAGCAGCGCCAGGTGATCATGCGCCACAATCCAGCCGGTGCCATGCACGTACCAGTTAATAGCACGGGTCTGCTGGAAGCCGCCCTGCATGTTCAGCGGAATAGCCAGCAAGCTGGATGTCGCCGCATAACGAATCTCAATGTTCTCAACAAACATGCGCCAGCGCCCCTGCATGGTTAGTGTGATGTTACACACAAAGGCCATAGCCGGAATCAAAATCAACACACCTTCCACTGACGCGAATGACTTCAGCCATTCCGGCAGTGGCGAACCCATTAGATGATGCGCTGCAGGTGTGGAGTAGAATACCACCAGAGACCAGAAGTGCAGATGACCCACGCGGTGAGAATAGAGCGGGTTACCAGTAATCTTCGGAATAATGTAATAACTGATTGCAGCTGCCACCGGCGTGATCAGCAGGCCCAGAATATTATGGGCGAACCACCATGTCATATAAGCCTCATTCAGACCAGTCAGATGAAAGAACTCCGGCAGATTACCAATCAGGAATACGATAATTGTCATAAAGGATGCAGCGGCAAAGAACCAGTTGGTTGTATAGATGCCCTGCGTACGACGATTGATAATCGTCATCCAGACATTAATACCGGTCGGAAGCACAATCAAAAATGCTATCCACAGATCAATCGGCCAGATAAAATCTGAATACTCGCGACCGGATGTCATACCACACCACAGTGTAGAGAGACCCAGCGCCAACCCAACATTCCAGGTTAGCACATTCCACACGCCCAGTTTCTCACTCCACAGCTTGGTATTACCAAGCGCCGGCGTGATATACATGAACGCCATGCAAAACGCACCCCAGATCCAGCCGAAGATCACTGTCATCACGTGTACCTGACGCATATGACCAAATGCAAAGGCGTAGTTACCCGTCACAAAATCGGGAAACGCCAGCTTGGCCGCGTTGAAAGATCCCAATCCCGTGCCGATAATAAACCACACGATGGAACCAAAACCAAAGAGGATGGCCGCAGTTCCCTGCGGAATCTCCTCCTCTTTGCCAAATAAATATTTAAATGCACCCATTGTAGTATCCTTCCTCCTTACTTTGATTTGTTTCTACAAAGATCAAATTCATTTTCCGCCCGCCAGAATCTTTCTGACTTCAACCTGGCGGCGCTCATACTCCGCCATATTCTTATCTCTTAATGCAGGATATTGTGCCATGATATACCAGCCCACCCACATGGATGCAAAAGCAAGTAATATTCCCATTAACCCAGCTACTAGTGCCATCTCTTACCTCCCTGTCGCATCGTGAACTGCTTCGAAATCATGACCAATGACCGGCTGGCCTTCGGCATCTGCCGCGCCTTTCAAGCCAAGCATCATAATCACCCAGAATGCAACACCGAACAGCAGCATTACAAAATTCTGAAAGCCTGCAAATGTAGCCGGATTGTAAGCGTCAAAGCCCCACATCCCAGCCGTACTGTATGGGCCACGCCCCATAAAATCGTTCATACACACCACAAACACCGAACCATTGCCAGCGCCTGTGATCATTCCTACTGTAAATGATAACAATTGCGTTTTGTTCATATTCCCTCCTTCTGGTGCCAGTTTATATCAAGCAACAGCCGCACGCTACTACCCTGCATGAAGCCATGTCAAATGCTTTCTAAAGCATTACTTCACTATCACTTCACTATTCCTTAATGTTAACGTGCGCCAATACTTCAGTCGCGCAAACCCTGCAACAATGCGCTGCTATAGCTGCACCTTCTTTCATTTTAAAATTTTCCCAACCCTTTATGGCCGGAAACAATCAGGAAAATCTTGACCCATAGAGTACACAGATTTATTTTCCGTAAGGAGCTCATCAGTGCCATCTGGAAGAGATTTTACTGACCTGGAATTTACAGGCGGTTGACTGCTCCCGGCTTCATCCGCATGATACACCTATGCGAAAATTTATTGCTTACACCATTGGCGCTACCGCATCACTATTTATCCTGGGCTATACGGTACACATGTTCGTCGGCGGGCTGGTTTCAGGGTTCACAGAACGCCTGGCCATTGCATCTACCGTCGGCATTGGTGCGGTGGTGATCGGCTGGATGACATGGGATATTCTTCATCGTAAATAAAAAAAGACCCGCTCAGGTCTTTTTTTATTTGACATATTACATTCTCATTAAAATTTTTCTTGCTTTTTTCTTGCTATATTGTTGCCAATCGAGCCGGTGCTAAACAGGAATCAAGTATATTGATAAACACTGTACCTGTTATCTGCTTAGCAGCCGATCAAGTTGCATTCTTACATGCTAAAAACCATCAGCGGAACAATCGCAGCTGCAGCGAACAGCGCCAGAAAAACTATTGGCATCATCTCTCTCATTTTTAAACCCTCCTTATTGAACTGTTTATCACATCTCCAAAACGGCCTAGACTCTAGCCACCGGCCCGCTTGATGTCAATCAATTGATATCAGTGCCAATATGGTTATTTTATCAACAATGTCGAACCTGTTTAAGAACCTTTTTGACCTACTCTGTCAGAGAGTCCAGCACCGTCTCGTACACCTCAATTTTACCTGGGCCGAGATACATCCCTTCGGGGGCCTGATGGACACCGGAGTGGGCTTTTTTAAAATCATCGGTTTTCGTCCATGCGACAAAATCTGCTTCAGATTCCCACAGTGTCATGACAATATAACGGTCACTGCTATTTTTTTCCGGTCGCATCACCAGGTTGCGAACAAAGCCTGGTGCGTGATCTACCAACCCGGCACGGCTCGCAAATCGCTCTTCAAACGCCTCACTGAATTCAGGATTAACCGGAATACGGTTCATGGTAATAAACATACGTACCTCCACTTACATACTACAGTCCGGAACCACAGATAAACACAGATGAACGCAGATAAGAAGTAAAGTCAACATACTTCCGTCTGATTTGTTTTTACTCTGTGAAACTCTGCGTCCTCTGTGGTAAAAACTTCTGCATTTTATGCAAAATAATATCCGCAAGGAACTAGCGACCAAACGCTTCCAGTACCCTGACTAACTGCGAAAAATCGGATTCTGATGCGAATTGCCCTTTATGAAACACGAACTGCCACTGCTTTCCTGAAGCATCCTGCCCTGTCAGACCAAAACTCTTTCCAGCGTGATCCTTGAAATATCGCAAGTCACTCATCAGCGAAATGGTTTTATTGTTTTTTAGGTAGATGCTCGCCTTGCGTTTTTTATCCACGGCGATTGCTACCGGCGTCTGCGCCAACAGCAACAGACGCCCCATAATTCGCTTGGCCCCGGCAATCGTGAAAAAACAGGCCATAAACCACAACAGATAGGCCACCGGCATGTATTTTTCACCATACCAGAGCGTCAGACCGTAAAATGCCAGTATGCTGACCGTAGGAATATATAGCACCAGATCCCAGACGACGCCGCGCTTGTCCGGTTGCAAAATAACTTTTTCAACAGGTCTGGCCAAAATTATTGCCCTGTACCCTTGCCGTCAACAGCTGGTTTGACCGGTGGTGTTTTTTCTGCCACCAGTTGCTCCAACTCGGGATCAAGCTCTCCACGCAGGGTGCGGCCTGGGTATAGGCGGCGCACAGTGCCCCAACGATCCAGCAATACTGTCCACGGCTCTCCGCGCACCTTGAAGGCGCGGTATGCTTCAGGATTATAATATTCATCAAAATGTACAACAACAATTTTGTCACCATACTTGCGCATAAGCATCTTGAGCAGTTGTAGTTGCTTGTCGCACTGTGTGCAGTGTGCCGGCGTAGCAAACTCGAGCACGACCGGCTTCTTGAGCTTGAGCGCTTCATCTTCGGAATAACGATACATGCCCGGAATAGGAAAATGATAACTGGTGATCTTGCCCATATCACCATCCACATCGGCCAGTTTCTTGGTATGCACAGCGGGCGCTTTTTGACCACGGTGGATAGTGCCACTGCCCATCATAAACTGATCACATCCGGCCAGTAAAAAGACCCCGATGAAGATACTGCACGTTAAAACGAATTGCCGTTGCAAGGCTTTCAATTCCAGCCCCGCACCGTACGGAAAATATTGTAGGCCCAGATACAGTTGGCCAGCAGCACAATACTGCCAAAAATGCCCACCAGAGCCAGCCACGGATGCACCATCGCCTCCACTTCATTGGGGGGAATATGCATGCTGGCATTGCCGCCGATCACGCCCGCCATGGTAAAAAACACCACCATACCGATCAGGCCGAGGTTGTGCGTCCAGAAATGAATTTTTACCAGCTTTACACTGTAAATCGGACGCTGAACCAGCCGTGGAATGATATAATAGATCGCAGCAAAAATAGCCATCTCAACCCAGCCCAGCAGATTAATATGGGTGTGGGCGCGTACAATCAGCTTGCCGAACATACGTTGATCCACAAAGTGACGAAAATCGGCGATGCCGCCCATCAGTGCACCCCATGAGAATCCAATCAAACTGTAGATAACGCAAGCGAACACAAACCATAGCGTGTAGCGAATAAACTCCTTGTCAGTCTCCCATGCTGGACCACTCATTATTGCTTCTCCTGCGGTTGGTCTGATTTCCTGGACACGCGTGAGTCATCTCTCATATCTTTATATTTTCCCGTTTTCCAGCTTTCCGGTGCAAACTTTTTGACCATCGAATCAACAAAAGGGGATCGCTCGGAGGGCGGAACCGGAGATACACTGGAGCCACTTTTGGCCTGTAAGGCAGTAAGAAAGGCGGCAATAGCGTGCAAATCCTTTGCCTTCCAGTCAGATACAAAAGCCGCTGCCTTGCCCGGACCGTGATCCAGCGTTTGGCCGTTGTATGTCTGCTCCGGCCTGCGCAGGAAATTATAGATCCACGCCATGCCGCGCTTGGTTCCTTCGCCGTCCAGATCGGTGCCAGGCCCCATATTGGTGCCGCTGTTCAGGGCGCGATGGCAATCTGTACAACTGCCCTTGCGAAAAAACAGATCCATGCCTCGCTTGGCCTCAGGACTGAACTGATAGTTTGTCGTAATGGAGAACATGGGCTTGGCGGAATGGTGCCGGACATATTCCATACCGCCAAAGGCGATAACTGCAAGGATTATAAAAATGGTCGTCACAATAAAGATAACGCGCTCGCCGCTTTTTACCGGGGATTTTTGATTGGAGGTAGATTGACTGGACATGGCCGCATTATGAGAAGTCAAGCATCAAGGGCAAGGTTTTTATAGAGCAGGGGCTTGTCATCAACAATGCACCCTTTAGAGTCACGGCCACCGGAGAGTTGTGAAGCCGGACTATTCATATATCGGCACACATTCCGCTGCTTTTTATACATTGAAAACACGTTCCGAAAATACAAGCAGAAACGAGTCTGACAACATGAAATTATCACCCCTGATCAGCCGCATAACAGCCTTGGTTCTGCTACTCATATTAAGCGCATGTATGGATTCAAGCCAGCCAGTTTCTGCCAGTAAAATAAGTCAATTGAAAGGTATATGGCAACAGAATGATGGCCAGACTACCGTCCGCTTTTATGCCGATGAATCTGTCAAACTCACGATGCCCGATGAGCACCCGCCATTGCGCCTGGTGTCGTCACTCGAAGCCTTCAAAAATGGCAATATCGGTTTTGGCGTCGGCGACCGCTGGAATGGCCCCGTCGATGTTGCACTCAGCAAAGATAGTCATGCATTGCAACTGGTGTTCCATAACGACACTAAAGATAAAAAACTCAACTTTCACCGCTCGGAAAAATAACGCCCAAGTCTGTTTAATGCGATTACCCTGATGCGACAGCCTATCCAGGCCAGGTGCTGGCCGCACACTCAATTATTTTTTCTTAGCCATGCAAACGTCAGCATACCTAACATTCCAACACCAAAAAACGTACGGGTAATGCCCGTCAGCACAAAGCATGCACCGATGAATATAAAGAAGCCGCCGGCGCCTAATAGCCACCACGTCATGTTCGATACACCGGGCTGCAATACGCCCAGAATGGGTTTGGACGATTTGTAATAAACGGTAACATTCTTCCCCACGGGATAGCGAGCCACAGTTTCGGAGGCGTCAGAGGGATCGGAACTGGACGACGCGCCCGGACCCGGCTCGACACCTATCTGGCTCGATTTATAATCTCGGCTATCCACCCGGTAGGTAAATTGAATATCCGCAGAATATGTGGTTTTTCCTTGGGATGACGTGCTGCTCGCCATTGCGGAATGAATGACTTTGCCTTGAACTGTGGGCCATGATTTACTGGCTTGGCCCAGGTGGTAAGGTGCCATGGCAAGGTGGGCTACTATAAAATATCCCACTACAGCGAAAATTGATCCATAAACCAAGCCACTGAACCACGCCATTGATCTGGGGTTCGCCATACTACGCTCCTTTTCTATCATCCCGCTATTTTCAACCTTCAAAGGTTCAACGTAGCTTTGGATTTATTCTACCGTCACGGATTTTGCCAGGTTGCGCGGTTGATCGACATCGGTGCCCTTGATGACAGCAACATGATAGGCCAGCAATTGCATCGGAATACTGTAAACAATCGGCGCTGTGCCGGGAAAAATGTCAGACAGGGTCAAGCTCTGGAAACGATCCAGCTGGATCTTGATTTTCTGGTCGGAGAACAGAAACAGTTCGCCGCCGCGAGCTCGGACTTCCTGTAGGTTGGATAGCACTTTTTCCAGCAGTGGGTCATCGGGCAGAGCGCAAACCACCGGCATGCTCTCGTCCACCAGTGCCAGCGGGCCGTGTTTCAATTCGCCGGCCGGATAAGCCTCGGCGTGAATATAGGATATCTCCTTTAGTTTCAGCGCCCCTTCCATGGCCACCGGATAGAACGGGCCGCGACCGAGAAACAGGGCGTTCTGCTTGTCTGAAAAATGCTCAGCCATGATTTGAATAGCATCATCCAGATTGAGCACCACCTCCACCTGACGCGGCAGGCCATGCAACTCATTCACCATCGCCGCTTCCTGTGCAACCGTCAGCCCCTTGCGGCGAGCCAGGGCGATCATCAACAGTCGCAGCGCCACCAGTTGCGTGGTAAACGCCTTGGTCGATGCCACACCGATCTCGGTGCCTGCACGGGTCATAAAACAGACATCGGATTCGCGCACCAACGAACTCTCTGGAACATTACAGACGGTTAAACTGCCAATATATCCCTTGCTGCCTCGCAGGGCCGCCAGCGTATCCGCTGTTTCGCCCGATTGTGAAATAGTCAACAGCAGTGAACCTTCGGGCACTACAACACGGCGATATCTATATTCACTGGCCACTTCGACACTGCAGGGAATGCCAATCTCTTCCAGCCAGTAACGCGCCACCAGGCCAGCATGATAACTGGTGCCGCAGGCGATAATCTGTACATGCCGGGTACGATCCAGCAATGCGGATGTTTCGTGTCCAAAACTGGCTTCTAGCAGGCGACCATGATGGATTCGCCCTTCCAGCGTTTCGGCAATCACACCCGGCTGCTCATAGATCTCCTTGAGCATATAATGAGCGTATGGCCCCTTTTCGATACTGCCTCCAGCCAGTCGGGAGACCTTAAGCGGGCGTTCCACCGTGGCTCCCTGCGCATCAAATATCGTGATGCCGTCACGTCGAACTTCAGCGACATCGCCTTCCTCCAGAAAAACAAACCGGCTGGTTTCCGATAATAGCGCAGTCACATCCGATGCAATGAAATTCTCACCCTCGCCGATCCCGATGACCAGCGGACTGCCCGCCCGGGTCACAATAATCCGATTCGCGTCTTCCGGACTGGCCGCCGCCAACGCGTAGGCACCATCCAGTTCAGCGGCTGCTTCCACCACAGCCGTCAACAGATCCACGCCGGATTCCAGTTTATCGGCCATCAAGTGTGCAATGACTTCGGTATCCGTTTCGGATGTAAACACATAACCTTTGGCAATCAACTGATCGCGCAAGGCAACGTGGTTCTCAATGATACCATTGTGTACTACCGCCACGCGCACACCGCTGACATGGGGATGTGCATTGCGTTCGGCAGGCACACCATGTGTCGCCCAGCGGGTATGGGCGATACCCAGTTCACCAGTCACATCGGACTGTTCGACCAGTCCCTTGAGCGCCGCGACCTTACCCAGCGACCGGAATCGTCTCAATGCGCCGTCGGCACTCCTGACAGCAACACCGGCGGAATCGTAGCCCCGATATTCAAGTCGCTGCAGCCCCGTAAGCAGCAGAGGAATCACGTCTCTATGTGCAATGGCTCCTACGATACCGCACATCAGCGTTTAACCTTCACAGGTCTCTTCCAGTTAGTAACATGCTGTTGCGCATTGCGTTCAGTCAGAGTCAGGCCACCCGCATCCACATCACGCGTGATCGTGCTACCGGCGCCTATGGTCGCGCCATCACCAACACGAACAGGCGCCACCAACTGGGTATCGGAACCAATAAATACGTTATCGCCAATCTCGGTAAGGAATTTGTTGGCGCCATCATAATTGCAGGTAATGGTGCCGGCGCCGATATTGCATCCAACACCTATATTGGTATCACCAATATAGGTGAGGTGATTGACTTTGCTACCCTCGCCCACCACGGATTTTTTGATCTCGACAAAATTACCGACATGGACATGTTCATCCAAACGTGCTTCGGGACGCAAACGTGCATACGGGCCCACCAGCGTATCAGAACCCACAGCAGCGCCATGAATATGACTAAAGGCGTAGACATTCACCCGGTCATCCAGCCATGCATCCACCAGTACGGCATTGGGGCCGATACGGCACTCATCGCCCACCTGAGTAGCACCGATCAGGTAACAACCCGCCTGAATCACCGTATCAATGCCGATTTTGACGCTGGCCTCAATGCGCACCGTATCCGGCTTCTCTACCGTGACACCGCGTCGCTGCCACTCCTCAATGATACGTTTCTGCATCAAATCCTCGACATGGGCCAGGTGCACACGGTCATTCACGCCCAGCATTTCGTCAGAATCATCCATCAGTGCCGCTTCAACAGACTGACCGGCAGCAAGTGCCAGCGGCACAATATCCGGCAGATAATATTCACTCTGAGCGTTTCGATTGCCAATAGCATGCAACAGATCAAACAACACCTCATAGCGCACGCAATAGATACCACTGCTCACTTCAGTGATCTGACGCTGATCATCGCTAGCGTCCTTCTCTTCGACAATACTACTGACATGGCCATCAGCATCACGAACGATGCGCCCATAGCCGAACGGATTATCAGGTTGTGCTGTAAGCACAGTGACATCCGAATCGCATTGCCGATGTTCATCGACCAGTCTGGCCAATGTCTCAGCTTGCAACAGCGGTGTATCGCCGCATACGATCAACACATCGCGCACATCGCGAATCACCTGCTCGCACTGTTTGACGGCATGACCGGTGCCCAACTGTTTATCCTGAATCACCCAGTCCAGATTCACCGGCTGACCGACATGTTCACGCACCATCTCGGACGCATGCCCGGTCACCACGGCAATGCCCTTAGGCCTGAGGGATTCGACCGTGTGCAAAATATGATCGATCATGGCCCTGCCCAGCACCTTGTGCAATACCTTGGGCAGGTTCGATCGCATCCGTTTGCCTCTGCCCGCAGCCAAGACGCATACCTGCAGGTCAGGATAATGAAGTTTACTCATGCTTTGCTCTCCTCATGATAACGATTCAGGCTATGGCGTCACATCGCAAAAACCAAGATGGCGCGACTTCAGTCGTGCAAACACCACAAAGATACGCGACAGATACTCCAGAGTACCCTCTCTGCTGCAAGCAGCATTCACCTTGAGCCGCACATCCAGTGCATTATAGCAGATAAACCAGCCAGCGCGATTATTGAACAGCACCGACCCTGAACATCAAATATTACAAGCAACAAAAAAGGGCCGCAATGCGGCCCTTTTTTTCATAGCGCATCACATGCGTTATTACGATTTCTTCTTCTTTTTCAACCACATTAGACGCGCTGTTGTCATAGCAAGATCAGCCTCAGCCAGGGCATAATCCACATCACCCTGCTTGGTATCGAGTATTTCTTTGGCTCTGCGCTGCGCTTCCATAGCTGCCGCCTCATCAATATCAGCGGCCCGCTCAGCCGAATCGGACAAGATGGTAATCATGTCCGGCTGAACTTCCATAAAGCCGCCGGAAACGAATACTTCATCAACAGTATCGCCATTGGTAATACGCAGTTCACCAGCTGCCAGTGAACTGATCAATGGCGTATGCTTGGGAAAAATACCCAGTTCGCCAGCAGCACCGGGGGCGACCAGAAAACTGGCCTCGCCGCGATAAACCTCACGTTCAACTGTGGCAACCAATACTTGCATCGTAGCAGTCATTAGCCTTTAGCCGCCATCTTTTCGGCCTTGGCAACAGCTTCACTTATATCGCCAACCATGTAGAACGCCTGTTCAGGCAGATGATCATATTCGCCGGCCAGAATGCCCTTAAATCCCTTGATCGTCTCTTCCTTCTTGGCATAGACGCCCGGAGAACCGGTAAAGACCTCAGCCACATGGAACGGCTGCGACAGGAAGCGTTGAACCTTGCGCGCCCGGGCCACAATCTGCTTGTCTTCATCAGAAAGCTCATCCATGCCCAGAATAGCAATAATGTCCTGCAACTCTTTATAGCGCTGCAATGTCTGCTTAACGCCCTGCGCCACTTCATAATGCTCGTTGCCAATCACCTTGGGATCAAGCTGACGGGAAGTAGAATCAAGCGGATCCACCGCCGGATAGATACCCAGCTCGGCAATCTGACGTGACAACACAATGGTAGAATCCAGATGCGCAAAGGTGGTAGCAGGTGCCGGATCGGTCAAATCATCGGCAGGCACATAAACAGCCTGAACCGACGTAATGGAACCGGTCTTGGTGGAAGCAATACGCTCCTGCAAACGACCCATCTCTTCAGCCAGATTAGGCTGGTAACCCACAGCGGATGGCATACGACCCAACAGGGCTGACACTTCCACGCCAGCCAGAGAGTAACGATATATATTATCAATAAAGATCAGCACATCAAGGCCGTCATCGCGGAAATACTCAGCCATGGTCAGCCCGGTTAGCGCGACGCGCAGTCGGTTTCCTGGAGGTTCGTTCATCTGGCCATACACCAGAGCGACTTTATCCAGCACGTTGGACTCTTTCATTTCATAATAGAAATCATTGCCTTCGCGTGTACGTTCCCCCACTCCGGCGAATACGGAAAATCCACCATGCGCCTTGGCAATATTGTTGATTAGTTCCATCATGTTGACGGTTTTGCCAACGCCAGCGCCGCCGAACAGGCCAACTTTACCGCCCTTGGCAATCGGCGCGATCAGATCAATCACCTTGATGCCTGTTTCGAGAATCTCGGCAGCTGGAGACAGTTCATCAAACTTCGGAGCGGCACGGTGAATTTCCCAACGATCTTCAGAATCTACTTCCTCGCCCTCAAAGTCGATTCCTTCGCCGAGCACATTCATTATCCTGCCCAGCGTAGCCTTACCAACCGGCACCTTGATGGCTGCGCCCGTGTCTTCAAACTGCATACCGCGTTTAAGCCCATCAGTTGTACCCAGTGCAATAGAGCGGACACAGTTGTCTCCAAGATGCTGTTGTACTTCCAGCGTCAACTTGGGGTCCTGCATGACCAGCGCATTATAAATTTTTGGTAATTCGCCAGCATTGAAACGCAAATCCACTACCGGACCGATCACCTGAACAATGGTACCTGTACTCATTTTCTGACCTCTCATGAAAATCTAAACTGCTTAAACATATAACAAACAAAGCACTTACGTCATTATCTGCACGATCAAAAAGAATCAGGCGCAGATGCAACCATGTGCGCTAACCGGCTGAAGCACCCGCGCAAATCTCAGCCAGTTCTTGCGTAATCGCAGCCTGACGAGCTTTATTGTAGGTAATACTAAGATCCTTAACGATATCTTTGGCATTATCTGTTGCGGCTTTCATCGCCACCATGCGAGCGGACTGTTCGCATGCCTTGTTTTCCAGTAGTGAATGGTAAACAATAGATTCAACGTAACGGCGCAACACGCCTTCAAGCACTTCTTTTGCTTCCGGCTCATACAAATAATCCCAATAACCGGACTTCTGCTGCTCCGGCAATGGACACGGTAACAGTCGCATAGACGTTGGCGACTGGGTCATGGTGTTGACGAATTCGGAATAGACCAGATGAACGGCATCCACCTCGCCGGCAATATACTTGTCAATCACCAGCGTAATCAGACCAAGAACATCTGCCATTTCAGGACTGTCCGGTACGTTTTCGGCCACGCCGGCAACTGTAGCGCCGACACGGCGCATAAACATGCCCGCACGTCGACCTATGGTGAACACCTCAATATCTGCTTCCTGTTCTTTCATCAGACCCAGCGCAACCTTTAGAGCATTGGTATTCAAGCCCCCACACAGCCCTTTGTCCGTAGTGACGACAATCACGCCAATTTTTTTAACCGTTTCACGTTCAACCAGAAATGGGTGTTTGTATTCAGGATGGGCGCTCATCAGATGGCCGACCACGCGGCGAATACCTTCGGCATAGGCGCGAGCGGCCAGCACGCTATCCTGTGCCTTGCGCATTTTCGCTGCCGCCACCATCTGCATGGCATTGGTGATTTTACCAGTGTTCTGGATCGCCTTGATCTGGCTGCGAATTTCCTTGGCTGAAGCCATATCTAATTTCCTCTAGCCTTAGTATGTGCCAGTGGACTTAAAGCCCGCAATGGCAGTTTTAAAGCCTTCTTCAACCTGTTCATTCAAGGCTGGACTGGTATTCAGACCATCCATCAATGCGCTGTGGTCTGACTTCAGATACGCCAGATATGCTTTTTCAAACGCTACAACCTTGTCCACGTCAATATCATCGAGATCACCGTTATTCAGAGCGTACAGCACTGCCGTCATTTCTGCCACAGACTGTGGACTATTCTCATCCTGTTTGAGGATTTCCATACCACGCTTGCCTCGCTCAATCTGCTGACGAGTAGCGGCATCCAGATCGGATGCAAACTGAGCAAATGCAGCCAGTTCGCGATATTGGGCCAGATCCAGACGCAAACCGCCGCCAACTTTCTTCATCGCTTTGGTCTGCGCCGCTCCACCCACTCGGGATACGGACAGACCCGCATTGATGGCCGGGCGTTGACCGGCATTGAACAGACTGGTCTCAAGAAAAATCTGGCCATCAGTAATGGAGATCACGTTGGTCGGCACGAATGCAGACACATCGCCTTCCTGCGTTTCAATAATCGGCAGGGCAGTCAGTGAACCTGTTTTGCCGGTCACTTCACCATTGGTGAATTTCTCGACATAGGATGCATCAACACGTGATGCACGTTCAAGCAGACGGGAATGTAGATAGAACACATCGCCCGGATATGCTTCACGGCCCGGAGGGCGACGCAGAATCAGGGAAACCTGACGATAGGCCCACGCCTGTTTGGTCAGGTCATCATAAATAATCAGCGCATCTTCACCACGGTCACGAAAATATTCGCCCATGGTGCAGCCGGCGTACGGCGCAATATACTGCAGCGCAGCAGCCTCGGAGGCTGAAGCTGCAACGATAATCGTATTATCAAGCGCGCCATGTTCTTTCAGCGTGCGCACCACATTGGCCACCGTGGATGCTTTCTGGCCCACTGCAACGTAGATGCAGGTAACCCCAGTATCCTTCTGATTAATGATCGTATCAATAGCAATGGCGGTCTTACCGGTCTGGCGGTCGCCGATAATCAGCTCGCGCTGGCCGCGTCCGACGGGTACCATCGAATCAATCGACTTGATACCTGTCTGCAGCGGTTGATCAACCGATTTACGCTCAATCACACCCGGTGCAATTTTCTCCACCGCATCAGTCGTAGTTGCATTGATCGGACCTTTGCCATCAATCGGCTGCCCCAGTGAATTAACCACGCGACCTTTCAGTTCAGGGCCAACCGGCACTTCAAAAATCTTGCCTGTGCATTTGACTTCATCGCCTTCAGACAATTCAGTACACTCACCGAAGATGACCGCGCCGACGCTATCCTCTTCCAGATTCAACACCATGCCCAAAATGCCATGCGTGAATTCCAGCATCTCACCTGACATGGCACTGGACAGACCGTGTACGCTGGCAACACCATCACCGACAGATATAATTCGGCCAACATTGGCATCTGCAGCACTGGCTTCAAAGCCTTTGATCTGCTCTTTGATAATTGAACTAATTTCAGCGGTATCGAGCTTCATGTTTTATTTCCTCTAATACTCTAGTCTGTTGCTTATGATGTCAGAGCGCGGCGCAGGCCGGCCAGCTTCGTACGCAACGAATAATCTATTTTTCTGTCACCAATGCGAACCACCATGCCACCCAGGATTGACTTGTCTTGATTTACAGATAATCGAACCGTCTGGCCGGTAGAAGCAGCCAGCGCTTTAGATAGTTTGGCCTGGACAGCATGACTCATCGCAGTTGCAACTGTCACATCTGCATCCAGTTCACTTTCAGACTGATGAATTAACTCATCAACCAGCGCTGCAATTTCAGGCAACAGGCAAGCCTTGTTGCGGGCAACCAACATCGCTACAAGACGATCAATCTCACTGCAAACCTTGCCGCCAGCAGCCTTGGTAACAACCTGTTGCTTTATCGGTACCGGATATTGCGGAGAGTCCAGCAACGCTGTGACCTCTTCGTTACCGACCACTGCGGCCACAGCAGCGAGATCATCATGTAGCACAACACCCTCTCGGCTTAATTCAAACAGAGCCTGTGCATAACGCCGTGAAATCCGTGATGTGCTCATGCGTGACCAAATCCACTGCTAACGATGCCATCAATCAAGGCAGCATGACGCTTGGCGTCCAGTTCTGATTCAATAACGCGTTCAGCTGCAATCAGGGCGATATCTGCCACCTCATTACGCAGCGCCTGACGAGCGCGACCCAGTTCAGCATGCACTTCTTCGCGAGCCGCATCAACAATACCTTCAGCCTCAGTGCGTGATCTGTTGACCGCCTCTTCGCCAATCTCTGCAGCACGCCTTTCGGCAGAAGCGACAATTTCAGCAGCTTTGCTGCGCGCATCTTTCAACTGTTCTGCAATCTCGGCTTCAGCCCTGGCTTTTGCATCCAGTCCAGCATCAGCAGCAGCCAGCCCTTCAGCAATTTTTTTGGATCGAGCTTCCATCAGTTCGGACATAGGACCAAACAGGTGTTTCTTCATCAGATACACCAGCGCCAGGAAAACAATAATCTGACCAATAAATGTCAGGTCAATACTCATACGACCTCCTCAATAGTTCGTTTACTGTTCGTTTTTGTGATATTAGCCCAGGAACGGGTTAGCGAACAGGAACCACAGAGCGAATGCCATGATGATAAAAGGGAATGATTCCATCAGACCTGCAAAGATGAACATATTGAACATCAACTGCGGACGCATTTCAGGCTGACGAGAAATACCTTCCAATGTTTTAGAGCAGATCAAACCCCAGCCGATAGCAGAGCCAAGACCTGCAGCGGCAAGAATAACACCGACTGAAATTGCCGATGCAGCTGTGATGATAGTGTGTGGATCCATATTTATATACTCCTTTTTTTATAAATAATTAGTGTTCAACTGGCTGGTGTGCAATAGATAAATACACCACAGTCAGAATCATGAAAATAAATGCCTGCAACAGACCGATAAACAAGTGGAATATTGACCAGCCTAATCCGACAAAGAAGCCGGAAATCATGCCGACCGGGCCACCGCTAAGCAGCAGGAATGAAATCAGCAAGAAGATGACTTCGCCGGCAAACATATTGCCAAACAGTCGAAACGACAGGCTGAGCGGCTTGGCGATTTCTTCTACCAGTTTCAAAATAAGATTGATCGGCATGACAAATGGCTTTAGATAGACGGGCACCAAATTCGTAAACGGCTCGAATAGCAACTCTTTGCAGAAATGTAGAGGCTTAAGCTTAAACTCATAATACAACACCAACACAAATACTGAAATCGCCATGGCTGCAGGCAGGTTCAGATCATTGGTTGGCACTGGACGGAAATGATGCACACCAAACAGGTGCGCAATATTACCAATCAAAAAAACCGGTAGAACATCGATAGTATTAACCAAAGCAATAAAGATAAATATAGTAAATGCCAGTGGAGCTATGAGTGGATTATGAACCGGGAAATTATCACTCACAGTGTCTTCTACAAAGCCAACAACGGACTCCATGAAGTTTTGTGCTCCGGATGGCGCACCATCAACAAGTTTACCCTTTAACCACAGCGCAAATGCAAGCATGGCACCAGCCACAACTATCGAAATCAGCATGGTATCCAGATGGATTTGCATGAACGGATTGGACTCATCAATTTTAAACGTCCAGTAATGCAGATGACCTGCGATGCCGCCTTCATGACCCTGTTCTGCCAACACCCTCTCCTTTTATTCCCGATTTCCACCAGGGGAACCACGTTTTACTATCCCGGTAGGCACAGCTCACGCCGCCTCTCCGCTATCAACCAGCGCGAACACGAACAGCGCCATTTGAGCAACAAACATACCGGCAGCAACAACCAACAGATGAAGCCCCAGAAAATGTGCCAAAAACAATCCTGCAATCAACGCGACAAACCTTATGGCAGCTCCGGCGAACAGTGAACTTTGCCCCGACTTTACGTCAAGACCCCGTACCTTGCCGAGCCTGGCTGCCAGCCAAATACCGTTGACTACCATTAATAACACGCCATATCCATAGGCGAACGCATAGGCAGCTTGACCGAACAGTACCAGAAGAAGAATGCCAGTAATTCCTGACCACAGTTGCAGTCGAACGCTTCCGCCTACTGCAACCAAACCCTCCTGCTTCATGAACCCCTCAGAGCATCGAACTTTGAATCCTCGAACCGCCCCCTGATGCAATCCAGGCGCATTATAGCGGCATGCGCCTGACTTTTCAACCACTTTTTGACGCCGGTTTTTCCAGCCCGCCAGCCAATCCTGCTTTGTAATTGTTTCAGCAGCCATTGGATGTGCAGCTTTTACTGTGTCAATATTGCTAATGTGCTGCATCAATATCCCTGCTTTCAGTTTACTTATAGCCTGCTTACAGCAACCCGGCCAATGCCTGTTTGCAAATATCCATTAACGGGCCGGGGAAAATACCCAGCACGACAATCGCAATCGTTGTCACCAACACGGTCAACTGCATGGGACTGCTCTCTTCAAAATTGAAGGCCACGCGCTCTTCATCAAAATAGATGTATTTGACGATGCGAATATAATAAAACGCACCAACTGCTGAGAACAACAGCGCGTAGAGCACTAGATACAAGTGGCCTGCTTCGATAGCCGCCATGAATACTGCATATTTGGCCCAGAAGCCACCCAAAAACGGGATACCGGCCAGCGAGAACATCAGCAGCCCCATAGCCATGGCATAAACGGGTCTCACTCTCGATAGGCCGGCGAAGTCATCAATCAGCTCGCCCGGAATACCTTCACGATTCATCAGAATAATAATTGCGAATGCGCCCATATTCATGAACATGTATATGGTCATATAGACCATGATAGCGGCATAACCATCGGTATTGGCTGCAATCAGACCCAGCATGATAAAGCCGACATGACCGATGGTTGAATAGGCCAGCATACGTTTGATATTGCGTTGTGCGATGGCAGCCAGATTACCCACAGCCATGGTCAGCACGGCCAGGCCGGTCAGGATCATGGTGTATTCGTTCTGCAAACTCGGCAATGCATCAGCCAGAATGCGGATAAAGACGACAAATCCCGCCACCTTGGGGCCAACCGACATAAATGCCGTGATCGGTGTTGGCGCGCCCTCGTAGGCGTCCGGCGTCCACATGTGGAATGGCGCCATGGAGACCTTGAAAGCAAGACCGGCAATAACAAATACCAGACCCAGCATAATCGCTGTATGCGCATCCGCGCCCGCAGCGGCCAGTCCTGTACCAATGCCGGCAAAATTAAAACTACCGGAGACGCCGTACAAAAAGGTGACGCCATAGAGCAGCATGCCGGAGGAGAGCGCGCCCAGAATAAAATATTTCAATGACGCTTCACTCGAACGCAGCACCTTGCGCTGATAACCCACCAGCACATAAATGCACAAGGCCATCAATTCCAGACCCAGATACATGATGATGAAGTTATTGGCCGAGGCCATCAGCATCATACCCAGCGTGGCAAACAGCATCAGCACATAATATTCGCCCAGATGCTCTTCATCTTTCATATACTGAATGGACAATACCATTCCAAACGCGGTACCCAGACAGATCAGCACCTTGGCCAGCACTGCGAAGTGATCGAGCAGGAAAAAGCCGTAAAAAGCGGTTACCGCTTCCGACTGCATCACATTAACACTAAGCAGCGCTGCAATCAGCGATACGGTAATGGCCAGCCAGGCGGTGATGGACTTTTTATCCTGCGCAATAAACAGATCGATCAACAGCAGCGCCATAGCGGCGATTGCCACGAATATCTCTGGCATCAAGGAAGTCAGATGCTCGGGGAAGGGATACGGGAATACTACATTGGCCATGGAATTATCCTTCTCCTTGTTGTCCGGGTGAGATGATGACAACCATCATCACGGGCGCACCGCATCCAGTATGGGAGCAGCCTGCGCCAGAGCATGCGCCGCCACCAGTTTCGTGGTGGTCGCCTGAGCGACCAGATGGGTAACCGATTCATGAATCACATTGAGCACCGGCACAGGGTAAAAACCCAGCCACAGCACCAGTAAAATCAGCGGCACGAAATAGCTGATTTCGCGCACTGTCATATCCTGCATGGATTTTACCGAATCCTTGACCAGATCACCCAGTATCACGCGCTTGTACATCCATAAAGTGTAACAGGCCGACAGAATTACGCTGGTTGCGGCGCCAATCGCCACCCACTTGGTGGAAACCGACATGGCAGCCTGAGCAGCAGGATGGGCGTTAAACGTACCCAGTAACACCAACGCTTCGGCCACAAAGGCCGACGCGCCCGGCAATGCCACATTGGCCATGCAAAACAACATCATCACAGCGGCAAAAATCGGCATGACATTGGCCACGCCGCCATAATCACCAATTTCACGCGTATGCAAACGGTCATACATCACGCCCACGCAGAGGAACAGCGCACCGGCCACAAAGCCGTGCGAAATCATGCCAAATACCGCGCCTTCCAGCGCCAGCGTGGAAAACATGAACGTACCCAGCGTCACAAACCCCATATGGGCAATCGACGAATAGGCGATCAGCCGTTTCATATCGCGCTGCATCATGGCCACCAGCGAGATATAGATAATGGCGATCATGCTCAGCGCCACCATAAACGGCACAAAATACTGCGACGCATCCGGCAGAATGGGTAGCGAGAAGCGTAGGAATCCATAAGCACCCATCTTCAACAGAATACCTGCCAGAATCACCGAACCTGCCGTTGGCGCTTCCGTATGCGCATCAGGTAGCCAGGTGTGAACCGGCCACATCGGTACCTTCACAGCAAAGGCGACAAAGAAGGCAATCCACAACCAGAACTGCCAGGTGAAATCAAACGGATAATCCATAAAGGCCAGCACACTGAAGGTATGCCCGGCCTTGAAATACATAACCAATACAGCCACCAGCATCAGCACTGAACCGGCCAGTGTATAGAGGAAGAACTTCAGGGTGGCATACACACGATTCTTGCCGCCCCATACGCCGATGATCAGATACATCGGAATCAGCATCGCTTCCCAGAAGAAGTAAAACAGGATTGCATCGAGCGCACAGAACACGCCGATCAGCGTGGTTTCCAGCACCAGGAAGGCGATCATATACTCTTTCACGCGGCTCTGGATACACTCCCATGCCGACACGATACAGATGATGGTGAGCAGACTGGTCAGCAACACGAACGGCATGGAAATACCATCCACGCCCAGTTGATAATTCACATTGAAGGTGGGTATCCATGGCGCGAACTCTTCAAACTGCATGTGCGCCGTGCTGGTATCAAAGCTGAGTGCCAATGGCAGCGTCACCAGGAATGTTGCGATCGAAACAGCCAGGCTGGCCCAGCGCACGGCACGATCACCACGCACAAACAGCCAGATAACAAGCGCACCAAGCGTCGGCAGAAAGATGCTCAGGCTGAGAATCGGAAAGTTCATGATATTATTCAATTCCATTCGCGTCCCCTTACGCCTTCAGCAACAGATAGGAGAGCAAGCCGAACACACCGATCACCATCGCAAATGCGTAGTGATAAACCATGCCGGTTTGTAGCTGACGCATACGCGCCGCGCCTACCCGAATCGAATTGACGATGCCGCCATGAATCAGCCCTTTATCAATCACCGCCAGATCCATTTTCTGCCATAAAGTGTTACCCATCCACTGCGCTGGCAGCATCAGGGTGCGTTCAAACAGCTCATCCCAATACCATTTATTGAGCAGAAATGCGTGCAATGGTTTGGCAACTTCCGCCAGTTTAGCCGGCATGGCAGTTTCCTTGAAATACATCGCATAGGCCAGACCAATACCACCCATGGCCAACCAGAACGGCATGGTGAAGATAAAGTGATACCAGGCTTCGTCACCACCACCCTCCTCGGCAATCATCATCAGCGGATTATGTGCATCGAGCACAAACAGGGCGTGTCCGAAATAACCTGCAGCGACATCCGGATTGGCCATATCCAGCCCCAGCGCACCCCATGCGCCGGCCGCCAGTGCGCCAAAAGCCAGAATCATCAGCGGAATGGTAATCACCCTGGGTGACTCGTGTACATGCGGCTTGGTGGTTGCCGGCACGCGATCAGAATTATGGAAGGTCAAAAAGAACATACGGAATGTGTAAAATGCCGTCATAAACACGGCTGACAGCACTGCAAATGAGGCGAAGTTGCCAACCCAGCCCATGTCACGCACCATAGTCGCTTCAATAATCAGATCTTTCGACCAGAAGCCGGCAAAGGGAGGCACACCGGACAACGCCAGTGCTCCAATCAGCATGGTGATATAGGTCACCGGCATATATTTTCTCAACTGCCCCATGCGGCGCAGATCCTGATCGGCCATGACGGCATGAATCACCGACCCTGCTGCCAGGAACAGCAGAGATTTAAAGAAGGCGTGCGTCATCAGATGAAAAATACCGATGGAATAGGCTGATACGCCACAGGCCACAAACATATAGCCCAACTGTGAACAGGTGGAGTAGGCGATGACGCGTTTGATATCGTTCTGCACCAGACCGATGGTGGCGCACATCCAGGCGGTAATCGCGCCCACCAGCGTCACCGCCGCGAGCGCCGTATCGGAATATTCAAACATGGGCGAACAGCGCGCCACCATGAATACGCCGGCAGTCACCATCGTGGCGGCATGGATCAGAGCGGAGATCGGCGTCGGGCCTTCCATGGAATCGGGCAGCCAGACGTGCAGTGGCACCTGACCGGATTTACCCATGGCACCGACGAACAAGGAGAGGCAGATAAAGGTGATGGCAGTCATCTGCCAACCCATAAAGCTCAGCGTCATGCCTTTCTCCACAAAGGCAGGCACCATATCAAAGACCGTTCTGTAATCGAAACTGCCGAAGTAGTACCAGATAGCCAGCACGCCGATGAGAAAACCGAAATCGCCGACTCGGTTGACTACAAATGCCTTGAGCGAAGCAAAAATGGCGCTCTCTCGCTTAAACCAGAAGCCGATCAACAGGTAGGAGACCAGCCCCACCGCTTCCCAGCCAAAAAACAGCGTGAAGAAATTATTACCCATCACCAGCACCAGCATGGAAAATGTAAAGCCCGAAATATAGGAGAAGAAGCGCGAATAGCCCGGATCGCCATGCATATAGCCGATGGTGTAGATATGTACGCAGGCCGACACAATCGTCACCACAATCATCATTATAGCGGTCAGACGATCAATCATCATGCCGACAGGTACGATAAACTGATCCGACACCATCCATGTCCAGAAGTTGCCATAAAAACTGGCACCGCCCAGCACCTGCACAAACACATGGACGGATAACAGGGCGGCCAGAATCACGCTGCCCGAGGTGATGCAATGCGACAGTTTCTCTTTCAGGGCCCATCCGAATATGCCGACGATGATCGCCGCCAGCAACGGCAGCAGCGGGATAGCCAGCAGTTCGGTCGTATTCAGCATCATTGCGCTCTCTTGCACCTTAACCCTCCCCTAGCCTTGCAACGTATTGATGTCGTCGGTCTCGATCGAGCCGCGCAGCCGATGGAAATCCACCAGAATCGCCAGTCCAATCGCCACTTCACAGGCCGCCACTGTCAATACAAAAAAGACAAACACCTGGCCGCCCAGGTCGTTGAGAAAATGCGAAAATGCGACCAGATTGATATTCACGGCCAGCAACATCAGCTCAATACTCATCAGGATGGTGATCACATTCTTGCGATTGAGAAACAGACCTACCACGCCGATGGCGAACAGCATAGCTGCAACAATCAGGTACCCGGATAATCCAACCATTACATCCTCACCTTGCGCACACGATCTTCACGCCGCACCTTTACCTGTGCTGAAATATTCTGATATTTTGCATCCTTGCGTTTGCGAATCGTCAGCACCACTGCGCCAATCAGCGCCACCAGCAGAATTATCGCCGCAATCTCGAAGCCGAGCAGATATTTGGTATACAACACCTGCCCGATCTGTTCGGTATTATTGATCTGCTGCCCCAGGTGCGCCGCTGTCGCATGCGCTCCGTGTACAAATACGCCCGAGCTTGCCGCCGCCACAAACTCCATCAGCAGCAACACGGCAATCACACCGCCCAGTGACAGATATTGGCGCACAGAACTCTTCAACTCATCCTTCTTCTGTTCCAGCATCATAATGACAAACATGAACAGAACCATGACCGCGCCCACATACACCAGAATAAGAATCACCCCGAGGAACTCCGCATCGAGCAGAAAGAACAGCCCGGCCGCATTGAAGAAGCAGAACACCAGAAACATGACCGAATGCATGGTGTTGCGCGCCGTCACCACGCCCAGCGCGGAGAGGACGCATAGTCCGGCAAACAGGTTAAAAAATGCGCTTTCCAGCATCGTGCCTCCCTGAATTAACGTATGTTGTTTCTTTCATGTTAGCTGTACGGCGCATCAGCAGCGATATTCGCCGCAATCTGCACCTCGTAGCGTTTACCATTGGCCAACAACATGTCCTTGTTATAGTACAATCCGCTGCGTGTTTCTGTTGCATATTCAAATTCCTGCGTCTCGACAATCGCATCCACCGGACACGCTTCCTGACAAAAACCGCAATAAATACACTTGCTCATATCAATATCGTAACGGGTGGTACGGCGAGAGCCATCGTCGCGCTCTTCCGACTCAATGGTGATCGCCAGTGCCGGACAGACCACTTCACACAATTTACAGGCGATACAGCGCTCTTCGCCCGACTCATAACGGCGCAGCCCGTGCAGACCGCGAAAACGCGGTGACAGCGGCGTTTTCTCTTCCGGATACTCCACCGTTATTTTCTTTTTGAACAGATACTTGCCGGTCACCGATAAACCGATCAGTAATTCCCAGAGGAACCATGTCTTCAACGCACGTTTCAGCATACCATCACCTCCACGCCAGCCAGAAATTAATGATGTGATCCAGCCCCGGCGTATAGATGAACAGGCCGACCACAAAGATCCAGCCCAGCGTCCACGGCAGGAAAATTTTCCAGCCCAGCCGCATCATCTGATCATAACGATAGCGAGGAAATGTGGCGCGGAACCAGATGAAGGTGAATATCAGGAACGAAGTCTTGGCCAACAACCAAACTATGCCGGGGATAATATCCAGCGCCGGAATCGGCGCATACCAGCCACCCAGAAACAGAATCGAGGTCATCAGACTGATCAGAATCATGGCACCATATTCGGCCAGCGAGAAGGTGGCGAACCACATGCCGGAATATTCCACATTATAGCCGGACACCAGTTCTTCAGTTTCAGTCAGATCAAATGGCGTGCGCCCGGTTTCAGCGCAGCCGGAAATGAAAAAGACCAGCAACATCGGGAACAGCGGAATCATGTACCAGTGCAGCAGACCGCCAGCCTGCGCATGCACGATATCAGACAGGTTCAGAGAGCCTGAGAGCATCATCACCGTCACCAGACCAAAGCCCATGGAAACTTCATAGGAGATCATCTGACAGGTGGAACGAATCGAGCCCATAATCGGATATTTCGAGTTGGACGCCCAGCCCGCCATCAAAAAGCCGTACACCGACAGCGATGAGATCGCCATCAGATACAACAGACCGACATTCAGATTGGAGATCGCCATCACATGCGGTACCTTCCACAGTCCAAATAACGATGTTTCACCAAAGGGCACCACCGCAAAGGCGGCCAGCGTCGGCACCAGCGCCAGAACCGGCGCGCCGACAAACAGCAGCTTGTTGGCCTTGGCCGGAATAATGGTCTCCTTCAAAAACAGTTTCAAACCATCCGCCAGCGGTTGCAGCAAACCTGCCGGCCCGACTCTGTTGCAACCCTTGCGTACCTGCATCCAGCCGATCACGCGCCGCTCCGCATAGGTAATGTAGGCCACCGATAGTGCAATCGGCACGGTAATAGCCAGAACCTCAAGCGCCCATATCACCGCCTGAATCACCATATCCATCACACTCATGATGCACCTCCGGCCAAAGGCGTAACAACCGGTGTGTCAATCGATGCGGCAGACACATCTGAGATATCGCCGGCCACGCCACGTTTGGCTACAAACAGCACACCGGGACTCACATCATCGCGCAGGCCAACCTGATAGGTATGATCGCCAAGGAATGTCTGCACGGTCAATTCACCCGCGACCAGGCCTCTGCTCTTCAACGTATCAGGATGCACCAGCACTTCGTCCAGCGCATGAATCCTGCCCGCTTCGCTAAGCAGTTCAGAGGCGCGCGCCCACATGCCTTCGCGATAGAGGGAGTAGCGACTCACCACATCCAGATCAAAATGATCCGACAGATCAACAGGCAGCGTGATTGCATCTCTGTTGCGCGCCGGAGCAATCAGCACGCTATCCTGCTCGCTCGCATCCACAGCCTCGGCCAGCGCCGGCATGATGCGCTGCGTCGCCTCACGCAGTTCAACCAGATTCACTACTGGCACCTCGCCGCCCATCACCTGAATCAGGCGCATCATCACTTTCCACAGTGGCCGCTCATCGCCAAGGGAGCGGATCGGACTATCTGCCACCCTGATACGACCTTCCATATTCACAAAGGTGCCTTCGATTTCGGCATAGGCGGCAGCCGGCAGTTGCACTGCGGCATATTCACTAATCTGACCGGAAATAGAGCCCACCTGCACCAGCGGCACATTTACCAGCGCCGCTTTAGCGGCTGATGGAAACAGGCCGTCGCCGACCGGGTCACTACCCACCAGCACCAGCGCATCCAGCTCGCCCGCTGTAGCCGCAGCAAACAGATCGCCAGCAGAAACGCGCACATCGCCAAACGTGGCAGCCAACACCTGTGTATTCATGCCTTCCGGAATCAGGTTGCGTCCATCATTGCCCGCTTCTGCATGGCCGCAAGCGCGCATCAGCAGATCCAGTCCATAGATCAATGCTGCGGCGTCCGCATGGCCACGAATCTCTTCACCCACCAGCAGCGCGCAGGAATCGGCGATCAGCGCATCGGCCAATACCTTGCCCGCCTCATGGCGATCTGGCACTGCTGCTATCCACGCATCGAATCCAGCCGCAGTTTTACCCAGATCACGCACCTGCTCCATAGCTCTGGCAATCACCGCCGGCCAATCGCGCGGACGAATGGTAGCATCGTTGCTAATCTCCATATTGGTACGATAATTCATGGCGCCGATACGCGACACCGGCTTACCGGCTCTGCCACGCTTGCGCAACCGCTGCATCAGCAGTGGCAGACGCTGTCTGAGATCACAACCCAGCACCACCACCTGATCGGCCTCGGCAATCTGCGCCGTGGTCATGCTCAATCCCTCTTCAAAAGCGAACGGGCGCATATCACGGCGGTGCAGATCATAGGCCACATGCGCATCCGGGAATAGCGCATCACGCATCAGACGAATGGCAGTCTGCCCCTCCACGCTCCAGTCCGGAGAGAACAGAATACCGACGCGTTTGCCTTGCAACAGATATGCTGTTTTGGCGAAGGCATCATTCCAGTCTGTACCGACCAGTTCATCATTGCTGCGCACTTTGGGCTCGAGAATGCGATGGCTGGAACGGAAGGCGTCATAAACATAACGACCACGATCACAAATCCATGGCTCAGGACTGCCCTCCACCGGGGCAATGCGCATCACCTCATCACCACGCGACTCAATCTGGATATCACAACCATTCGGGCACTGCGTGCAGGTGCTGTGATGACGAGTCATTTCCCATGGACGCGACACATCCAGCGACGGCTTATCAAGCAGTGCGCCTACCGGGCAGATATCCGGCAGGTTGCCGGATAACTCCGATTCCAGCGCATCCTCAACAATACCTGTAATGGTCATATGATCGGCGCGATTCAAAATACCGATGTCGCCGGTGCCTGCCACTTCATCCGCAAAACGCACACAGCGCGTGCAGTGGATACAGCGTGTCATACAGGTATTCACAAACGGGCCGAGATCGTAATTGATGGCAGCGCGCTTGTGCTCGGCAAAACGACCTCTGGAGGCGCCATATTCAACAGAATAATCCTGCAATTTACAACTGCCGCCCTGATCACATACAGGGCAGTCCAGCGGGTGGTTAATCAACAGATACTCCATCACCATCTGGCGATCTTTTTGCAAAGATTGCGATGCCGTGTTCACCTTCATGCCTTCAGATACAGGAGTGCAGCAGGATGCGGCCGGTTTCTTCCAGCCCTCTATTTCGACCAGACACATCCGGCAATTGGCTGCAACAGACAACTCGGGATGATAGCAGAAATAGGGTACATTGACGCCGTTCTGACGACATGCCTCCAGAATACTGGTGCCGGGCGTTACTTCAACTTCCTGGTCATTAATGAATAAAGAGGTCATGCCGCACCTCCTGGTGCGTCACCTTTCAGGCGCGCTAAAGCGCGTGCAATTTTGCTGTCCTGCAAAATTGTCATGCCACGACCTCCTGGTGCGTCACCTTTCAGGCGCGCCATGGCGCGTGCAATTTCTCTGTCCTGATAAATTGTCATGCGGCTTTCTCCAGCAGTCGGGCACGCACATCTTCAGGAAAATGCTCCAGCATCGACAAAATCGGCGCCGCCGCACCGTCAGCCAGCGCACAGATCGTGCGTCCGGCCATATGCGTCGCAGCTTCGCTTAATACGCTCATATCCTCTTCTGTCCCCTGCCCATTTTCGACACGCGTCATCACCCGCTCCAGCCAGCCGGTGCCTTCACGGCACGGCGTACACTGGCCGCAAGACTCATGCGCATAAAAATGTGCTAATCGACGTGTCATCGCCACCACATCCGCCGTTTCATCCATGACAATAATAGCGCCGGAACCGAGCATCGAACCTGCTTTCATCATAGCATCATAAGTCAACGGCGTATCATAATGTTCGGCAGTCAGCCACGGTGTCGATGAGCCGCCCGGAATGACCACTTTGGGAACCGACCCATGCTGCAAGCCGCCGCACTGCTCCTCAATCAACGTCTTCAGCGAAGTACCCATTGGCACTTCATAGTTGCCAGCTTTGTTGACATGACCGGAGACTGAAAAGATTTTGCAACCGGTATTATTCGGAACACCGATGGCAGCATGCCAGTCGCCGCCAAATTTCAGGATGGCAGGCACCGTAGCCAGTGTTTCAACATTGTTTACCACCGTCGGCGAACGGTAAAAACCTTCCACAGCCGGAAACGGCGGCTTGAAACGCGGACGGCCAGGCTTGCCTTCAAGCGACTCAATCAGAGCGGTCTCTTCCCCACAAATATAGGCACCGGCACCGCGATGCACGGTCAGATGCATGTCATAACCGCTACCGAGAATATCCTCACCCAGCAAATTAGCCGCATAGGCTTCGGCAATAGCGGCATTGAGCACATTCACTTCATGTAAAAATTCACCCCGCACATAGATATAGGCGTCATGCACACCCAGCGCAAAACCGGACATAATCATGCCTTCAATGAGCAGATGCGGATCAAAGCGCATAATATCGCGATCCTTGAACGTACCTGGCTCACCCTCATCGGCATTGCATAACAGATAGGTTGGCTTGCCGGTATTGCGCGGCACAAACGACCATTTCAAACCGGTCGGGAAACCGGCGCCGCCGCGCCCGCGCAGACCGGAGGTTTTCATCTCATCAACGATTCGAGCCGAATCAAACTCGCTCAATACCGTTGGTAGAAATTCATAAGCGCCATGCTTGCGCGCCACGGCCAGTTTGTTCACATCGGGAATATTGATGCGATCGAAACAGATCTGCTTGACCTGTTTGGGATCAGAAGGAATGGCCATTATTGACCTCCTGCCGTACGACACTCGGCAATCAATGCATCCATCGACTCCGCTGTCGCCTTTTCATGGTAAACATTGTTCACCTGCACCACCGGCGCGCCACCACAGGCCCCGGCACACTCCACCTCGATCACCGTAAACATGCCATCCGGCGTGGTTTCGCCAATTTTGATCTGCAGGGTTTCACACATATGCGCCACCAGTTCATTGGCTCCGTTAAGCATGCAACCGGCATTGGTGCAGACTTCCAGCAGGTAAGAGCCGCACGGCTGTTCACGAAACATGGTGTAAAAGGTCACCACTTCGCGCACCTGCATCAGACGCAAACCCAGCACATCGGCAATCATCTGCTGCGTATCCATGGAAAGATAACCGTAATCTTCCTGCGCCATATACAATACAGGCATCAGGGCGGACTGCACACTTGGATAGCGCTTCACCAACGCCTCAATCTCTGCCAGGCGATCGTCGCTGAAACAGGCTTTTTCTGAATGGTCTTTTTCCACACGAACCATTTCCGGGACAACCGTATCCGCACTCATCGGTCAACCTCCCCAAAAACAATATCCTGCGTGCCGATAATCGCCACCACATCGGCAATCATGTGGCCGCGCACCATATAATCCAGCGCTTCAATATGGGCAAAGCCCGGCGCGCGCACTTTCATGCGATACGGCTTGTTGGAGCCGTCCGAGACAATATAAACGCCAAATTCGCCCTTCGGATGCTCCACCGCCTGATAGATCTCGCCTTTCGGCACATGATAGCCTTCCTGAAAATACTTGAAGTGGTGAATCAGCGCTTCCATATCCGCTTTCATCTCAGCCCGTTTCGGGCTGGAGAATTTATAATCATCCACTTTGATCGGGCCGGGATTATTCTCCAGCCACTCAATGCACTGCACAATAATACGGTTGGATTCCAGCATCTCTTCGATACGCACCAGGTAGCGATCATAACAGTCGCCGGTCACACCCACCGGAATATCGAAATCCATTTTATCATAGACATCATAAGGCTGCGTCTTGCGCAGATCCCACTCAATGCCCGAACCGCGAATCATCGGGCCGCTAAAACCCCAGTCCAGCGCCGCCTGCTTATCAACCACAGCAATATCCACATTGCGCTGCTTCCAGATACGATTCTCCGTCAGCAGGGTTTCATACTCGCCCACATAGGTCGGGAAGGTATGGGTAAAAGCCTTGATTTTATCCAGCAGGCCGGCAGGCAGATCCTTGGATACGCCACCGGGACGGAAATAGGCCGCATGCATGCGCGCCCCGCTCACCTCTTCGTAAAAATCAAAAATATCCTCACGTTCACGAAAACAGTAGAGAAATACCGTCATGGCACCAATATCCAGCGCCACCGCCCCCAGCCACATGCAGTGATTGAGAATACGGGTCAGCTCGGCATACATCACGCGGATATACTGCGCCCGCTCCGGCGCTTCGATGCCCACCATCTTCTCGACGCCGAGCGCATAGGCATGCTCGTTGGACATCATCGAGACATAATCGAAACGATCAAAATAGGGTACGTTCTGCAGATAGGTTTTGTACTCGAACAGTTTTTCAGTACCGCGATGCAGCAATCCGATATGCGGATCGGCCTTCTCGACCACTTCGCCGTCCAACTCCAGCACCAGACGCAGCACGCCATGCGCTGCCGGATGTTGCGGGCCAAAGTTCAGCGTATAATTCTTAATCTCAGCCACGATCAACCCCCGGCCATGTCCGCTCAATCAAGACGCGATTCTCCAGTTTATTGGGGCGATAGACGCAACGCCATTGCGCCTCATCAAAAAATACCTCAACACGTCCGGTAAGCGGGAAATCCTTACGCAACGGATGACCTTCAAAACCGTAATCGGTCAGCAGACGGCGCAAATCGGGATGGTGATTAAAGATGATGCCATACATATCAAATGCTTCCCGTTCAAACCAGTTGGCCGTTGACCACACTTCCGTGACTGAATCAACCAGTTGCCGATCATCCACACCAATTTTCACACGCATACGTTTGTTTGCCGAGATCGACAGCAGATTATACACCACCTCAAAACGGGGCGCATGCGCAGGCCAGTCAGGCATCTCCAGCATATCCACGCCACAGAGATCTACCATCTGCTCAAACTGGTGTTCATTTTTCAGATAGTGGCTGGCTTCAACGATGCACTCACGCGCCAGCGTCACCACCGGGCAATCCAGTCCGTCGTGCGATTCCAGCACCTGCTCGCCGAACCTTTGACGCAGTCCGGCAATGGCGTTGTTGTCCACATCCGCGCTCACGCCTATGTCGTCCTGAAGTTTTGCGGCCTGAAGTTTAGCGTCATGGCTTTTTTCATCATGGAGAGTGGCGTCTGTCATCGTCTTGTCCATCTACCGCGCAATGGTGTTGGTGCGTTTTATTTTTTCCTGCAGCTGAATAAATCCGTACAACAGCGCTTCGGCGGTCGGCGGGCAGCCGGGCACATAGATATCCACCGGTACCACACGATCACAACCGCGCGTCACCGAGTAGGAATAATGATAATAGCCGCCGCCGTTGGCGCACGACCCCATGGAGATCACCCAGCGCGGCTCGGACATCTGATCATACACCTTGCGCAGCGCCGGTGCCATTTTGTTACACAACGTACCGGCCACAACCATCACATCGGATTGGCGTGGCGACGGACGAAAAACGATTCCAAAACGATCCAGATCGTAGCGCGAAGCGCCGGCATGCATCATCTCCACCGCGCAGCAAGCCAGCCCGAAGGTCATCGGCCATAGCGAACCGGCGCGGGCGCCGTTGATCAGCTTATCCGCAGTGGTGGTGATAAAACCTTTTTCAAGAACGCCCTCTATTCCCATTGCAAGGCTCCTTTCTTCCACGCATAGATATATCCAACCAGCAGGATCACCAGAAACATCACCATCTCAACAAATCCGAACAGGCCGATCTTGTCGAGCACAACAGCCCATGGAAACAGAAACGCACTTTCAAGATCGAAGATCACAAAGAGAATCGCCAGCAGATAAAAACGCACGTCAATCTGCAAACGCGCATCCTCAAAGGCTTCAAAACCGCACTCATAGGATGAAAGTTTTTCATCATCCGGATTCTGTTTGGCAACAAAGAGTGTCAGCACCAAAGGCACAGCGCCCATGCCCAAGGCAATCAATATAAAAATGAAAATTGGTGTATATTCGTTGGCGAGATACTCCGCGCCCATCAAAACCCCTCCTGAACTGACCACCCTGAACCCAAAGCCTAAAACTGGTTGCGCTTGCTACCACCGGCAGCCTTCATGGTCAAGTTTATGAAGGCATCATGAAGCCATTAAACCCTTATAAAATTTAGGCTCAAGCAACCTGAGCGGCGGGATGACTCGGGGGCTTTCTGCCCCTCTCCCAACGGGCCGCCTAAATCGACAGCCTCACAAGGTTTCAACTATCGCGTAGCGGGAGCGCCGCTACTTGCTCCTGCGAATTTGTCGAACAGGGAACTCGTCCTTAACGCCTCCACCAAGCACAAAGGCCCCC